>Ga0315284_10004505_pt1 | contig 19774 bp, 13 predicted proteins | sample YL17G09_16_MG_FD_203696 | JGI IMG/M metagenome (GOLD analysis project Ga0315284, IMG submission 203696) | Sediment microbial communities from Yellowstone Lake, YNP, Wyoming, USA - YL17G09_16 | ecosystem: Environmental > Aquatic > Freshwater > Lake > Sediment | place: USA: Wyoming | collected... | reverse complement strand
GCTCGTACTTTCCCCCCCCCGCGTGTTTGACTGTAAATTCAACACAATTTTGCTCCCGTTATCCTCTTGTCTCTCTCTCTCTCCCTCTCTCCCTCTCTCTCTCTCTCTCTCTCTCTCCCTCTCTCTCTCTCTCCTCTCCTAATCCTCCTTGCGGCGGCGGCGGCGACCCTCGCCACCGTCCTCTCCAGGCCGTCCAATCGCGGGCGGGCGGGCGGGCAGCGCCGCCCGCATGGCCCGCTCCCACATGAAGCAGAACCCATAGTTGCCCGCAAAGGCAGCTACCAGCTGGGGGGCGAGCGGCCAGGGGACGGACACCAGCTTGAGCGCGGACGCGACCGGCGGCAGGAAGCCGAGGACGGCCGCCGCGACGCCCACGCTCCCATACAGCAGCACCCCTCGCAGCGCGCCCGCCTCCGCCATGGGCGTGCAGAAGGGCGCGCCCTGGTAGTTGGCCGCGAAGGTGGCCAGCTGGAGGTGGAGGGTGACGTAATAGCAGACCGTGTTGACCAGGTTGGGCGAGAAGGCGGCGTCGGGGGCGCGGGCGGCGGCGAGGGCGAGGGCGGGGGTGAGCAGCGACGCGGCCGCGGAGACGGCCGCGGCCGTGCCGTTGGCGGTGCTGTTGGCGCCGACCGCCTCCAACACGCCGCCCGCAGCACCCCAGCCGCCCGCGCCGCCGCTCTCGCCCAAGGCCGCGGCCGTCGCATTCACGCCAGCTGCCGCCAGGGTCGCCCCCAGGGCGGCCGCCACGTCGGCCCCCGCGGAGGCGGCGTCCTCCGCGACCGCGGCCGCCAGGGCGGTCGGGTCGAGTCCGGCCGCGGCCGCCGCCGCCCCGCCCGCCGCCGCCGCGGCCGCCATGCCCGCCGCCGCCCGCCCGTACGACCAGGCCAGCAGCGCCAGGTGCGACGCGAACTGGCCGGCCAGGGAGGTGAGAGCGTACCCGCAAAAGACCGAGCTGTGCGGGCGGGCGGCCGCGAGGGACGGCGCGGGCTTCGCCTGGGACAGCATGAAAAAGAGGGCCGCGCTGGCCAGGCCGGCGACCGTCGCCTGGCCGTCCCCGAGCTTCACGCCCTGCAGGTACTGCACGCTCAGCGCGTACGCGGCGCCCAGGGAGAGCAGGCCCAGAATCTTGAACATCTGGACGGTCGTCACCAGGGTGGCCCGCCCCTGGCGGATGATAGCGACGACCGCGCCCGCCCCGCCCGCCTTGGCGGTGAAGGGCGCGGCCGCCGAGGCGTCGCCCGGCCGGACGAGGGGCGGCCCGCCGTCGTCTTCCTCGCCCGGTCCGCCGCCACCGCTGGGGTTGGCTGACGCGTCCATGCGGTCCAGCCACGCTCCCAGCCGCTCCATGCGAGCGTCCACGGGGCGGCCCGCCGCCCGGGCTTCGGCGAGCATGCGCCCACCCGCGCGGAGAGGGGGCGGGGGTGGATGCAGAGGGGAGGCCGCGTCGTGCAAGGCGTGCGAGGCCGGGCTCGCCCGCGCGGGCGGCGCGGGCGGCGGCGGCCGGGACGCCAGCAGGGCGACGCCCACGTGCGCCGCCTTCAGCGCGCCCACATCGTTCGTCCCGTCCCCGCACATCAGGGTCCCCGCGCCCGCCGCGCGCAGGAGTCGCAGGACGTGTTCCTTCTGGTCGGGCGCCGTGCGGGCCCAGACCGAGACGCGGGGCACGAGGTCGGCGTCGTGCCCGGCCTCCACCGCGTGCGCCAGGCCGTCGCCCGTCACGCACAGGTCGTACACGGCGGCCAGGTCGGACGCGGAGCCCGGGGCGTGGGGCGGGGCGTAGGGGAGGGGGCGGGCGGGCCGCGCCCCTCCCCCGCCGCCTTCCTCGGGGCGGTGCCGCCACTCAAAGCCGGCGTCCCCGGGGTCCGCGCCGCCGCCGCCGCCGTCCTCCACAGCGCCGCCGCCCTTCCGCCCCAGGATGAGCGTCGCCCGCTTGGTGATGCCCAGCTCGCCCGCCACGTGGCACGCCGTCAGCGGGGCGTCCCCCGTGATCATCACGAGGGCGTGCCCCGACGCGGCCAGGGCTGCGCAGGCGGGGGCGGACTCGTGTTTCAGGGGGCACCCCAGCACAGCGAAGCCCGCGAAGGTCAGGCCGGCCTCGGCAGAGGCGCGGGGCAGGGCCCGGGCGGCGCCTGGCGACAGCGGGGCGCCGCTGCCGGCGAGCAGGGGCTTGTAGGCCAGGGCAATGACGCGGCCGCCCCGGGCGGCAAACGCGGCGTGCGCGGCTCCATACCCGGGCGGCACGTCGCCCAGAAGGCCCTCCACCGCTTCGGGCGCGCCCTTGACGAGGGCGAGGCAGGGCGACCCGTCGTCGGGGGCCACCACGGTCGCCATGCGGCGCAAAGCGGCGGAGAAGTGGTGGCGGCGCAGGATGGTGAGCGTGAGGCGGGGGCCGCCGCCGCCGCCGCCGCCGCCGCGCGGCGACCGCACCTTGCCCTCGCCCACCACGTCCCACCCCGTCGCCGCGAAGGCGGCCCGTTCCAGTGGGTCGCCCGCCAAGCCGCCCGCCCCGCCGGGGGTGGCCACAAGGGAATGGCAGGCGGCCAGGACGCGGCGGGCGGGCAGGGGCGCGTCCGGGGGGGGGACGAGGGCGGCGGAAATGGTGCGCCCCCCCCCCCCCCCCCCCCCACACCGCCACGCCCTCCAACACCATCTCGTCGCTCGTCAGCGTGCCCGTCTTGTCAAAGCAGGCGACGTGCACCCCACCCGCCAGCGGGATGCGGAAGGGCTCGGTGCACCAGATGCCGCACCGGGCGAGGGCGACCAGGGACGCGTTGACCGCGATCGTCAACTCCATCGGCAGCTCGGGCGGGACGACCGAGGTGACGATCATGACGCAGTTGAGGTACAGCTTGAACCGGTCCCGGCCCGGGTCGGCCAGCCCCGCCCGCAGGACGTACCCCGCCGCCGCCAGGGCGAAGACCAGGAGGAGGCAAATGAACGCGCCGGCCTCCCAGGAGTTGGCGGTCACGCGGTCGCCCGCGTGCGCGTGCAAAATTGTCCGCATGAGCCGACCCTGGGCCGTCTCGTAGCCGGTCCGCAGGACGACGGCCAGGCAGCCCCCGTCGGGCGGGGGGTCGTGCGCGCCCGGGTCCGGGGCGTGCTGGAGCACGGTCGTCCCGCCGTACAGGATGTGCGGCCTGTGGCGTTTGGCGTCCAGGCGGGAGGACAGGTCGGCGTTGGTCACCTCGGCGAACGAGGAGGAGGAGGGGGAGGAGGAGGACGGGGTTTTGGGAGCGGCCCCGCCCACCCCGTCCGCCGCCGCCGCCGCCGCCGCGGCCGCCGCGGACTCGTACAGGGGCGCCTTCCACTGGGGGGCGGACTCGCCGGTGAGGACGGCCTCCTCGACCACGACGGAGCCGGCCAGGAGCAGGGCGTCCGCCGGGATGGCGGCGTCGTCCGCGCCCGCATGGGCCGGGTTGGCTGGCTGCGCCCGCCCACCCGCCGCCCCCGCCGCCGCACCGCCGCCGCTGCCCGCCTTCTTCTTGACGTACGGCCCTTCAGCGGCGGGCGGGCGCGCCCCCACGGAGATGAGGTCGCCGGGCACGACGCCCTCCCCTCGGATGCCGACCCACGCCCCGCCCCGCTTCACCAGGCACAGGGGCTTCGGGGCTTGCAGGCCCCGCAGGTCGCGCAGGTTTTTCAGGCGCTGCCCCGCGACCGTGGACTCAAACATGATCAGCATGGCCAGGGTGAAGAGGGAGTAGTACCAGTACTCGTCCAAGCACCACAGGCCGACGCACAAGAGCTGGAAGACGAAGAAGGGCGCGCGCAGCTGGTCGGCGAGGAGGGCCGTGAAAGCCGGGACGGGCACGGAGATGGCGTTGGGGCCCCAGGCGGCCGCGGCGGCCGGGGCGCGGTCGCCGACGCCGGCGGCCTTGGCATAGGTGGACAGGGTGGCGGTGTCCGGGTAGGGGAGCGGGGCGAAGGCGCCGGTGGTGGTGGAGGGGGTGGTGGTGGCCGCGGCAGCACCCCCACCCCCCCCAGGCGCCGCGCCCCCTCCTCCGCCTGCCGCAACCGCCCCGGGCGCCCACACGAAGCGGGCGCGCCGGTAGTCAAAGACGGGCTCGGTCGCGCCCGGGCGGTCATAGGAAGGGCGGGGCGCCAGGGGGACGATTTCGGCGCCGCCCCCAAACGTGCCTGGCCGCACGCGCACGTGTGTCGCCTGTGCAATGGAGGGCACGCGCACAAACCGCACCGCCGCCGCCACGCCCACCGACCAGTGGCAGGCCAGGTAGAGGAGTGCGTGCACGGCCGCGACGGCCAGGAGGGGGAAGTGGGCGGGGAGGAAGGGGCGCGGCGTGTCGGGAGGGCTGAGAGTTGTGTGGAGAGAGGGAGCGAGAATGTCGAGGTCAGGTGGTTAGCTTTGCGATCGGGGTGTGTTGTCTCCCTCCCCCTCTCTCGCCCACGCGACCATCTCCATTTTCCCTTACCGCGGCATCAACCCCCGGGACGTCCCCACCAGCGCCGCCGCGTACAGAGCATAAAAGGGCGCCACATCCAGGCGGGCGGCGGGCGGGCGGGCCGCGAGCAGGGTGATGGAGGACAGGCCGGAGTCGGGGGTGACGCCCGGGCCGCCGGGGGTGCCGTCGATGTGTGGGGCGGGGCGGGGGGGGCGCGAGGTTTGGGCCGCCGCCATGGTGTGCAGGGAGGGTCGCTACTCTGTGTAGGGTAGGGGGCGCGGGCCCGGCGCGCTAAGTGCGCTTACTTTGTCTCTTTGTCTCTTTCTCCTCGCGCGCGCACTCTCTCCATAAAATAAAAAAATAAAATGGCGCCCAAAAACCAGGCCGCCCCGCTGGACGTCCTCCTCGCTGGCGGTGGGGGCTCTGTCAATGGTGGCAGCATCGTCTCCGCTCCCCCTCGCCGCCGCCGGGGCAGCGCCAGCGGAGGCGGTGGGCGGCTGCGGGGCGGGAGCGCGGGCCCTCCCCGCCCGCCTTCTTCCTCTTCTGCCCGCGCCCGCCCCGCCCCCGCTTCCACCCCTCCCCCGCCCCGCCGCGGCCGGGCCTGGGTGGTCGTCGTCGGTGACTTTGGGCGGTCGCCCCGCATGCAGTACCACGCACTGTCCCTGGCGGAGCAGGTGAGGAGGGAGGAGGAGGAGGAGGAGGAGGAGGAGAGCATTCGTTCTTCGCATCAAAACCCCCCTCGACCCGCTCCATCTCAAAATCTAAAAAAATCTCGGTCTCATTTCCAGGCCGGCCTCGACGTGACTGTCTTGGCTTACGGCCCCACCCCGCCCGTGCCCGCCGTCGCGGCCCACCCCCGCATCACCATCCAGGCCCTGACCCCGCCACCCGCCGCGCTGGGGCGCCTGCTCCCCCGGTCCCTGGCGGCGGTCGCGCGCACGCTGTGGGCGGTGGCCGCGCTCGCCCTGGCGTCCCTCCTCACCGCCCCGCGCCCGGGCGCCATCCTGGTGCAGGCCCCGCCCTCCCTGCCGGCCCTGCCCCTGCTGTGGCTGGCCGCCAAGCTACGGCGCGCCGCCCTGATCATCGACTGGCACAACTTTGGGGCCACCATCCTGGCGCTCGACCTCGGCCCCCGCCACCCCCTGGTGCAGTTGTACGCCCGGGCGGAGCGCTTCTGGGCGCGCCGGGCGGACGGCTGCCTGTGCGTCACCCGGGCCATGGCACACGAGCTGGGCGGCGGGGCGTGGGGCGGCGTGGGCGCGGCCGTCTTTTACGACCGGCCGCCTCCCTGGTTCAGCCCACCGCCACTCGCGGCCCGCCACGCCCTCCTCGCCCGCCTCGCGCCCGCCCTGGAGGCCCCGCTCCACACCCCGACCGACTGGGCGGCGGGGCCGCCGCCGCCGCCGGACCCGAAGGTCGGCGAGCCGGCGGGCGCGAGCGTGACCCGGTTCACCTGGCAGGAGGCGGGCGGGGGGGGCGGCGGCGGCGGGAGGAAGGGTGGCGGCGGTGGGGGAGGAGAGGGCGGCAGTGCCGCTCCGCCCCGCCCGCCTGGCCTGGGCTCGGCGGCGGCGGGCGCCGCTCTCCCCACCCCCATCCCGACCCACCCCCGCCCCTCCCGCCCCGCCCTCGTCGTCTCCTCCACCTCCTGGACGCCCGACGAGGATTTCGGGGTGCTGCTCGGGGCGGCGCGGCGGTATGACAGCCTCGCGGCGGCCGACCCCTCCCTCCCGCCCGTCCTCTGCCTGGTCACGGGCAAGGGGGCGGGCCGGGCCGCCTGGACCGCCCGCATGGGCGCCACCCGCCTCACGCACTGGGCGTTCCGGACGCTGTGGCTGGAGCCGGGGGACTACCCGGCCCTGGTCGGGTGCGCGGACGTCGGGGTGTGCCTGCACACGTCCTCCTCGGGCCTCGACCTGCCGATGAAGGTGGTGGACCTGTTTGGGGCGGGCGTCCCCGTCCTGGCGGCGCGTTACCCGGCCATCGGGGAGCTGGTGCTGGCGGGGGGGAACGGCCTCCTGTTTGATGGGGTAGGCCAGCTGACGGAGGGGCTGGTGCGGGTGCTGCGGGGTTTGGGCGGGAGAGGGGGCGGGGGCGGGGGCGGGGGAGCGCCGCCCGCGACCACCGGCCGTGGCCGTGGCGGCAGCGCCCGCCCGCCCCTCTCTCTTCCGCCCACCTCTCCGACTGGCGGGTACGGCGATGAACCGCCGACCCTGGCCGCCATGCGCACGGCCGTCGCGGCCTCCAGGCGGGTGGGGTGGGCGGAGACGTGGGGCGAGGTGGTCGCCCCGCTGCTGGCCCGCCTCGCGCCAGGGCTGGGCGTGCTGCTGCCCGGCGGGCCGACGGGAAGAGGGGGCGCGGGCGGGGCGGCGGCCGCCGCCGGCACACGGGGTGGTGGCGGCGGCGGCGGGAAGTCGTCGCGCAAGGGCGGCGGGGGTGGTGGTGGCCTGCGGGCGGCGTACGCGGGGACGCTGTGACCGCAAAAAACGGGGAGACGACGAAGAGAAAAAGGACCTTTTGTCTCTCCACAACACAACACTCAGAAACACACTCCGGCGCTCCGCCCCCCGGCCCCCGCCACACACACATACACAACAACAACCCTCTTCTCAGTTCCCGCCCGCCGCCGCCCGGGGGCGGCGCTCACGCCCCGCAAAGCCGGGCACCGCCCCGTCTCCCCGGTCGACGGCCTGGACCTTCACGCCGGGGAGGGAGCCGAGGCCGACGGCCTTGAGCATCTCGGCCGTGTCGGCGTCGACCGGGATGGTGTCCGTCTGGACCGCCGACACCTCCGGCACGAAGTCCAGGCGGCGCTCCCGCTCCTCCTCCTGCAGCTTGAGCGAGATGCCGCGGACGGGGCCGCGCTGGATGCGCTTCATAAGGTGCGTGGTGAAGCCCGCGATCTTGTTGCGCAGACGCTTGGACTGGATGATGGCGACCTCCTCGCAAATGCGCTGGTTGGTCGCAAAATCCATGGTCAGGCGGCCATAGTACTTTTCGATGATGTTGCGGGAGGCCTTCTTGACGGTCTTGGTGCGGACGCGGCCCTGTGCGAGGGGGAGAAGGTGGGGTGACGGGTTTGGTGAGGGGGAGGTGTAGAAGGAGGAGAGCGAGCAGGTCGGGGGGGGGGGAGGGGCCTTTCCCGATTGGTTTCTGTTTTCCTTCTCCTCTCCGTCCTTGGCGTGTACTGGGTCGTAAGGGCGCCCTCACTTTTCGCGACCCAGCCATGGCTGGACTCCATGCATCCCACGCCGCGGAGCGGCAGGGTCTGAGCCCGGTGCGAGCGGCGTGGGGAGCCGCCCGCGTCCGGCTCGGCGCACCAAACGCGGCGGCCGATTGGCGGGCTGTGGGGCGTGTGTGCCGCCCAGGGCCTGGGGCACTCGGGCCGGGCCAGGACCCACTCACGCGTGGAGGCGGCCCGAGCAGGTCGCGCTCTACGCCAGCTTTGTCGGCGGGCCTCAAGCCCACATGGCCGCGAGCGCCGCCCTCTCTCCCTCCCCCGCGCGAAAGCGCGGCGGCGACGGCCCGATCGCAAGGCGGCGGGCCTGCAGAGATGAGCTCTCAGCACCTCCGGCGGGGGAGAGCCCCGTGCCCTCTTCCATTCACGTCCGGTAGAGGCCCCCAGGTATCTGGGAAGCATCGCCAGGACGGGCGTCGGGCCCAAAGGAGAGAGGGCGCGCCAGGTGGTGCGGAGCGAGTGCTCTCGCCGGCACGGCGAGAGCACTTTACTTTCTCTCTTGCACGCCCCCGCGCGCCGCCCGGGCGCCTCCCTTCTCCGCCTCCACAACCCGGCACGCTGGGCGTGACAGATTTAGGGAAAGGCGCGCGGGTCCCATTCAAATCAAGGCAAAGGCAAACACGCACCATGGCGACGAGCAGGTGTGGAAAGGGGGGGAGGGTCGAAAAAACAAAAAAGAAAAAGTGAAACTCAACCTTGCCGTTCTCTTTCGTTTTTTTTTTCCAATCCTCTTCGTCGGGTTTTTTCCAATCCTCTTTGCCCCGGCCGTTGTGAATTTACAACCCGACCTTACCGACCTCGCCCCCTCCAAACGCCCACACAAGGTCCGCCACCGGCCCCCGCCGCCCCACATCCGCCTGGGCGGCCAGGCCGAGCCACGCCACCATGGCCAGCCGCCCGTGCTTCACCTCCGCCACCTTTAATCGGGCTGCCGCCCCCCCCGCCGACGCCGAGGCGAGGCCCAGGGGGTCGAACGGGCCGCCCGGCCAGCTCTGGGGCCCCGGCAGGAAGATGCCCAGCGGTTCCAGGCCCGCCGGCCCCGCCGCCCGGGCCAGCTCCGGGCCGGACATCAGCAGCGCCTGGGAGGCGGCAATCGCGGCGATGCCTTGGCCGCCCGCCACCCGCAGGCCCGGCACGCCCAGGTAGTCCAGGTCCACGCCCCCCCTCAGCTTGGCGTAGCCGACCGCCCACCAGCGCGGCTCCGCGAGCGGGGCGCCGGCGGCCAGGGACGCGGCCTCCGGGACCAGGGCGCCGACCGCCGCCAGCATAGCCCACCGGGCGTGGAGGACCTCCAGGTCGGCCAGGCGGGCCAGCGCGGCGGCGTCCGGGCGGCGGCCGCCGGCCTGCTTGTCCGCGGCCAGCCCCCACGGGTCCCACCCCGCATCGCCCGGCAGCGTGCCGTCCAGGTGTGGGGCGGGGCCGCCCGGCCAGGGCCAGGTGGAGCGGGCCGGGCCATAGAGGGAGGGGAGGCCCAGGCGTGCCCGCGCCTCTGCGGCCTCGGCTGCCTTGGCCGCCGCGACCAGGGCGGGCTTGCGGGCGGCCAGGTCGGTCGCCAGGCGGCGGCCCGCATCGGAGTCTGCCAGGCCTTGGACGAGGAGGAAGGGGGCGGCAGCAAAGGCGAGGAGGCCGGCCAGGGAGGCCGCGTCGGCGGCCAGGGAGGAGGGGAGCGCGCCGGGGAGGAGAGACGCGGCCAGGGAGAGAGGCGGGCGCCTGCCTCGCCGCCCGCCCTGGCGGACTTGAGGGCCCACCCACGGCGTCGGCCGGCGGCCTGAGCAGCCGGTCAAGGCGCCCGGCTGGATAGAGGCGGGACGCATGCGGCGCGTGGAAGCGAGGATGAATGGAGTGTGAAAAGAGTGAGAAAGAAACTATGCACAGTCTCGCCCGCTCTTGCATTCCAACCTCGTTCGCCCATCCATGCCCCGTGTGTTTGCGTACGTCTAGAATACAACACCCCTCCAGACAAGTGAAAACGTTCACAGCACGCCATCATTCACAATCAGCGCTCCCTCTGACCCTCTCTCAGCCCCTCACCAAGTCTTCCACCGCCTCCCGCACGTCGTCCTCGCTCTCCGCCGCCCCAACCACCCCCGCAAAGCCGGCCGTGTCCTCGCCCGCCGGCACCGCCGCATCCGCCCCGCCCGCCGCGTCGCACTCGTCCAGGCGGGCCTGCAGCTCGGCCAGGGCGTCCGCGGGGGCCGAATCGGCGCCACCCGCGGTGGCGGTGGCGACCAGCCGCAACCAGAGCTCTCCCGCGACGCCATAATTGTTGGCCTTCATGTTCCGGGTGGCAGCCGATTTCACCAGCGCGTCCGCGTGGGCGGGGGCCAAGGCCGGGCCCAGGGCCGCCGCATGGCGTGCCAGCCGGGCCGCGGCCTTGGCGTCCCGAGCGGCCGCAGCGGCGGCAAGGAGGCGGGCGGCGGCGGCGTAGGCGGCGGCCCTCGCGGCGCCCGCCGCGTCCCCGCCCGCCCGGGCGGCTGCGAGGGCCGCCCCGAAATGGCGCACCGCGCCGGCCCAGTCGCCGGCCTCCAGGCGGGCGGTGCCGGCCGCGGACCGGGCGGCCGCGTCCGCGCGAGAGGCGGCCGCGGTGGTGGGCGGTGGAGGCGGGCGGGCGGTGGGAGAGGTCGGGGCGGGAGGGGGCGGTGCACCGGCAGCGCGTGGTGGTGGTGGTGGCGGCGGCGGCGAGCCCGCAGGTGCCCGCGGCGGCGGTGCCTCCACCCCGAACAGATCTGCCGGCATGGGGGCCCGGACGGGCGGCCCCCCCGGCGGGCGGGCAAAGGCGGGCGGCAGCTGGGCAGCAGCGGGCGTGGCAGCGCCCCACCCGCCCTCAGAAAAGGCGGCGGCGGGCGGCGGCGCCCAGACGCCCCCTCGCCCGCCGCCCCCTCCACCCCCGCCCGGTGGCGCCGCCAGCGTCAAGCCCGCCGCCGCCGCGCGCAGGGCCTCCACGTCCGCGGGCGCATTGCCGGCTCCCGGAGCCGCCGCATCCCGAATGACCAGGCGGAATCCACCACCACCACCACCACCACCAGCGGCGGCGGCGGCGGCGGGCGTGGCGCCCGACGCTGTCGTCTCGTCGTCCGAGTCGTCGTCCGCAAAGCCCGGGCTGACCGCCCCGCCGCCGCCGCCGATGCGGCCAGAATCGCCGCCCGCGCCGAAGCCGTCCGCCCAGGCAGCCCGGGCGGCGGCCTGCGCGGCAGATTCTCCACCGTCGGTGGGGTCGCCGAGGCCGCGGGCGGAGCGTGGGTCCGGGGAGGGGCGGGCCCAGTCAGTGGACTGGCCACCACCCCCACCCCCTCCCTCTCCTCCTCCTCCTCCTCCTCCTCCGATCGCCCGCGCCCCGTCCAGGGGCGTCGCGCCCGCGCCCAGCCAGGCTTCCAAGGCAGCCGTGTCCAGGGAGGGCAGGAAGGACGTGGGGGTGGACCCGGCGTCCGCGCAGGGCGGGGCGGCACCCGGGGCGGAGGTGGTGAGGAGGGCAGCGGGTTTTTGGGCCTCGTCCTTCCCGCCTCCCAGAGCCATGGCGTCCGCCGGCTCCGCCGCGGCCGCGCCGACCTCCACCCTCCAGGCGGGCGGGGGGGTGGCACCACCGTTAGCGTCAGCAGCCCCACCACCGCCCGCGCCCAGGGCGGTCGCCCGCTTCCAGGCGGGGGCGAGCACTTCTGCTAGCGTCTCTGCGACGACGGCCCCCGGGGCGCCTGCCGTGGCGGTCGCTGCCAGCCTTTCCAGGCCGCCCACCCCGCCCCCCGCCCCCGTCAGGGCCGCCACCTGCTCCCACTCGCCCGCGGCCGTGAGGAGGGCCAGGGCAGGGCCCCACGCCCCATGCTCCGCGGCGGCCCGGCCCAAGGACACCAGCCGCGCCCGGGCCGCCGACCCCCGCGGCGGCGGCGGCGGCGGCGGCGGGGCGGGCGCGTGGCCGGGCCTGCCCCAGGGCGCCGCCCGGCGAGCGTCGGCGGTCGCCGCCCTGACGGCCTCGCCCCAGTCCCCCGCGGCCGCGGCTGCGGCGGCCCGGTCGAGGGGGTTGGTGCCGCCCAGGCCGGCCGGGCCACCGGACGCGGCCGCGAGCGCCGCCGCCTCGCCCGGGAAGCCCGCGGCGGCCAGGGCGGCCAGGGTGGCCGGGCCGACCCCGCCGCCGCCGGAGTAGGCCGCGGCCAGCCGCCGCAGCGCGCCCCGCGCCCGGTCCACCCCGCCGGGCAGGACCTGGCGGGCGGCTGCGGTCGCCCAGCCCAGGACCAGGGCACCCAGGAGCGGCACGGCCCGCGGGGCGACCTCGCACCGGGCGGAGGCGGGGACAGAGGCGGGCGAGGGCCCGCCGCCTGCCTGCCCACCCGCTCCCTCCCCGGCCGCCACCCCGCCCGTCGCCGCCCACACCGCTCGCGGCGGGGCGCGGCCCCGGACCAGGAGCAGGCGGTCGGGGGTGGCGCCGACCAGGGCGGCCGGCGGGCCGGCCCCGGTGGAGGCGAGCGGGCGGAGGCGGCCGTCCCAGCCCAGGTGCCACACGCCGCCCGCCGCGTCGCTGGCCAGGAGGGCCGGCCCCGCCCACAGCACGGACGTCAGGGCGGGCCCGGTCCCACCGCCACCGCCGCCAGCGCCGGTGGCGGCCGGAACGGCCACCAGGGGTGTCAGCGAGGCCGACACCAGCAGCAGGCGGTGCGTGGTGAGGACGGCGCCGACGACGGACGCCCGGCCGGCCGCGCCATCGGGTGGGAGTGGTTGCGGCGGGCCGCCCGCCGCCCGCCCCTCCTCGCTGCCGCCGCCCCCGCTCACCGCCGCCGCCACCGCGTCCGCCTCACCCGCGCACCCGCCCACCACCAGGTCCTGCCAGGCGACGACCAGGACGAGCTCCCCCGGCGCGCAGGCCAGCGAGCGGGCGGGGGTGAGGGACCGACCCCCATCGGACAGGTCGCCCGCGAGGAGGGGCCCGCCCGGGGCCGCCGCTTGCCACAGCAGCACGCCGGCCAGGTGCGGCGGCGGGGGCGGGCCGGCGCCGGGCACCGCGGGCGGGCCGGCCCGGCCGCCGCCCGCCGGCGTGCGGGGCAGCCCCACCCAGCGCGGGCCGGGGAAGAGGGCGCCCGCCGCCCCGCCGGGCGGGAGGTCCACCCGGCGGGCAGGCCTGGGGGGCGGCGCGCCGGCCGCTCCGCCCGCCGCGGCCGCCGCGGCCGCCAGCGTGTAGACGCGCACGGTCGCGGCCGAGGGGGAGAGCACGGCCAGGGCCGCATCGCCGGGGCCAACCCAGGCCCCGGACAGGCCGGGCGCCGCCCAAGCGGGCGGGCCCGTGGGGGTGGGCGGGCCGGCGGCCGGCGGCAGCGCTGCCCCGCCCCCGCCGCCCCCCCTCGCCGTCAGCAGGGTGAAGAAGGCCGCCGCCCGAGCGCCGCCCGCCTCCCCCGACCCGGCGGCGGGAGGGGCCGCATCAAAGACGCGCGCCCCGGCCCGGGGGGGCGGGGTGGGGTGGACGGTGCGGGGCGCCCGGCGGGCCGGGGCGGCGGGCGGCGCGGCGGCCGGGGCGGCCCCCCCCCCCCCCCCCCCGTCCTCGCCGCCGCCTGACAGCGGCGGCGCCAGCTCGCACACGCGCACCGGCCGGCCCCCCGCCCCGCCCACCCGGCACAGCCACCCCCCATCCGCCAGCCAGACTGGGGACGGCAGGGCGAGGGTGGTGGAGGGCGAGGACGGCGCCGGCGGCGGGGCCCACCAGTCGAGGGGGAGGTGGACGGGCGCGGCGGGGGGCGGGCCCGCACACGCAAACTGCGGCGGCAGGCGGGCGATGGGGACGCGCAGGCGGGCGGCAGCGGCGTCCGCGTCACCGGGAGACAGGGCGCACCGGGCGACCGCGGGCGGCGCCGCGGGCGACGGGGGCGGGCGGCCGGCCTGGAGGGCGGCAAAGCCGAGGGTCGGGTGGAGCACGACCGCCCGCACGCCCGCGGCGGCGGTGACCGTGCTGGCGCTGCCGCCCCGCCCGCCGCCTCGCCCCGACGCGGCCGCGGCCGCGGCCAGCGCGGGCGCCAGGGCGTGCGGGGCCCCGCCCAGGGACCCCGCACGCGGCCGGCACCAGGCAACAGCAGGCTGGCCGGGGAGGAGCGCGCCCTCCGGCCCCGCGTGCACCTCCCACGCTGCGAAGGCGGTGACCCCGCACCCGGGATCGGCGGCAGGGGGCGGCCCGTCGGCGGGCGCGCCCGCCCAGACCAGGGCCGTGCCGCCGGCGACAAAGCCAAAGCCGACGCGGCGGGTAGGGGGCGGGGGCCGCCCCGTCCACCCCCCCTGCTGGGGGGGCGGGGCGGGGAGGGCCGAGCCCACGAGGGCGGGCGCCCCTCTCGCCACGGGCGCGTCCAGCAGGGCCACCCCCCTCGCCGACCCCGGCCCGGCTCCACCGGGAGGGGCCACGTCCACCGCCAGCAGGGCGCCGCCGGGCGCGCCGTCAATGGGCAGGGCGGACGGGTGGGGCGCGACGACCAGGGGGGGGGCGCCCCCGCCGCCCAGCCCCCCGCCATCCCACCCGGGCCCGTCCACGGCCGGGTCGCCCGTCGCGAGCGGCGGCAGGGCGCCCGGGGACAGGAGGGTGACCGTCCAGACGGCGGACAGGGAGGAGGAGGAGGAGGAGGCGGGCGGGGTGGAGGGCGCGCCGCCGCCGCCCAGCGCGAGCGGGAGGGCGAGCCCGGTGAGCGCGCCGTCGCAGCCGAGCACAAAGATGAAGCCGGGGTCGGAGGGGTGGGCGGCCAGGCCGGCCAGGGGGCGGCGGCCCTCCCACTTCACCCGGGCGCCGGGCGCCAGGTCGGAGCCGGGCGGGCGGCGGGGCGGGGCGTGGTGCGGGGAGGCAGGCGCGCCCGCCCCTCCGCGCCGGCGCCAGGGTGGTGGCGGACCTTCGCTCCCGCCCCCGCTCCCGGGCAGCGCCGGCGCGGCCCGCAGGTGGGCGGACCCGGGCGGGCAGTAAAAGGCGACCGCGGCACCCGCCGGGGCGGCCGTCAGGGTGAGCAGGGTGCCCTGCCCGTACCGCTTGTCCGGCGCCTTCTCCTGGGGCGGCACCAGCAGCGCGCGCGCCCAGGTGGCCGGGCTGAAAGCGAAGACCGCCCGGTCCGCCGTCAGGGCGACGAGGAGGGAGCCGTCGGCGGGGGCGTAGGCCAGGGCGGCGGGGACGCCGCCGGCCAGGTCGCCGCCGCCCGTGCGGGCGCCGGTGTAGAGGTCGTGCTCGGAGAGCGAGCCGTGGGCGGCCTGAAAAGGGGAGAGAGGGTGAGAGAGGAGGAAAGAGCACAAGAGAGCGGGTGTGTGCGCACTTTGCTTTAGCAACGCCTCTCACGTCCACTCACCACCGCCACCGTCGCCTGGGTTGGGTGCATGGCCATGGCGCCGACCTCCAGGTCGCCCAGGAGGCGGCCCGTGTCGACCTGTTGTGCGTGTGAGGAGGGACGTCAGAAGGGTTGATGAGAGCATTTGTTTTTGTTTTTTGCGTTTGCGCCGATCTTTTCCCTCCCCCCATCTCTTTCTCACGTTGAAGGTGGCCGCGACGTCGACTGTGGCCACCCACGCTGCGGCGGGGCCGGTAGAGGGGTCGACGGTCATGGTAAATGTGGTGCGTGCGTGTGCGTGGGCGGGGGGACGCGAGCGAGGGAGGCCGCACGCACTCCCGTTTTCGGTGTGTGTGGGGCGTGCCAACCTTTTCTTCACTACCTTTCTCCACCCTCCTTTCCGCTTATTCCATTTTCACACACCGCCGCCGCCCCCCCCCCGCGCACACACCTCACCAGCTGTCATCGTCCGAGCCGGCGACATCCTTGGCGTACTTACCGGCCGCAGGCGCACCCCCCCCACCCCCACCCCCTCCAATCTTCACACCACCACCCCCGCGCGCGCCCCCAGGCCGCCCGCGCCGGGCCGCCCGCCCGCCCGGTATGATGAGCCCCGGGTCCACCTCGTCCCCCGACAGGTCCTTCACGATCTCGGGCTCGGAGTCGGAGCCACCGCCGCCGCCCGCGTGCTTCTTGGCCTTCTTGGCAGGCGGGGGTTGGGCCGAGGGCGCGGCCGCACCAGCGCCCGCTGCCTCCTCCTCCTCCTCCTCACCAGACCCGTCCGTCTCGCCGTCGTCGTCGTCGTCCGTATCGCCGTCCTCCGTGTCCTCGGAGCCCAGGTCGTCAGATTCGTCATCATCAGAGGCGTCGCCCTCTTCGTCCTCGGACGCGGCGGGCGCTTTGCCCTTGCCTTTGTCTGCTGCTTTGGCTCCAGCAGGTTGAGGAGGAGGAGCGGCGGGAGCGGCGACCGCTGCCTTCTCCTCTTCCTTTTCCTCGGCGGCGGCCGGCGGCGCGGCGGGCGGGGCGGCCGACGGCGGGGCGTCGTCGGACATTGTGATGGTGTGTGTGTGTGAGAGAGAGAGAGCTTGTGCGTGTGGGCGTCCCAGGGCGTGTGAAGAAAAGGGTTTCTGATGGGACGCAAAAGTTGGAGTGAGATGGAGCGAAGAGCGAGGAACAACAACCACAGCGCCTAGTACGCCGCGCACCCTCTCCTCTATCGCGGCCGCTGTTCGTGCAACACTCCGCTGCACAGGCGCGAGAGCCGCTCTCGCCTTCCATTATAAGGATGAGGAGTATGCACGCGGCGACCCTCACCCCCACCGCCCCGTTCGGGCCGGCCCTGCGCAACAACCGGCGCAGCAGCGTCCGGCCTACGGCAGGGCTGGCCCCGCCCTCTGCCTCCCTGGCACCCGCCCGCCCCGCCACGCAGCGTGCGTGTACACCCGCCTGTCTTCGTCCCTCTGCCGCCGCCCCATTCCTCATCGTCCGCGCCTCGGCCGCTGCCTCCCCGTCCTCCCCGCCCTCAAGCACAGGCCGGCTGGTGTCCGCGCCCGTGCTCGGCCTGGCCCTCGCCGCGGCGGCAGGGTTGGGGGCGTGGCAAGCTGGCTGGCTGCCCGTGGTGAAGGTGAGAATGTGCAGGTGTTGGCAGGGGGCGCTGTGTGCGGGCAGAGAGAGAGAGAAGCACGGATGCACTGCGCCTGCCTTTCTCAACCTCTCATCCTTTTTTTGTGGTCCCGGTTCAGGCCGCCCTCGAGGCCTCCGCCCTGGGCACCTCCGGCGCCCTCGCCGCCTTCTCCCTCGTCTTCCTCTCCGAGCTGGGCGATAAGACCTTCTTCCTGGCGGGGCTGCTGGCCATGCGCGTGGGGCGGAGCGCCGCCCTGGTGGGCTCGGTGGCCGCCCTGGCCCTGATGACTGGCGTCTCTGTCGCCATCGGGGCGGCCTTCCAGGCCGTCCCGTCCGCCATCTCCTCTTCCGTCAACATCTCCAAGTGGGCGTCCATCGCCTGCCTGGTCTACTTCGGGCTGAAGACGCTGAAGGCGGCTTGGGAGACGCCCGCGGGCGGGCCGACGCTGGGAGCGGCAGACGCGAGCACCGGCAGCGACGGCACGCCGCCGCCGCGTCCGTCGCCCGCCGGCCTCGCACCCGAGCTGGCCGCGGCCCAGGAAGAGCTGGAGGCGGCCGAGAAATCGGGCCGGGTGCACGACACGACGGCGGGCAAGGCGCGCCAGGCGTCCGCGCTGCGGACGTGGTCCCGGTCGGCCGCGGAGGTGGGGTCCATCATCTTCCTGGCCGAGTGGGGCGACCGGTCCATGCTGGCGACGATCGCCCTGGCCGCCGCCCAGAACCCTGCAGGCGTGGCGGCGGGCGCGGTGGGCGGGCACGCGGTCGCGACGGCGATCGCGGTGTGGGGCGGGGTGCTGGCCGCGCGCCACCTGTCGGAGCGGACGGTCGGCCTGTTCGGGGGCGCCCTCTTCCTGGTCTTTGCGGGGCTGACGCTGGGGGGGTGGATGTGATTTTGAGGGAGGGGGCGGGGCGGGGCGGGGCGAGGCGTGTGTGTGTGTGTGTGTGGTGCGTGTGGTGCGTGAGAGAGAGAGCGGGCGCGCGACCGATGATCGAGTGTGTGAAAGGCCCGTCTCGCAGTGCCGCCGCCGCCAACTCACAGCTCTCTCTTTCGCGGAGCGCCGTTTCTGTCTTGCTGTGGTGTCTGATACACGCGCACGCGCTTCCTCCCGACACCAGGCACGCACACGCGTACGCACCGCGTGTCGCACGCACGAAACATGCGTCCCCTCACCGGCGGCGGCGGCGGCGGCAGCCGCCAGGCCCTGCCGGCGTCAACGAAATGCGTCGCCTCCTCCTCCCTCCCCTGCCGCGGCGGCCCGGCCACCACCAGCCGGACCGGGTCGGCGGCCTGCCCAGTCGTCTGGCGACGCAGCATGCGCTCACACACGCTGGTCGTGTCGGCCCTGGCGGGCGGGCCACGTGAGCCACAGGGCGCCCCGCCCGCGCCCAGTCGCATCGCACCCTCTCCGCGCTCTGCGCCCGCCTACCGCCGCGTGGGTGGGAGGCGGCACCCCGGCCTCTCAGACCGCGCCTCCCCGGCCAGCCCTGGCCCTGAATCGGAGGCTGGGCCGGCGTCGCCGGCAGCGCCTCGCTCGCCCGGCCAATCGAATAGTGCGGCGGGTGCGGCGACGGCGGCCTCGGCTGGAGGAGGGGACCGTTTCGGCCCGCTCGCCACGCCGGGGCCCCTGAATGTGGACCCCTTAGGCTCAGCGGATGAAGACACGGACGTCCTGGGTCCAGAGGTAAAAAAAAAAAGCACACGGAAGGAGGGGTGGAGGGGAGGGTGGACGGCCGCCAAACAAAACAGCTCTCCCTGGCTCGCTTGCCCTCATCCTCCCTCCCAACCTCACCCTCTCTCTCATCCAAAGGCAACCCTCACCCTCCTCTCCGACGACGACGACGACGACGACGCCACCACCACGGTCATCGCCGCCGTCGAGGCCGCCGCCTCCGACGCCGGCACCTCCCTGCCGCCGCGCGCCGCCGACGCCGCGGCGGCGGCCGGCGCAGGCGCCGCCGCCGAGGGGGCGGCCGCCCCCCGTGGCCCCCCCGGCAAGCTCAACCCGCCGTCCGAGCGCACCAAGATCGCCAAGTCGTGGAACCAGCTGATGCGGTGGTCCCGGAAGAATTGGAAGGCGCAGCACGGGGCGGAGGGGCGGACGGCCCTGGACGCGGTGGACAAGGTCGTCGTCTTTGGCGGCGGCTCCTTTGGGACGGCCATGGCGGCCGCCCTGGCCCGCCAGAAGCCCGCCCTGGACGTCGTCCTCCTCCTCCGCGACCCGTCCCTGGTGGCCGACATCAACGCCCACCACGTCAACGCCCGCTACCTGCCCGGCGCGCCCTTACCCCACAACGTGCGGGCCACGTCGGACGCGGGCGAGGCGATCGGCGGGGCGCAGTACGCGCTCCACGCCGTCCCCGTCCAGCATTCGCGCGCGTTCCTGCGGGGCGTCCGGGACATCCTGCCCATCACCGTCCCCGTCATCTCCGTCTCCAAGGGCCTGGAAGTCGGGACGGGCGCCCTGATGAGCGACCTCATCCCGGACGCGCTGGGGCGGAAGCAGCCGACCGCCTTCCTGAGCGGGCCGTCCTTTGCGGCCGAGGTGATGGCGCGCGCGCCGACCGGCCTGGTGGCGGCCTCCCGGGACAAGGCCCTCAAGCGGGAGGTGCAGGGCCTGTTCGCCTCGCCCTACATGCGGGTCAACACCTCGTCCGACGTGGTGGGCGTGGAGGTGTGCGGCGCCCTGAAGAACGTCCTGGCCATCGCGTCGGGCATCGTCGAGGGCCTCGAGCTCGGCATGAACGCGCGCGCGGCGCTGGTGGCCCAGGGCTGCGCCGAAATCCGGTGGCTGGCCGAGAAGATGGGGGCCAAGCCCGCGACGGTGGCGGGCCTGTCCGGCCTGGGCGACATCATGCTGACCTGCTACGGGTCGCTGTCCCGCAACCGGTCCGTCGGGGTGCGCCTGGGCAAGGGCGAGCGGCTGGCCGCCATCCTGGCGTCGTCCTCCCAGGTCGCGGAGGGCGTGGCGACGGCGGGCGTGGTCGTCGCGCTCGCCTCCCGCTACCACGTCCAGCTGCCCGTCCTGACGGCGGTGGCGCAGGTGCTGGCGGGCGCGCTCAGCCCGGAGGAGGCGGTCGCGGAGATCATGGGGCTGCCGCAGGTGGAGGAAAGATAATGGGGACGGAGGGAGTTCTTTTTTTTTATAAATGAAAACTTTCGGTGATTGTTCTGGTGGGGGGCAAGGAAGGGCGAAGGGCCGTGGAGGGAATTTAGGTACCCTCCACAGCACGACGCCCCCCCCCCCCCC
>Ga0315284_10004504_pt1 | contig 19775 bp, 13 predicted proteins | sample YL17G09_16_MG_FD_203696 | JGI IMG/M metagenome (GOLD analysis project Ga0315284, IMG submission 203696) | Sediment microbial communities from Yellowstone Lake, YNP, Wyoming, USA - YL17G09_16 | ecosystem: Environmental > Aquatic > Freshwater > Lake > Sediment | place: USA: Wyoming | collected... | reverse complement strand
CCGTGGCCGCGCAGGCCGCTTCCTTGAGTGCGTTGAAAAAGGACGACCGCCCCGGGTCGGGGCCGGGCCACCGGATGAGGGCGTCGGCGGGGAAGGCCCGGAAGTGGATGGTCAGGGGCCAGGGGTGGGGGTGGGAGGATGGGAGGGCAGCCATGTCGTGGAGGGTGGCCAGCGGGACGTGGCTGAGAGTGAAGTGAGCTACAAGCATGAGTGTCCGCCTGGTGGTTGCAGCTGAAGGGGGGAGGCGCGGCCCCCGTTTCTTTCCTCGCTTTTTCCTCGCCTTTTCCTCTCACCTTCTCAAGGGCACGCCGCCACTGTCAAACCAGGGCGTGTCCTCACCCTCAGTGAGGTAATCCTGGGGAGTGAGAGGAGAAACAGAGAGAGGACACAATGAGAAGCGGGTGGCCAGCTGCCTGGGCGCGCGCGGTCGTGGTTAGGGCAAGGCAAAAAACAACCTGATTATGCCACCGCGCACCGCGCCCTCACTCTCCGAGTAGCTCACCCTGTAGAACCGGGTTGCCTGGCCGACGAGGCTGGGCAGGCAGGCCAGGCGTGGGGCCATCACCTGGTCGTGTTGGAGGCGGAAGAGAGAAGGGTGCGAGAGTGCGAGAGGGGAGTGAGAGAGGATGGATGGATGGATGGATGGAGTAGAGAAGTTCTTCGCGCCTCTCTCTTTCTACAACCCTCAACCACTCACATAAAACGGAGGTGGCTGCCCCGTGCCGGACGCCAAGTCTGAGGCCGCCAGGGTGAGGACGACCGGGACCTGCGTGTGCGTTGAAGGGGAGAGGTTGATGAGCGTATGGGCCCGCTCGCAACGAATGCCCTCTCCTTAACTCTACACCTCCCTTCTTCATACCCGCCCTGCCGAGTTTTCGCGGCGGCAGGCGGTGGCGGTGGAGGCAGACGCCTCCTCTGGCGAGGCAAGCGACGCCATATAGAGAGGTAAGAGGCGCGCGCGACCCCGTCCGTCTCGGGGTGTGTGTTAAAGAGAAGTGACGACACTGATGTTTTGCCTCTTTTTCCATTTATCTCCTCGCGGGCCACAGCCCCACGCTTCACGAGGGCCGCACACCGCACATTTGCGCCCCGCCGCTGGACAACTGGTGCCTGCCTCTATTCAGCGCTGCATCGAGTTGCACGAGTCAAGCGCACGCGTCCGCCTGCCCGGGCGTGAAGTTGTTCACAGCTAGCCTGGCGGTGCATTGGCTCTCACGTCCCCGCCCCGCACACCCTCGTCCCCCTCGCCCGTCACCCCGCCACCCCCCGGACAAGTGACTGGGCTCCCTCGATCACACCCTGGACTGAAAAAAACGCGCAAAAGCGTGGTAACGGAAAAGTCGTTCAATGCCCGACACCGGCCCGAGCGGTGTTGCCAGCGCCGCCCCCCACCCTCTCTCCCCACCCCGTCGCCCCCTCTCCAACCCGGCCGCCGTGGCTGCCGACCTGGTGGGCCTGTACCTGGGCAGTGAAAACGGCAGCGAAGCCTTTCTGCCCTCCTTTGACGGTGACGGCGCGGGTCCTGTCCCGTCCCTCCAACCCCGGCGGGCTGGCGCCCCCTTCCAGTCGTCGTCCTCGTTCGGCCGCCTGCGGGGCGCGTCCTCCCGGGCGTCCCTGGCGGCGGCGTCCACACCTACCTCGCCAACGCCGGTCGACGACCTGACTGGTGCTGCTTCAACGCTCACCACGCCCGCCTGGTCAGGGGAAGGGGCGGCGGTGGCAGCGGGCGACCCGCCTCCCGACCCCCGGGCCGTAGCGGCCGCCCGCACCATCCAGCGCGCGGTCCGGGCCCACCTCGCCGCCCTCGCCGCTACCGCCCTCCCCTTTTCCAAGCACGGCGCCCAAGCCCGGGACCTGGTGCAACGGTATGTGGCCGTCCTCCAGGCGGCCGCCCTGGCAAAAGCGGGAGGACCCGGTGCGGTCTCGACCTCCACCACCGCCGACCCGACCGCGCCTTTTCTGGAAGCTTCTTTTGCGTCGCGCGCCCGCCTGGTCCTCCACTTTGACGTCAACAAGACGGTCGTCATGGCGGACGGGGTCCAGGGCGCAGGCACCGGCCACATCGTCAACATGCTGCTGGCCGAGTGCGCGTGGGGTCGCCTGGAGGCCGGGCCGGCGTGGGTGCCGGTCGGGCGCCTGGCGGCCGACCGCCCCGCGGGCGACCCCCAGCTCATGACCTACCGGTCCTTCCTGGATTCCTTCCTCCTCCCGACGGGCGGGGAAGGGCGCGGTGAGGGCGGCGAGGGCGTGCCGGTACCGCCCCCGCCCGCGGCCGCCCTGGCCGCCGCGGCGGCCGCCCTGGGCTTGCCCCCGCCCACGCCTGGCACACCCCACCCCTCCTTCAAGGACGCCCGCCAGGCCCTGAAACGCACCTTCACCGACCCGGGCCAGCCGGGCGCCATGTTTCGATCCATCTACGACCGCCTGGTCTCCACCTTGGAACCCTGTTCGGGGCGGCACCAGGTCCTCCACTCCTTTTTCAACCTGCTGCTCCATTTGAAAGCCGCGAAACGCGAGTTTGCCATTGTCTTCCGGTCCTTTGGCACCGACCTGGCGTCCGTGCTGGCGGAGGTGGACTCCTTTGCCCGAGGGACGCACCCCGCGTACCCGGGCGTGGTCATGGACGGCTCGGACGGCGGGCCGGACTTGCGGGCCACGCCCGGCGGGGTGGGCGTCTTCTTCAGGGACTCTGCCCGCCCCAACGGGACGGCGCTCCTGTTTGGCCCCGGGGCGGCGCCCTTCATGGGCCGGCGGGGCGGGCTGAGCCTGGCCGATTTAGAGGGCGCCGCCGCAGCCGGCGATGGCGACACCCGCCTGCTGCGCGGGTTTGGCGCCATTCACGCCGCTTTACAAGCCGCGACATGCGCGCCCTGCCGGAGCAACGGAGGAGATGGTGGTGAGGCGCCCTCGGCCGCGCCCGCCTCCTCCTCCCTCCTCGCCCTCCGCGACCACTACCCCTACTGGAAGGCCCGCCAGGAACGGTCCCGGGCGGGCAAGCTTTTCTTAGTCGATGCCACCGACATTGCCAGCTGCATCCAGGTCTTCTTCGACGACAATGTCGGCCACGGGGGCGCGCACATCATCGATGCACGCGCCGCCGCGACGGGCGCGCCATTATCCTTTCCCGACGTCGCGGGCACGCACGTCGTCCGCGTGGAGCCGCTCAACGCCGTCCTGGACCCGCACTACTTTGTGCGGGCCGTGCATGAGTGTGTGCTGGGGGTGATGCGGCGGCGGGAGGGTGGGGGTGCAGGTGGAGGAGGCGTGCGGCCGGCGGCGGTGCCCACCATGAGTGAGGGGTGTGGGGCGCCCGACGTGCTGCCGCCCTCCCCGCCCTCGCCCGCGCCCGTCGCACCGTCTCCTTCCCTGCCCGCCCTGCCGATCTCGATTGCGGGCGGTACGGGCGAGACTGGCCCGGCCGCCGCCGACCTTCCCGCCCGCCCACGCCCGCGCGTCACGCTGGGCTCCACCCTCAGCGCAGTGGCAGCGCTGGAAGCAAAGCTCACCGAGTCCGCCCGGGCTGTGACGGCGGCCGCCGCCCCGCCGCCCGGCCCGCCACCCCGGGCCGCGCATGCGTCCGCCCGGGGCCTGGTTCTGTGGGGCATACTGAGGCGGAGGCTGTTGCCGGTGGTGCGGCTGAGTCTGGCGGCCCAGGCGCACGAGGGGGCGGATTAGAAGAAGAGAGAAGAAAAGAAAATAGCAGGTTGAAAGGTTTAGTGTGTGCAAACTCTAATTTTCACCGCCTCCACACGCACAACCCACCCTCGACTCACCCCTCGCGAGACAAGAAGGCACCACACACTCACCCTCGCCATGGCCGACCAGGGCGCGCCCAGGTGAGAGCAGAGCGAAGGGTCGAGGGGACGGCAACGAGAGAGGGCCCTCTCTCCTTTTGGCATGCCAGCCGACTCGCCACGCACGCACAGTGCTCGTCGCTTGCTCTCTTACCGCCCACTTTTCCTCTCGATTCAATCCTTCAGGACCGGCGGCAGTGATCGCCGCCGCCAGGGTGGCTGGGCAGGCGGGCGGGGCCGGGACGGGCGGTGAGTTGGAAGAGGAGGAGCGGAGAGAGGACCTGGCCAACGCATAAGGAGAGACCGCCTCTCACCTCTGCTGCTCCTTGCCCCTGCCGCCCCGCCCTGCTGCCCCGCCCTGAGGGTACGCTACCCCAGGCAAGACACGAATCCAGTTCCTCATCGAACCATATCAAATTTGCGTACACCCGCTCACTCCCTTGCCCCCCCCTGTACCACTCCAATGCAGCCGCGATGACGGCGGCCTCGGCGGCGGCGCACCCGCTCGCCCGAACGCCTCCCCCACGCCCGGTCTGTGGGAGTACAAGACCCCGGACGGCGAGGTGCGGGGCCCCTTCACGGCTGCCCGCATTGTCACCTGGATGGACAAGGACTTCTTCCCGGCGGACATGGAGGTGAGAGAGGAAAGAAAAGGGCGGAAGAGAGGGCGATGACCAGAAACGAAAAAAAACCTCCCCGCTCATTCCCACCCTGACGTCCAACCCACACAGATCCGCCAGCTGGGCCGGGATTTCACCCCGCTGAACAGGATCACCCGCACCCTGCGCGCCCAGGCGGTGGCACAAGGGGATGGCGGTGGCCGCGGCGGCGGCGGCGGCGGCGGCGGCGATCGCACCCGCCCTGGCGTCGACCGCGCTCCCCAGGCGGCCGCCGCCCCGCGTGGCGGCCTGGGCGGCGGCTTCGCAGCCGCCAACAACGCCGCCGCCGCGGCCGGCTCGTCCTTTCACGACCGCGGCGGCGGCGGCGGCGACCGAGCCCGCGGGGACTACCGGGAGACGCAGCGCCGGGACAACGACGACCGTGGTGGGCGGAGTGGAGGCAGCCGGCGCGAGCGCAGCGAGCGCGGCGGCGGCGGTGGCCGGGGCGACCGCGGCGGCGCCGACCGCGGCGGCGACCACCCCACCCACTCCGAAGCCATCGCCCGCCGCCTCTTCACGGCGGGCGCGGCCCTGGCGACGGACGAGCCGATGTGGCGGTACCGCGACCCGTCGGGCACGGTCCAGGGCCCCTTCCCCGCGGGCTCCATGGTGGAATGGTACGGGGCCGGCTACCTGGGCGCCGACTTGCCCACCTGTGGCGCCTCCCGCAAGGTGGGCGCGCCCCACCTGCCCCTGGCCTGCCATTATGCCCCGCTGGCCGCCCTGCTGGCGTCTGTGGCGCGCGGGGAGGCCTTCCACCCACTCACGCTGGAGAAGGTCAAGGCCGACGCGGCCGACCCGGCCAAGGTGCGGGCGCCCGTGGGTGGTGGGGGTGGTGGCCGGGGTGCGAGCCGGCCTGGTGCTGGTGCGGCTGCCGTCGTCGCCGGCGGCGCGGCTGCCGCGAAAGGCAAGGGTGGTGGTGGTGCCCGCGACGGCGCCCCGGCCGCCCCGCGCGAGCCTCGCGCCCCCCGCCCGCCCCGGGGCCCGCACCCGGCCGTCCGCGACCTGGTCGGCGCCATTTTCGCCAAAGCGGAGGGCAAATCCTGGGTCCCCCCCGTCCGCGAGGAGCGGCGGGACCGCAAGCCCCGGGGGGAGCGCCCGGCCGCCAAGCTCGGGTACGGCGCCGTGCGCGACCTGGTCGGGGCGGCCTTCGCGAAAGCAGAGGGCAAGCCCTGGCCGCCCGCGCCGCCCAGTGGGGCTGATGGTGGTGGTGGCCGGGGCGGCGGTGGGCGGGTGCGGGGCGGAGACGGCGCCAACAAGTCGCCAGGCGGCGCTGCCGCTGCTGCCCCTGGTGGGCGGCAAGACGAAAACAGCCGCGCCGTCGGTGGCCGGGCGCGCGGCCGCCGCGGCGGCGAGGTCGCTCCGGCTGCGGGCGCGCTTGGTGCTGGTGGTGGCGCTGCCGCACTCGCTCCCGCTGACAGTGGGCGTGGCCCCCGGGGCGACGGCCGCCGCACCGGCCGGCGCGGTGGCGCCGCCAGCGGCCCGCCCCGGGCCGACAAGCCAGAGCCCCCGCCCGGAAACCTGGGCGGCGGCGGGTCTGCGCCCGGCTCCAAGAAAGACGCCGCCGCGCCCGCGTCCGCGTCGGCCAAGCCGCTACCCCCCTCCTCCTCCTCCGGCCCGGCTCCGGCGTCGGCCGCCGCTGCCACGCCGACCTCGCCCAAGCCGTCCGGCCTGTTTGCCGCGGCGGCCAACTTTTTCGGCCTGCGCAAGTGAATTGGAGAAAGGGACAAGCAAAGAGAGGATGGCTTTTTTATTGGGTGTTATGAATGAGAGAGAGAACACACACATCGCGCGCGCGCGTGCGTGCGCGCGCACGTGGGAGAAGATGGAGAGAGCAAAGCGGGGGGAGGGTGTATGTGTGTTGGTGGTCGACCACCATCATCCATCCTCGTTTAAAAAAAAGCACTCTTCTACGTCTTCCTCACCGCCAGCCGTTTCAGCCGGTCCAGCTCAGCCTCCACTTCCCCTGTCGGCGCCCCGGCGGCCAGCGCCGCCTCCAGCGCCGTCTCCGCCTCCCCCAGGCGCCCCCCACCGATCAAGCTCATACAGAGGCCCAGGCGCGCTTTCCAGTGACCGGGCTGGGCTGCCAAAACAGCTTCATAGCCGGCCACCGCTTCGACCCACTCCCCGCGGGCCTGGCGGACGTTGGCCAGGTTCAGGCGGGCGGGGCCGTGGGATGGGTCCGCACCGAGGGCGGCCTCAAAAGCAGGAACCGCTTCGGCAGCCCGCCCCAAAGCACACAGCACCATGCCCCGATCCGAGTGCGCGTCCGCATACGCGGGCGCAGCGACCAGAGCAGCGTTCAGGGCAGCCAGGGCGGGCGCCAGCGCGCCCAAAGCGTACCGGACGGAGCCCAGGAGCTTGAGCGCGTGCGGGTGGCCCGGCGCGCCAGCCGCGGCGGCGGCGTACTGGTCCCGGGCGCCCTCCAAGTCGCCCTGCACCTCGAGGCTCATGCCCAGGTTGAGGCGTAAGCGAGAGATGAGGGGCAGGGCAAAGGGCCGGGCCGCCCGCCGGGAGTGGGGCACCAGCACCCGTCGCACCCAGGCCTGGCTGGAGCGCAGGGGCGGGGCAGCCGCGACGGGCGTCCCGCCGCCGTCGGGCGGCGCGCCCACGGCCTCACCTGCCCCGCTCAAACCCGCCGCGTACGCAGCTTCCGCCGCGGCGATCTCACCCAGCTCGTACACGGCGTTGCCCAGGCGTAACAGGGCGTCCGGCGCGCACGACGCGAGCGGATCGGAGTCGGCGCCTGGGACCTCCTCCCTCTCCGCCGGGCGGGCGGCTTTGATGGCCGACAAGCCCAGCGCGGCCGCCGCCCCGGACGCGGCGTGGTCGCCCCGCTGGGACAGAAGGCGGCCCAGACGCAGGAAATCGAGGGCCGCGGGCGAAGGCGGGGTGGGCGAGGGCGGCACGCCGCTCCCTCCCTCTTCTTCCTCCTCCTCAAGGACGGCCTGCAGGTCGGTGAAAGCCGGGCGCTGCAAAAGGACAGGCCGCTGGCACGGCTCGGGCGTCGCGTCCACGCCCACCAGGGCCTTCCATTCCCGGAACGCGACTTCCAGATCGTCCATGGTGGGGATGGGAGGCCGCGCGGTGGGTAGGGGTGGTGGTGAAGGTGTGACTGCGTCGGTCCCCTCATCGCACACACCGAAATGAGGCTGCTGGGCCTGGGTCAGCGGCGGCGCAGCAGCAGCAGCGGCCTCTTGCCCTTCCTCTTGCTGTCCACGCCAGGACGTGGGTGTGTCATCGCCTCCACCCGCCACCCCAACGGGCGTGAACACCAGGGCTTTACCCGCCATGTAGGACGGTGAGGGCGGGCTGCCAGCGCTGGCGGTGGGGCGGACAGGCGTGGAGCTCGGAGCGGCCGCCTGGTGGTGGTGGCGGGCAGGCGTGGCACTCGCCTCTTCCTCAGCTTCAGCCTGAACAGGAGGCGGCGGCCCCTCCAACCCGGCCGACACATTCACAACCACGCGCGGCGGGCTGGAGATGGTGGCATCAGCACCAGCAGCACCAGCTGCGGCCAGTTTCATGGCCGCCGCCAGGTGAGGCGCCTCCTCAGGTAAGGCCAGCGTCGCCCAGTCGGCCGCCAGGTCGCCCAGGCCGTCCGCGTAGAGGGCTTCTAGCCCTTCCACCGTCAGGCAGTTGCCGCCGCTAGGGCTGCCGTAGGCGAGGAGGAGCTGTGTGAAGGGAGAAAAGAGATGAGAAGGAGGCGAGTCGACAGCGGGATGGCAGCGGACGGCTAATAGCACACACGCCTTTGCCTTACCTCTTCCAACACAGCATTCATCTGATTCGGCGTGAACCGCATGCCCGGGTTGACGGCCTGGATAAAGGCCGCCAATTCGGGCTGTGTGTGTGATGGAGAGAAGAGAGAAATACGGCAGGGATTGAGAAAAGAACAGCGACAAGATTGCTCGCACCGCTGAAAGCAGTCCCATTCCACGCATCTGCCCACCTCTCACTCACCTGCGCAAGCTTGCCATCGCCGTCTTGGTCAAAATTGGTTATGAGGCGGAGAATTCGAGGGTCGAACGGGGCGAGGGCTGGCTGGCGGACCGCGACTTGCATGGGTGCAAGAAGTGGGGGACTTTGAGGGGTGCGTTGAGCGGGTGGAAGGGCGTTGCCGGGCTAAATGGTTGTGGCCCCTGGGTCGTAGGGTGGCCTTGAGATTGAGTGGGTAGGCGGGGCGGGGTGGGTGGGCGGAGAAAGGGGTGGACGCCCGATTTTTGGTCGGGGTTCTGCCAGCGCTCAAACGCGACGACGGAGTGAGAGAGCGAGGGGGGGGTGACCGAGGAGACCCGAGGCGACCCGAGGCGACCCGAGGCCTCTTTGCCCGCTCACCCACAAAATTCTGGCTTCTCTTCCAGGCCGTTTCGAGACACACCATCCACACCATTGGATATTCATGCAACGCTGATTCCAGAGCGGGCTCTGGAATCGTGAGGGAAGGAGGGCCTGAACACGGGCACGTGACAACTAAAAAAGAAGACTGGGCCACAGAAAAAAAACAGGCACACCCCACTCCTCCTTCCGTTCTCCCTACCGCCGCCGCCCGCGATCTCCGCCATCCATGCCCATGCCCAAGTCCATGCCCATGGCCAGATTGTCCACTGTGCGGGCGCGCTTGGCGGGCGGGGCGCCAGAACTGTGTGTGGTTGGTAGAGAGATGGTGAGGGAGCAAGAGAGCGAACGGGGAGGGGGTCGTGTCGCGGCCCGACCCAGCTCTCCCCATTTCTATTTGGTGCGCGCAACCTGCAAGTACCCCGCATTTGCCTCCAACTTCAAGCAGCGCACTCCCGCTCAACCGTCGCATGCGTCCTGGCAGCTGTGCGACGCAAAACACCCCGCCGTCACACTCCGTCTCCCCTTTCTTCAATCCATCTCTTCTTACCTTGGCTGGCTTACGGCGCCCGGTGGGCCAGTTCCGCCACCTTGGTAAGACTGCTGCTGCGGAGGTGGGCCACTCATACCTGGACCTCCACTGTGCGCGCCGTAGGGAGGGGCGTAATGCCCTGGCGCCCCACCAGCGTGCGGTGGGAAGCTCTGGCGAGGTGGGCCACCATAATAATTAGGGGCGGTCGGCGGGTAGTGGCCGCGACCTGTTGGCGTCGAACCGGGCATAGAGGGGTGACCTAGACAAGTGCGAAGATGTTGAAGGGGGTGCGTAAGGAACGGTGCGGAGCTGGCGGCGCTGGTGCGGCTGAGAGTGTAAAAAAAAGGGGGCCTGCCCCAAACGCCGCATTCACGTTTACGCCCGCAGCGGGCACGCCCACGCTCTCCTTGCCCCGCACTTGGTGCACATGGCACGCGCACATAGCCCTCGACCATTCCCATTTACCTGGAGCGCCGTAGTAGCCCTGGGGCGGGCGCTGGAAGGCGGCAGAGTGCGGGGGTGGGTGGTGGCCGCCCTGTTCAGGGCCGCCAGGGCCCAGGTAAGGTGCCATTTGGCCCCGGCTTGCATGAGGGGGATGCGCGCCTGCTGGTTGCGGTGAATTGGATGATGATTAAGGTGAAATGACCGCGGGACGGGTGCGGAGGAGCGGTGTAAGCAGGTGCGCACTGACTGTGGTCGGACCTCCATTTTCGATCTCTTTGCGGCGACTGCGCGCCTTGTCACTCTCTCCTGTCCCCGCTCTTTGCTGCGCATGGCAAGCCACACGTCTCTGCTTCGCACCTGGTGCACCGGGGTAGCCATAGCCTGGGTGTTGGGGCGGTTGCTGGCCCTAATTTGTTTTTTTGATGGGGGAGGTGGGTGAGTGACAAATGAGGCGTAGTGCGTCGCACGGAGGGTGGCGGGGTGCGCTTTGCTTAACCGCGCCGGGAAGAAGCTGCACGGAGATGTCAAACGTCACCGCCCAAACGTGCGATGCAAGAAGAAAGGGTCGCCCCCCTCTGCGCACCCGTAGAGAGACTTTTGCTGGGGCCTTTCTGAGGAAAGGCCCCAGAAAAAAACTCCAAATTCATCAACTCACCATCATCGGCGCCCCTCCTCCCGCCGCGGGCGGCGGGTACCCGTACCCAGGTTGCTGATGGTGCTGCTGCTGAGGTGGAGGGTACCCCCCCGGCGCAGGCAGTGCCAGTGGCGCCCCCGGCACGCCGGGCGGCGGCGGCCCGCCGTAGCCGGTCGGGTGGTGGTGGGGCGGCCCGCCGCCGTAGGGCGCCCCAGGCGGCCCGCCCGGGGCGCCGCCTGGGGGCACATGCCCTCGCCCCGCCCCCGCCTGCATGGCCGCCTCGAATTCCTGGCGGTACTGCCACACCTCGCCCTGGTAATCCTTCCACGTCTCCGGGGTCAGGCCGTAGTTGAAGAAGTCCGTCGCGTCGACGCCCGGCACGGTCCAGGGCGGGTCGACGACCCTGGTTTAGTGAGAGAGAGCGATTTTTGGTGAGCACGGCGCTCCAAGCCCCGCCAACCCGCCTCCCCTTGCCCGGAAAATGTATTCAGGTCCCTCAGAAACCCCTGAGCGGGGCGGGAAAGCCTGGGAAGGCCTGGCACGAAAGTCGGGTCTCCGCCCCGAGCGAGCAGAAGCCGCGTCCACCCGCGACGACGTGAGGATGCACAGGGTCGTTCCTTCCCCGTCTCTTTCTTCGCCCCGCGCCGCCTCGCCGCCCCTTCCTCTCTCTCGCTCTCTCTCCTTTGCCCAACTCACAAATCAAGGTCCAGGTTGTACACCTCCCCATGCCCCAGGCTCAGGAATTCGCGGTATTCCTCGGGCGTCACCCGGCTCTGGCCGGGCAGGCGAATCCGCTGGCCAGGCCGCGCGCGCGAGAGCAGGGCGGGCGGCAGGTCGGGGTCCATGGGCGCTGACGGCATGCGAACGCGGGGTTTGGTGGGAGTGGGCCCGGCGGGCCCGTCACCCCCCGGAGTGGAGGCTGTGCCTGGCCGTCCACCATCGGGCGGGGGTGCGGGCCCGCCGGGAGCGCTGCCCGCCAAGTCGGGTCCACCACCGCCGCCGCCCGCCGGCGCCGCCCGGGCCAGGCGGGGGTCGGTCGGCGGCGGCGCGGCCGCTGCCGCGATCGCATCCGTGTCCAGCTGGATCTCGAAATCGTCGTCATCCTCTTCACCAATGGTAGCCTGTCGTGCGAGGGTGGAGGTGATAAATAATGGTGAGAGGGCGCGTGGGCGACGCGTCTGGATGCGGCGGGCGGGAAAAAGGAGGGGGGGCGAGGGGGTAGGGGAGTCCGTTGGCCCCTCAGGACACTCGCTTTGCTCTCACCTGTTGCTCCGCCGCCGCCGCGGCGGGCTCGCCAAAGCCGTGCCCGCCCGTCGGCTCGTCCAGGACGACATTGAAGTCGTCATCGTCCGAGGATTCGGCGGGGGCAGCAGCAGCAGCAGCAGCAGCGCCAGGCGCGGCGGCCGCGACCAGCAGCGGCGGCGACCCGCCGCCGTCGTCGTCCGGGCGGGGCGGCGGGGGCGACCCGGCACCGCCCTCATCACCACCACCACCACCAGCCGCGCCGTTTCCGTAGATGCCAAACAGGTCCTCATCCTCCTCGGCCGCTGGTCCCTCGGCCTTCACAGGCGCAGCAGCAGCAGGCTGGGCCGCCGCCGCGGCTTCGGGCTTGGGCTCGGCCGCGGGCGCGGCCGCAGGCGCGTCCTCGCCGTAAAGCTGAAGAAGGGAAGAAAAGAAAGGAAAAGAAAGAAAGCGTGAGAGAAAAAAGCGTGTAGCCCCGGTCTCCTTTCTTCAACCCGCCCCACCGCCGACAGCGAGGACAGGCGGTCACTCGAATCCACACTGGTGTGCATGTGGGCAGGTGACGGGCGGGCGATGGGATGGGAGAGTCAACTGAAAGAAGACCGATCGACCACGAGCGCCAGCTCTAGAGCGGCGGCGGGTGAAAAAAGACAAAAAACGCACAGCGCACAACGCGGGCGAGCGCCAATCCAAGGATGTGGGCGTGTGAGCACGTCACCCCCCTCCCCACGCTCCAACACACCTGGAAGTACAGGTCGTCGTCGGCCATCTCGCCGGAGCTAGCCAACAAGGTGGATGCGAAAGAAAAGCTAGGTTGTCCGTGGTCGCTCGCTCTCTCTTAGGCGGCCATTGTCTTGCGATGTGGGCGATGAGAAGGAAGGAGAGAGAAAAGCTGGTATGCAGCAGGGTGTCGGGCCCGAGCACCTGTTGGCTGGGGGCGCTGCTGATTATTAGAGCGCCGTTTTTTCTTTTGTGTGCTCACTCCCGCTCTGCCCACCCTCCATTCGAGTGTTTATCCCCGCCGCCGGCGGCTCTCTCCTCTCCTCTCTCTTCTCTCAACAGACATCTCTCTTTACATCCCACACACACGCACCCACGCAAACCATGCCGTACGAGGAGGTCGAGATCGAGGACATGGAGTGGAGCGACGAGCTCCAGGCCTACACGTACGCCTGCCCGTGCGGGGACATCTTCCAAATCACCAAGGTGCGAGGGGAGGAAGAAGCTGCTGTCCCGTCCCATCGGTTGCTGCTTTTCCCACGCCCTCCCTTGCTGCGCACGTCCGCGCAATAGAGACTGGAATGGGCGGGCATGATACCTGCGGCGTGGTGAAGAAGGAGGGTGGCGCCCTTCACACACACGCGCGCTCTTGCGCGACAGACGGGGCGAGCGAGCGAGCGCAGGAAAAAGGGTATCCGCCCTGTCGTCTGTTGTGCCCCAAGGCACGCCCACTGGCGCCTCCAAACCCTGCCCACCTGCTGCACGGTCGTAGATACAGACGAGACAAGGTGTCCAGCTCGCCCCTGGTGGGGTGAACTGGTCGGTCAGAGGGGTGCCGACCCGCCACGCGGCCGACTCCATCACTGCTGACGCCGCTCGCGGAAGGGGAAAGGCGCTGGTACTGACCAAACCTCCTACCCTTTTTTTTTCACACAACAGGAAGAACTCGCCGCCGGCGAGGGCGTCGCCCACTGCCCCTCCTGCTCCCTGGTCGTCCACGTCATCTACAACCTGGCCGACTTTACGAGCGGGGGCGGGGGCGGTGCAGGAGCGAAATCCGTGAGCGTCGCGTGAAGCGACGGTCCACCCTTTTTTCCCGACGCGTAGTGCCCCCCCGGCGCCCCTCCCTTGGAGGCCCGCACCCGACGCTTTTTCTCCTGCGAGAACAACATTCCCTGGTGCGCGCGCACCCACCTCACCCCCATTCCCAGAAGCCGGCCTGTCCGCCTCCTATGGGGTGTACTTTAGACAGAGAGACTGAACTTTAAAACCATTTGTGTAGACAGACTCCCACAGCTTTTTTTCCTTGTTACACTCTGCCCACCCCGCCCGCCGCCGCCGCGCTTATGGCCGCCGCCTCATCCTGGAGCAGGTCCACGATGGCGGCGACAACGGCGGCCCCGCTGCTGCTACCGACATCACTGACCCCACTGCCGTCACCACCTACCCGCGCCGCGAGCGTCGCGTCCAGCGCGCTCCTCAGCTTCTTCACCAGCACGGCCGTTGGCGCGGCCGCCCGCACGGTCAGCCAGCCGTCGATGAGGACGGTGCCCTCCCCGTGGCGGACGTCCAGGGCGCCGCCAAAGAGGAGCAAGGGCACCGCCCCCACGACCGTCGTGTCCCGCAGGAACGCCCGGCTCGTCCGCACCTTTTCTAAAAACAAGACATACGGGGCCGCAAACGCCCGGCCGACCAGGCCCGCGTTGACCGAGCCCGGGTGCAGGGCGACGGGCCCCGACCCGTCGTGCCAGGCCGGCTTGGCCCCAGCCGCAGTCGCGTTGGCCAGCGACCCTTCATCCATCACGCCCACGTTGGGGTAGAGCGCCGCCGCGAGGGCGGCCTTGACGACCGCCGGCCGGCGGGCGTGCGCGTTGGCCGGGTGGGCCGGCTCGTCATACCAGGCCGCCGCATCGCTGCCGCCACCCCGCCGCCCGCCCTGGGCGCGGGGCCCCAGAGGTCGCACAAGCCCGGCGTCCGCCAGCATGGTCGCAAACTGGCCCCGCATGTCGCGCAGCATTTCAAGGGCCTGGGTGGAGAGGCACAGGGAGCGCGCGTGCGTGGCCGCCGCGGCTTTGCCCCCGCTCGCCCGGGCTGCCACCCAGCCCGCGTAGGCGGCGGCGGCCAGTAGGTGGTCTGACTGTTGACCGGTGGCCAGGGGGCCGCCCGTCTTGCTGCCGGGCGCGGCCATGCCGGCCTTCACCCGGCCGACGGCGGCCTGGTCGTCCAGCGGGGTCGCAAAAGGCGGGCGGTGCGCCAGGGAGGCAGCAATGGTGAGGGCCGGCGCCAGGCAGCCCAGGGCGGCACCGTACAGCAGGAGCTTGCCCAGGCGCGGGTCGAGGGGCAAGCCCGCCAGGTGGCGGCCCAACGGCGTCAGGGCTTCCCGGCCGCGCGCGCGCGTGAGGGCGCCGACCGAGATGAGGGAGGCGACCGCGCCCGCCACGGCTTTTGGTGGGGGCGGCTCCAAAACGCCCTCCAGGAATGCGGCCGCCGGCCCCAGGCCCAGCGCGTGGATTTGGAGGACCAGCTCCTCCAGCGGCACGCGCACCATTTCGGATGACTGGAAGGCCCGCATGCGGCGCTCAAAGCGGGGGCGCGTGTACAGGCCGAAACAGGTGCCCGCCTGCACCCGCCCTGCCCGGCCCTTGCGCTGGAGGGCCGACGCGCGCGACACAAAATCCTCGACCAGCAGGCCCATCCCCCGGGCCGCGTCGTGGCGGCGTTCCCGGTGCTTGCCGGAGTCCACGCAGTAGACGACGTCGTCAATGGTAATGGAGGTCTCCGCGATGTTGGTGGCCAGGACGACCTTGCGGACGCCGGGGGGCGGGCGGTCAAACACGCGGCGCTGGTCTGCAGCCGAGACGGACGAGTGGAGTGGGAGGATGTGAAGGCGGCCGGCCCGTGCGGCGGGGAGAGCGGCCAGGCGGTCCGCCATGGCCCTGATCTCGGCCAGGCCCGGCAAGAACACCAGTACAGCCCCTGGCGGGCGGGCCGCGTCGATGTGGGCGACGACCTCCTCAATCAAGTCCAGGTCCAGGACGCTCTCATCCAGGCGGGCCAGGTTGCGGAGCGTGGTTTTGGAGTACACCCCCTCCTCGTACGCGCCCGCATCGAAATGCTTGTTTAGTGGGGGCGCGTCGTCCGCGTCATCACCCCAGCCCGCCCGGACGAGGGCAGACCCGCGGGCGCCCCCGCCCGCGCCGCGCTCCAGCCGGGCCCGGTCCGCCCCGCCGCGCGCGCCGCCCCGGTCGGGGCGGACCGCTGACCGGGAGTCGGCGGCCAGGGCGTAGCCGGTCGCCTCGTACGCGTCCTCCAGGAACAGGTGGTCGACGGGGAAGGTGCGCCCGCCGGCTTCCAGGGTGGCGGCCCCGCCAAAGTACGAGGAAAAGAGGGAGGCGTCTAGGGTGGCGGACATGAGGACGACCTTGAGCGGCCGGGTCGGGCGGCCCCCATGGCCTCCCGCCCGCCGCTTGACGACCAGGTCACGCAGCAGGGCCATCAGGAAGTCGCCCTGGAGGGTGCGCTCGTGGACTTCATCGACAACGACGTGGGAGACGCCCCCCAGGTCAGGGTCGCTCGTCAGGCGGCGCAGGAGGATGCCGGTCGTGCAAAACAAGAGGCGGGTCGCCCGCGTGCGGGCCGCGTCGAGGCGGACGTGGTAGCCCACCCGCCCGCCGCCCTTGCCCGGCCCAGCCGATTCCCCACGCTCTGCTGCCACTCGTTCGGCGACGGAGATGGCAGCGATGCGGCGGGGCTGGGTGCAGATGATGTCGGTGATGCCGCCCTCGCCCGCACGCGTCGCGGCTTCCAGCAAGAACTGGGGCACCTGCGTGGTCTTGCCCGACCCGGTCTCGCCCGCCACGACCGCGACATCGCCAGTGGCCAGGGTGCCAACCAGGGCGTCCCGGATTTGGACGACGGGCAGGCGGCCGCGAACAGCCGCCCAGTCGGCTCCAGCGGGAGATGCCTCAAAGGCCGCCAGGTCGGCCGCCATGGCGTGGCCCTCCTCGAGTTCCCGATCGGTCTGGGCGGAGGCAGCGGGCGGTGGGCGGGCAGGGGCGGTGGTGGGCGGGGGCGGGGGCGCGGGCGGGGCAGCAGCAGACGCCGCCGCCGCGGCTGCGGCCCCAGCGTCAGCAGCAGCTCTGGCCTTCACGGCTGCGTTCGCCGCACACCGGGCCGTGACCCCGGCGAAGAAGGCCGCGTCCTCGGCGTCCGCCTCGCCCGCGGCCTCCACCACCTCGCCACCACCGACCGCGCCGTCGGCGGCCGCCCAGCCCACCCACAGCCCCCGGAAAGGGTCGCCCAGCTGGCGCAGGGCGTCCGCCGCGGCAGGGCCCGTCCCGCCCGTGATCTCGTATAGCGCCCGGGCGGCGACACCATTCTGGGCGTCCTGGATCGTCTCCCACCCGTCCTCGCCTTCAGCCAGGCGAACAGTGCGGGGCGGCGGCTTGCGGGCGTCCGGCTTGGGCGGGCGGGCGTTGGACCCGACGCCCGCGTCCACGCTCACGCTGTACCGCGTTCCAGCCGTCTCCATGCGCAGACCGCCCGGGTCTAAGCGTTCAAAGCGTGGGGCGGGCGCGCCCGCGCGCTGGCACAGGGATTGAAGGACGGCCTTTGGAGGTCTGGCGGGTTCGGGTGGCAGGATGGCCGCGCGGCCGCCGCCCCCTCCTCGTTTCTTGCCACCAGCGTTGTTGCTGCCCGCCGCGTCAAAGCCCCAGGGCCTCAGCAGGTCGTCCACGGTTGGACCTTTGGCCTTGGGTGCTTCCCACTTGGGTGGGGCGTCGCCGCCGCCGCCGTCGTCATCACCACCCCCAAACAGGCCACCCCCACCACCGTCGCTGGAGGATGAAGACGAGGCGCCATCGTAGTCGCCGCCGCCATCACCACCACCCAGCGCGGCTTCTAAGTCAGCGTCCGTCAGCCCAAGCCCCATGGCTTCCTGCTTCAGGGCCCCGATCAGGCGGCCCACCAGCTTCTGGCGGGCGGTGTCGCCCGCCCCTTTTGCCCGGGCCGCCTCGGCCCGTGCGGTCGCCCACTCCCCGGCCAGCTGGTCCCGCCGCACGTCGTGCGGGACGGCCGCCCGGGCCCGGGCGGCCTTGCGGCGGGCGACCTCATGCGAGTCGCCCCACACCTCCCAGTCCTCGATGGTGGAGCCCGCAGGCGAGGAGGGGGCGTGGCTTTTGGCGCCACCTCCGCCCCCGCGGTCGCTCCCGCCCTCCTGCTGGTCACCGCCGCCGCCTTCGTCTTCTTCATCATCATCCGACGACCCGTGCTCCTCCATGTACCGCATGATCCAGGCTTTCTGCTTGGCAGCCGCGGCGGCGGCCTCCGCAGCAGCCGCAGCGGCCGCCTCCTCGCCGTCCGAACTGGAGGCGGACGGAGGGGAAGGGCCTGGAGGGTCGACAGGCGCGGGCGCGGCCGGCTTGGCCGCTGGGTCGCTGGCCGCCAGCACACGCACGCCCTCGCCGCCTTCTCCACCGGGCTCGCGGGCGAGGCCCGAGCCACCGGCCAGGCGGCGTGGCAGGTCGGCAGGGGCCACGTGTAGGCACAGCCAGTCCAAGGCGGCCGGCTCTGTGAGGTCGCCCGTGGACGAGGCGTGGCCAGGCTGAGACAGGGCAGTGAGGACTGCGCGTACATGAGTCCGGCTAAAGCCGTGGGCCAGCAACGAGACGTTCAGGGCAGCGACGTCGCCCGGGGTGATGAGGTCAGCCCAGTCGTCGTCATCCTCGTCCGAACCGGCGCCGGGGCGGGGCGGTGGGAGGGCGGGCGCGTCGTCGAGGGCGAGGCCCTGGGAAGAGAGAAGGAAGGGTGGGGGTGGGGGTGAGAGCGGCGCGAGGTTTGGGGCTGGCTAGTCGTCCATCTCGACGATCCCCTTTCTCTCTCTCTACTCTCACCTCCAGCACGCTGCGCACGCGGGCCTCCCGGGCGTGCGAGAGCGTGACCGTGGAAGCCTTGTGACGTGAGGCAGAGTGTGCGGCCGCCGCGGAGGCGGCGGGGCGGGACTTCATTCAGAGAGAAGACAGGGAGAAGGAGCGCCGCCGCGCCGGCCGAGTCAGTCGAGGTGTGAAAAACGTGTCCCATTCCTGCACGCTGTGTCTCCGAGACGCACGGAAACCCCGCACCGCTCACGCGCCCTTTCTCAGGCCGACTAGCACTGTCTGTCAACCCGTGAGTTCGGTGACCCCACCCTCACCGGTGTGGCCGTCGCCCCACCCAATTTTCGCGCGCTGCTCCCCCATCAAACAGAGCACAATGATGATGACCCAGGGCATGCGCGCCGCACGCGTCGTCCTCGCGGCGTCCAGTGTCCGCCCAGCCAACTCCTCCTCAGCACCCCGTCAACGGGGTGCTCAGGGCAGGCACAAGGCAACCAAGGTTGTGTGTGGCGCGCCGGCCGCGTCTCGGACCCCCTCCACGCCCTCTCCCGCCCCCGTCCCCACTCCCGCCTTGTCACCGGCGCGCGACGCGGCCTCAGCCTTGCCCGCCCCTGTGAGCCAGCCCGTGTCTTCACCCACCTTCAGCTGGACAAAACAGGCAAGCTGCGCGTGCGCGCGTCGCCCTGGGGCGTGTCGGAGTGATGCAGGAATTGACGCGCGCTCTAACACACCTCTCTGCTCGCTCACATCTTCGTTTGTTTTTTCCCCCAACGAACTCTCTCCTCACACCCTCCATCCTCCATTCTCCATACACAAGTGGTACCCGCTCTTTGTCCCCGGCGACCTGGACAAGGCCAAACCGCATGCCATTTCCCTGCTGGGCACCCCCCTGGCGGTCTGGCATGATGGCACGTCCTGGAAGGCGGTGGCCGACGACTGCCCGCACCGGCGGGCCCCGCTCTCGCAAGGCCGAGTCCAGGCGGCCGACGGAACAAGCCCCGCCGCGCTCGTCTGCTCGTACCACGGCTGGCGGTTTGGTGGGGATGGCAAGCCGGTGGCCATCCCACAGGCCACCCACGACGGGCTGGGCGTGGAGAGGGCGACCCTGTGCTCGCCCCGCGCGTGCGCGCGGGCTTTCCCTGCCCGGGAGGCGGACGGCCTGTTGTGGGTGTGGGCCGATCCGGCCTCCCCGGGCGAGGCGGCCGCGGCCCCGACCCCGGGCAATGCCGCCGTGCGTGCCCTCCCACCCGGCGCAGTCACCGCCACCACCAACCAGTGGTTTATGCGGGACTTCCACGTCCCGCACGACGAGCTGGTGGGGAACCTGCTGTCCCAGGACCACGTCCCGTTCGCGCACTCCGGCGTGGCCTCCTCCCGCCACTCGCCCTTTGCCGCCCACTTTGAGGTGACCGCCTTGAACGCGGCCCGCGACGCGGGCGGTGGTGGCCCACCCGATGGCCTGACCTTTGACCTGGAGTGGGCGCCCGACGCGCGCAAGCTGGTCAAGCAGCACGTGACGTGCGTGCCGCCCGCCTACATCGA
>Ga0315284_10004503_pt1 | contig 19775 bp, 18 predicted proteins | sample YL17G09_16_MG_FD_203696 | JGI IMG/M metagenome (GOLD analysis project Ga0315284, IMG submission 203696) | Sediment microbial communities from Yellowstone Lake, YNP, Wyoming, USA - YL17G09_16 | ecosystem: Environmental > Aquatic > Freshwater > Lake > Sediment | place: USA: Wyoming | collected... | reverse complement strand
ATTCACCTGAGCCAAAACAACCACTCTGGCCGTTCTGTTGGCCACGGCTGTGGTGGCTGGGGCTACTCCTACATAACCCATGTCCAGAGCTCCCGCAGCAAAGGCACTCATCAACTCCGGTCCTGCCTTGAAAATACCCGCCACTTCCACTTTGACTCCTTCTTTTTCAAAGAATCCTCTCTCCATAGCCACCCAGCAAGGGAGTTGATGAATATCACTCTGTAGATAGGCGATCCGGACAGGGTCTCCGTGTGCGATCGCCACAAAGAATAACAAATTAACAAAAAATAATAAGACAATCTTTTTCATTTGTTTCACCATCCTTTTTCTATTACCTGTTCACCAGCAAGATAATCTTACAGCCAGGACAAATGACAAACTAAAATAACCTTTCGTTACACGTCCAAGCACTCCAATTTAATTGAAAATTGATGGAATTATACCTGAGTTTAGGACCCGTATCAAGGATGCTTTGGTAGAGCTTAATGCAAGGAATCATGACGAACAATTGGTCAAATGGGTGGGAATCAATGCCGGACGATGTAACGGATGCCGGTGCATTTTGGACGTTTTGGACCAGGGAAAGAATTTTCTACCTCTGTCCGATCATATGCGAATGGGGACTTCGTTACTTAACGAATAAATGCGGACGAACGGTGGTCCAAAATTGTGGACAGGCAACCACAGTGGGATTTTTCCCTACAATCTTCACTGCCATCTTCCATGCCTCATCAAAATTGGGTGCAGGCACAGCCCCCACATCCCGTGCACCCCCAGGCCCTCCTTTTCCCTCGAGTTGAGGCGGAGCCAAGGGGATCTCACAGGTTGGAACGCCTGCAAAGATGACTTTATTGGCCCAATCCAGGATGTATTGGCTTTCGTAGAAGAGCCAAAAGGGATGAATCGGAGCATAGGAATAACGATGTCGGTATTTAAAGATAAGATCCTCGCGGTAGAGAAATTCCTCCTCATATTTTTGCAACTCATGGGGAGAATGACAATTTTTAAAAAGATTAATGACCTCCCTGTAGGAGGCATGGGCATTGTCATCGATATGGCCCGTGCATCGTGTTAACGCAATCACTACCCCTCCTTCGCGAAGAACAGGCTTATTGAGCCACATGCGGGGAGGGGTACACGCTGCCGCGAGACTGATGAGTGGGTTGCTTGTCTCTCCATAAAGGCCCACCCTCGGAATACCCACGATAAAAATATCAGCTTGGGGGACTTCAACGGTGTAGAGCTTCTCGGCCAGTTGCCATGTGGGTTCATTGACCTCAGGCGAGTAACCCGCAAAAACACCCGCTATCTGAGCTCCAGCACCCAGGACCGCATCCACATAAAAAACCCTCTTCCCTATAGCCTTCTCAATTTGGTTCATGATTGCTTCTTTGTGTTTTCGGTAAAGCATTGTCCGATGGTTGCCATGGCAAGATTCTTCGTGGCAAACGACGGGGGCGCCGTGGGTGGAGACCATACTCCGGGAACTGGCAAACCCGATGATGACGCCGGTTCCTGTCATTCCTCCCCAGTTGGATGGCAGCACTGTTCCACAATAAATGAAGAGAGCTGCCTCCTCGAGGAGGCTATTGTATTCGACATAATCTCCGAGTTCAGAGACACCCATGTATTTTAGCCCTTGAGGATCATGGCAGTCATGATTAAGAAGTCTGGAAGCACTACCCAATGGACGAAACCGATGATAGATCTCCTCTCCAAAATGGGTACGGAAACTCGTATCTGGCCATTTGCAGTGGTTGCCATTAGCGCTTAGTAGAAAAACATCTTCATCCTTGATCCCTGCCTTGTTTAAAACATCCATGATAATCGGTATTATAATGCGCCTTGGCGGAGCGGGTCGCGTCAGGTCATCGTGGGCGATCACGATCTTTCCGCCTTTAGCTTTTTTAGCAAGCTCGAATAAAGGTGGGGCGTCAATCGGATTTTCTAAAGCCTTTCTCACCGCGACTTCTGGCTCCTTGATAAGCGGAGGAGGTGGAACCACCGGCACAACCGTTTCTTTCGGAACGGAAATCGTTATCTTTTTATCCCAGTAATCCGCAATGATCTCCTTACTGTTTGTCATTTGCATCTCCCTTCTTCTTTGTTAGCGAACTCTCCCATACGTTCTTAGCCGCAACCATCTCTTCTCTGTCAGACTTTTGGAAAGGATTAGAAGTCATCTTCCAAATATACCTGAGCAGCAAATCCTTTCAGTTCTTTCTGCCCCGCAATCAGCCGAGATAGCTGGATGAAATGCTCAGCGTTAAGAAAAATTTCGTGCAAATCCGCCATCTGGTCTATCGTCCAGCCTATCTTTAGCAGATAGGACAGGTATTGAAAAGCGGTTTTTGCTCCATCTCCAATAGAATGGAACCCGACATATTTCCTTGATAATGGATCCACAATAGCTTTGACCAAGCCATTTCTACCCTGGCCATAGTAAAGTAGACTCAGCGTATGCATCCTCCCACAAACGGGAAGCCCCTGATTTTCAAATCCCGGATAATATTCTTCTGGCTTGGGATCCTTAGGTTTCGGCCCCCAAGGAACCTGGATGAGGACTACATCCCCGTATTTCTCCCTAGCTTCTGCTTCGGTCAGACCCACCATCGTCGCCTCAAGCGGAGGGAGATAGATATGATCGGGAAGTGGCAAACTATCATCCCACTTCGCCTTTTTACCCATAATGTTCTTAGCTGCGATCATGCCCCTCTTTCTCGCAACGGCCATAAAGTAGGGAGGGCCAGCTACGTCCCCAACAGCATATATGCCCGGCACATTGGTTCCGCATCCTTCATCTATAATAATTTCATTCCCCCTACCGATCTTGACGCCCAAAGGCATTGCAGGTTCGGAATTGGGTGTCAAGCCAATTGACATCATTACAGTGTCACACGGAAATTCTATTTTCTTATCTTCGATCTCGGCCACAACCGCTTCTACTTTTCCTTTGCCTTTAATCTCCTTCACATCTGCCCCTTGATAAACTTTGATTCCTCGCCTTTTGAAATCCCGAAATACAAAATTCCTAATATCCCGATCCCATTTTGGAAGACAAGTATATTTTTCCAGGATTGTGACATCAATATTAAAAGGAGCGAACATGGCAGCTTTCCCAATCCCGATTTTTCCACCACCAATAACCACCATTTTCTTGGGATCCTTCCGGATCTCAGGATGATCTCTGTAAGTTATCACGCCCGGCAAGTCAATCCCGGGGATATCAGGCATTGTGGGCCTGGAGCCTGTTCCGATGACAAGATTCTTCCCTTTATAAATCTTTCCGTTGACTTCCGCCGTATTCTTATCTATGATCCGTCCCTCTCCCCAAGCAACCTCGATACCTAATTGTGTTTCAGTCTGATGTTTCATCGTGTCTTTAAATGAGGGCTGACCTACTTTTCTGTAAGTTTCAACGGCCTTCGCCATGCTGATATTTCTTAGGTCGAACTTAGGATACCAGGATTTCCCCGAGTAAAGTCGCAGTATTTCCGCCATGGATGACTGATCTGCAACGAAATTCTCGAAAGCGCATCGGCACACATGGCATTCGCCTCCCAGGCATTTCTTCTCAACGATCAGTGGCTTCCCTCCCATGGCTTTCTGAAAGGCAGCTCCAAACCTTCCTGCTGCTCCCCCACCAAACCAGATCGCATCGTACTCACCAAAATTCTCATTCATAATAAATTACCTCCTTACTTTTTGTACATTTGCTTAATTAAACCATTGCGGTGCTATGTTACTATAATTGGAAAACCCAAAAAGAACATCAGGCGATTAAGCAAGTGCTGATAAGATTTGCCTGGCTTTTCTCAAAACGATAGATCATGGAGAAGTTAAAAAATGAATGATCAAAGATGTCGCCGAAATTGGCCGTGTTAAAAACATTACAAAGTCACCCATTGACATCAGAAGAGATTAGCGCAAAGGCTTCATAGAAGTGGCTACATCTCGACCCAATTCTTTTGCAATCTTCACTGCTTTTTCAGATAGCTGGACATTACCCTTGCCACTTCAACTTCAGTAAAGACAAATATCATTCTCCATTCTAACACGGACAACATGGACACCCCATTATATTCTGGGCTTTTGCATGCCGAAGAAGCCCAATAATCAATGGAAAGCCCACAAAAAGGTTGTTGACCTATTATTCACAACAGGCTCTCTGAGTATCATAATTCTCATTGAACCAGTTCTGCCGAAGTCTCCTCAATAAAAGGTTTAATCTCGATCAGAGACTCTTCAAATGCAGTTAGAAAGGCTTTCATTTCCTTTTCTGCCATTGGTGTAGAAATAGAGCAAAGCCCTCGCGGAACAACGTGAATCCCTTTCTCTAGAAGACCTAAATGCAAAAGCGCCATCGCATAAGGATTTCCCTTTTTTGCGCTTCTATAGTCTATGATTTTCTCTGAATTGAAGTGGGGCTGCACCAATGAACCTATTCCCATTACCTGTCCATTAATTCCATTTCGGTGGAAAACTTCGGCCATCCCCTTTCTAAGATATTCTCCAAGACTATTTATCCGATTAAACACGTCTTGTGTTAGCTCCTTTAAACATGCAATTCCTGCCACCATTGTCATCGGATTACCATTGAAAGTTCCTGCGTGAGTGACGAAACTTGCAGCAGAAGGAGAAAAAATCTTCATGACTTCTTTGGATCCTCCGAAGGCACCGACTGGGAATCCCCCTCCAATAATCTTTGCAAAAGTCGTCAAGTCAGGTTCGATTCCATATATTCCCTGTGCGCCTCCAGGCCCAAGCCTGAATGTGATTATTTCATCAAAAATAAGTAGAATGCCCAACTTGCGTGTCAGGTCTCTCAGAAATTCCAGGTAACCATTTTCTTGAGATATCAATCCAGCAGCCCCAAGCATTGGCTCAACAATGACACAAGCTATTTCTCCTTGATGTTCAAGAATCTTTTTCTCAGTCACCTCTTTGTTATTAAATGGAACCACAATTACTTCTTGCAATATGCTCTTTGGAATACCCCGGCTTTGGGGAACACTCTTCGGGCTTTCAACTGGTCCAACTTCTTCTAGACTTGGAGTAAAACTGACTTCGGCAAGATCGTGCGTCCCATGGTAACCTCCCTCCATCTTTACGATTTTACTTTTTCCAGTAAATATTCTGGCAGTCCGAATTGCCATCATGGTGGCTTCAGTACCTGAATTACAGAAACGGATCCGCTCCACCGATTTTACCCTTTCACAAATCAACTCTGCCAACAGACCTTGATTTTTTGTAGGGCCGGCAAAACACGAACCTCTTTTCATTTGTTCAACAGTAGCCTTTGTGACTGCGGGATGAGCATGCCCATGAATAAGCACGGTATAATTATTTGAAAAATCTATATAGGGATAACCATCCAAATCATATACTCTGCACTCTTCCCCCCTGTCAATGAAAATAGGATAAGGTCTGAAAAAAGTGGTCGTTCGTGTATCTCCTCCAGGTAGATATTTTTGGGTATTCTCATACATTGCTGAAGATTTTGGAGTCCGTGTTCGAAATTTTTCTATAGCTTGACTCATCCATCTTTCAAAGATCGATTGGTTTGTCATAACTTTCCCCCTTCTTCCGGAGCCTTGAGTCAATATCTCTAAAGTATTAACGTATGCTATAAAGGAATTAATTACCCACTATCGCTAATCCAGGTTTCCAGCAAATCCTTAACATTTAAACCAATGAGCATAACTACTCCTGACCCATAATCGACTCTTATTGTCGGAAAACCATATCCATATACTTCCCCAATAAAAACTCAGCCACCTTCTTCTTATCCATGCAGATCTTTGCGACACGATCAAATGCCCTATCGATAGCACTCACAATTTCCTCAGAACTCATTTTTCCATGTTCCGGCCATGCCGGCCGCACCCTCATATCAAATGTGCAACCAGGCGGACCCCATGAGGCAATGGTATAAATCCCGTCATCCTCTTGCAGAGCTACGCATACGCTAACGCATGCCTCTTGAGGTGTTATCACAGGTTTTTTTCCCTTGGCATTGGCTCTTTCAATCAAGATATCCAAACAGTCTTCTATCTTCATGTATATGCCTCCCACCGCCATGGGTTCAAGCCATTCTTTGCCAAACCGCTTCACCGCCAAAGCATATAATTCATCACCCCACTTTTTTGTCTTGATCAAATTATTGGGATCATAATTTTCAAAAGCTCTCAATAGAGACAATGCCATAGGTGGTCTTATTTCCGCCCCAAACATTACACCTTTCGAGGAAATTTTCGCGACCAACTCTTTCTCCCCTCCAACAACCCCAAGTCTGGGTCCATAAAGTCCGCCTTTTTCGGTACTCATTACAGCGATGTCAACGCCCAACTGCAATGACTTCGGCTGTCCAAACAAAACTGGCCTTACGCCGGCACCTGAAGCATCATCTAAAAAAATTGGGAGTCCGCTATTTTTAGAAAGCGTTATTGCCTCAGTAAGAACCTCCAAAGGGATTGCCATTCTGTTTACACCAACACCTGTAATTACGACAACAGAAACCTGCTTACTAAATTTCTCCAATGCAGCCTTAAAATCGATGATGTCAATGCAGTCTATTAATTCAGCTCCGGCTAATTCGGTACCAACCATAATGGATGAGTGGCTCTTTGGTGGCGGTGCGAGTGCGACAACTATTGATCCTCTCTTAGCCATAACCGATAATGACATAACAATGCCTGCTGTGCCCCGATTCCAAAATGTGACGCTGTGTTTCCTAGGATCACCCCCAAGAAACTCCAAGGCCAAGTTACTTAATCTTTCTTGGAATAAACAAAATCCGCTAAACTCCCCTGTAGCTAGTTTACCCAAGTCTTCCCCTTTAAAAGGAAATTCATTTGAGAGCCCTATCCCACACAGGACACTTCTCTCTCCTTTCTCCTCTACTCTCCTCTTTAGCAATTCCAAAGCCCACATTCCTTTATACATTTCTTCCACAGGCCCTTTCAAAATATCTCCTCTAGCATAGCCGCATGATTCATCAATAACATTTCCAAATCTGTCAAATTTTTCCATTTTTTATCCTCCTTTTGTCTGCCTTTAACCTTGCCTAAACTTTTCGTTTCCTTTTCCTTTCATCGAATCCCCAAAATGACTCGAGGCAAGAATAATGACAGCTCTGGTATATATGTTGTCATGACTATTACGGGCAGCATTATGAGTATTAAAAAAACCATAGACGGTTTCAAAAACTGGGGGATAGGAAGCCCAGTAACATACGATGCAATGAATAGGTTCGGAGCCACAGGAGGAGTCATGCAACCAGCCCCTAAATTGATTAAAAGAATCGAACCAAAATGAACCGGGTGAACTCCACAATAGTTTATCACGGGCATGAGTAATGGTGTTGCCAACAAAATGCCAGGCGCCTCGCCTAAAAAACAACCTTGAATCAGCAGGTACACATTAACAATAATGAGCAACGTTGTCTTGTCCTTCGTTAACTCAGTTACCCAAAGGAGCAGACGTTCAGGTGCTTTTTCAAGAACAAAAACACGATTCCACATTACCGTAAAGGCCATAAGGAGTAAAAGACTCCCCGTGACAAGTGCGGCATGCTTTGTTGTGCCAAAAAAAGTTTTCGCATCAATTCTCTTATAGACAAAGGCTCCTACTATGAATGCATAAACAGCAGATACAACAGCAGCTTCTGTAGGTGTAAAAGCACCACCATAAATTCCCCCAAGAATGATTACTGGCATGAACAAAGCTAAACTACTTGACCATAGACTCTTAGCTACGTTCCTTAAGTATGACCTTTGATCTCCTACTTGCTCCCTTTGTGAAATCGTGGCAACATTTCGGCAGTAGAAGTGATTGACTATCGTAAATCCAGTGGCTAGGATTAGACCGGGTATAATTGTTGCGAGGAAAACGGCGGCGATAGATGTACCACTTACCATTCCATAAAGGATTGCTGGAATACTGGGCGGGATGAGTTCCCCCATACGGCCCGCTGACGCAGCGAGAGCTGCCACATATTCTTTAGGGTACCCACGTTTTACCATTATCGGATACATACTGCCACCAATGGCAGCTATCGTTGCCGTATTGGAGCCTGAAATTGCTCCGAAAAAGGTACAAGCTAAAATCATTACAGCACCAAGATGCCCCTTCATTTTTCCTCCTATCAGGGCATCGGCAACACTGATTAGTTTATCGGAAACTCCCCCTAAAACCATAAGCTCACTTGCTATTAAGAAAAGAGGCACGGCTAATAAAGCAAAAGATATCGAATTACTATAAGCAGCAATCACTAACATATTCGGACTTATGTTAAGCATATAAACCAGGTAGACTGTCGCCAACCCGAAAGCAAAAATAAGTGGAATTCCGGCCAATATTGTAATGATGAGGATCAAGATACTATAGACTATTTCGTTCATAATCATCCCCCTGACCGACATTCTTTGATTAACTCCCCAATTCTTTTTCCTATCCAACCCAACTGATGCACAGCCATGAGGATTGCCCCCACCAACAAACTGATTTTGGGGACAACAATTGGTATGCCAGTGGGCCCCGATGTCTCCCCAAAAAGAAATGACCTCTTGGCAAATAACCCGAACCATTTGGCGACTATTATAATTATCGCCAAAGCTGCCAAATCAAGAAGTAATCCAACTATACAAATAGCCTTCCTGTTCTTAGTGAAAGAACTTAAGAAGTCTGACTTAATATGCTCATTATCACGAGAAGCCATTGCCGCCCCAATAGAAATAACCCAAGTCATAGAAAAAATAGATATATCTTCTACCTGAGCCAAAGGAAATTTGAAGACATACCTCATCACGACTGAAGTAAAGGTTGATAGAGCCATAATACATAAACCTATGACTCCGATGAAATTTTCAAAATAGCTTATTCCTCTTAAGATTTGCCTCATCAAATTGGCTCCTAATCCCATACATGCCCCCCACCTTAAATGAAATCTGTTGGAGAAGAAATATACTTCCTCGAATCACTTTACAATTGCTGTGAGTAGTGTTTCAACCTTTTGCACGACAAGACATATAATCCCTTGAACTTGAAAGGAATTATGCCTAAAATGTTTTTTTGACTTGAGTGCCTCGATAAGCCAAACTTCTGCGTCCGCGCAGAAAGGGATGGTTCGTGAACTCTGGGAAAACGATCTTTGGCCAACTCATAGACTTTCTATCCGATGTCAAAATTCTCGATTAACTATCTTTGAACCAGGAGCTTTCTACGTGGCGATCGAGGATATCTCGACCTCGATCGCCTTTATGTCGTCCATCAAACATCAGCCTTCATGCAATCCGAGCAAAAGCAACTTCAGGTTCGTGCGCCTCTATTCTCGGTCCACCGACAAACTCACCCGGGTCCAATCCGACCAAATCATTGTCCTGGAAGGATTCTATTCCTTCAAAGTTTATCCCGACAAGCCTGGGCGCATTGGCCATTCCGACACCGACCAAAACAAACGGGTGATCTTCCTAACCAACGACTTCACCCCGCCGGCATTGAGCATTGCCGAACTGTTTCGTTATCGCTGGCAGATCGAACTTTTCTTCAAATGGACCAAACAGCACCTTCGAGTTAAACCGTTTTACGGGACAACCCGAGAATGCGGTCAATACCCAGATCTGGGTTACAATTACTGTTTACGTGATGCTGGCCATTCTCAAAAAGCAGATGCACTTAGACGTGAGCCTCTACACAATTCTACCGATTCTGAGCGTTACTCTTTTCGAAAAAGCGCCCGTTTCAGAGGCTCTCTCAGCCATTCAACCTCAAGAATTGGAGAACATATCCTGCAGCCTATGGACTTCATTCGATTAATATTGGAGCAGTGCTGAATTGCTATTTAAATTTTTGAATCCTTAATTAGAACGTCAGTAAAGACCCCCTTATAGTTCGGCGAGGGTCTTTACTTTTTTGGTTCACTCCTTTTTGGCCTGCGCCACCATAGTACTTACAAGATCTTTGCCAAGATATTTTACAAATGAAGGCCATAAGGCCCTTGCCTTATCAATGAAAGGTTTCCTCTGCTCAGGTGTAAGGGTTGTAATTGTCCATCCCATCTCGTTTTGGAGTTTCTTAACGTAAATATTGTCTCTTTCCCGAGCTGATTTATTGAGCATTTCATGCATCGTCTCGAACTCTTCTTCAAGTATTTTTTGATACTCAGCCGGCAAACTATTCCAAGCTTTCAGGTTGACAATAGACGGCAATGCTTCATAAGTGTGGTGCAAATTAGTGTAATATTTTTGAACATCCTTCGTAAACATCCAAACAGTATAAGCACAATTCTCCTCCCCATCGACTACACCAGTCTGAAGAGCAGTATAAAGCTCCGCTCGTGGCATTGGTGTACCAATAGCACCCCATGCATTCCAAGTATCCATCATCACAGGGAACGTGGCAACTCGTATTTTTAATCCCTTTAAATCGTCAATCGACTTTACCTGTTTGTTTCTTGTGTCAATGGCACATGGTCCGATCATTCCCCAGCCAAGTGGCATTAAACCATATAATTTTGCGATCTTCGCATAGGCTTGGTTTAACCAACCCTCTCGCCGATACATTGCAAAAGCTCCTTCCCAGCCTGTGGTAAGGAAGGGTGTATACAAAACTTGAAATCTAGGGTCATATCCAGCATCAAAAGGAATATAGGCAAGTTCCACATCGCCTGCAATTAAGCCTGCAAAAATGTCCTCCCAACCTCCTAAACCAGGACCTGTATATAAAGTCCATGTGAATTTCCCATTAGTTCTCTTTTCTACATTTGCCTTAATTGTTTTCAGATATTTTGTAGCGTCATCCTCATCTGGCCGGTGTGTCGCAACCTTCCATTTAACGACTGGTTGTGTACACGCCGTTTCTACGGCACTGAAAAAAAACGCCATGCTGACTAAACTCACCAAAATAACCCCGATTACTCTACTCATCCCTTGATATGATCTTATCATATGTCCTCTCCTTTCATATGTCCTCTCCTTCCTGGGAATTAGGGAAAACTTATCATAACTATTGGGAATACCTTACATTTGTAAACCGATTCCGTTTCATACGATACTGTGACCCCTCCTTCTGAAAACGCCGATTCACCACCTCCTTTTCTATCGTTTGTATCAACTTGCAATCTTTAAAGAGCCAAGATAAATTTATGTAACCTGCATCAGATTGTTTCTGACATAACCACGTTTTATCTCTGAACTTTGGGTGCTTTTCCCTCGTGACGCAGCTTATGTAAAAAACAATGAACCACATTTTATCCAAAGGTCAATAGCCGTAACGGGGTATTATTGGAAAAACGTCGATTATCTTTCCTCCTTTCTCCCCCTGATTGTCCGCGATTCAAGTTAAGCTCTCCATTTTGCCTCGGAGGCCTCCTTCTGGTTTTAATATATCATCTTCTACAGGAACGCGGTCATGTCCGGATTTAAGTTTTGAATTCGATCCATAACAATTACTTTAGTATTATTTAGAGTCGCCCAAACTTACAGTGAGGTTAAGTTCTTTGGCCATTTGTTCAATATGTGGACGTATGATTTTGCGCAGGGCGAAATAAAAAGCATACGCCATCCCAAGTTCGAAAAGTGCTATTCCGAGTGAGTACTCATCCGTCTCTGGGTTCCTTTCAAAAAAAGTCCCTGCTTCTAGGGAACCAAGTATTCATGAAACTTTGTTGCAGATATCTTAAGTGCCTTCGAAATCTCACTTACGCTTAGTTCTTGTGTCTGTAGGTCATTGAATAATTGTAGGATATTCTGCGAAAATCTTTGATAGTTTCGTAATTCTGCTTCATATCAAAACCACGCCATGCATATCGAACCCACTCGATTAAGATTAGGACAAAGTCAAAATTGCTTTAGGTCCTTCTTCTTTATTGCTTCCTTTATTCCTTCCTCAAGAATATTCAGGGCAGTACTTAATTCCTCCTCCTTAGAGATAAAAGGAGGCACTATTCTTATGACATTTCGAAAAGGAGGCATACGCCATGGGTTACAGCCGACTATAAGTCCTCTTTCCAAACACTCCGTTGCTATCCTGCCAGCAAGGTCGAATGCTGGTTTCTTGCTCACCGGGTCTTCTACAATTTCTATCCCCAGTAATGTCCCTAATCCCCTTACATCCCCGATCACTTCATATTTTTCTTGAAGCTCTCGTAGTCCTTTTTTCATTATATTTTCAATCTTAGTTGCATTATTCATCAGATTATTCTGCTCGATAAGTTCGATTTGGGCTAATCCGACAGCACAAAGGAACGGATCTCCTGCATGGGAAGAGCTATATTGAAAACCGTTTTTTACAGATGTATCAGCTATTTCCTCTGATGTGATAACAGCAGATAAAGGAACCCCTCCCCCAATACTCTTCGAGGTAGTTATGATATCCGGGGTTACATCAAGGTGCTGACACATAAACCACTTTCCTGTTCTGCCAATTCCTGTTTGAGCCTCATCGGCAATCATGAGCATTTCCCTTTCATTACAAATTTGGCGTATTTTTTGGATCCATTCTTTAGGTGGTACAATAACACCTCCACCGCTAATCAATAACTCTAGGATAATTGCAGCCGGCTTACCGGAAGTCACCCTTTTTATTAGCTCTTCTGCATAGTCAACGCAAGAAAGCTTACAACCAGGATAACATTCGTTGAATTGGCATCTATAACAGTATGGAGCAGGGATGAAGTAAACCCCATTCATAAGAGGGCCATAACCAACCCGATTTACAGTAGAACTTACCGCAAAGCTACCGAAGGTCGAACCGTGGTAATTTCTCATTACAGCTACTATCTCAAAACGTCCAGTATACTTTTTGACCATGCGTAGAGCTATCTCGTTCGCTTCAGATCCCGAACAGGCAAAAAAACTCTTCTGAAACGGTTCGGGGGTTATTTCTGCAAGCTTCTTCGCTAAAAGAATTTCAGAGACACATGTATAATTTGAACCATTTTGCATTATTTTATTAATCTGATTGACTATAGCTTCACTTATTTTTGGGTGAGAATGACCAATAGACATACAAATTTGCCCACTTTCGAAGTCTATATACCTTTTACCTTCAACGTCCCAAACATATATTCCTGCTCCCTTTTCTAAAACAACGGGCACAAAAGGCCTACATTGGATCCGATATTTCCCCCCCATTTTCATCCACTCATCATTCGTCTTCTCTTTAAATTGATTATTCATAGTCATCCTCCTCTCTGTTATCTAAATAATCGGTTATGCGTAAAGGCAGTGACAAAAATCATCTTGCGGGAAATCATTTTGATTTAGAGACCAAAGAAAGAAATTTTTCCTTTCCCGTAACAAATCTGTCCAGAAAGTTTCTCAATCTCTCATTTTTCTTTTGTCGAAGTATTTCCTCTGGTTTCCCCTCAACTACAATTCTACCTTCATCTACAAATAACATCCTATCTGCAACCTCTAGAGCAAAGTCCATTTCATGGCTGACAATGACCATTGTCATTCCCTCTTGGGCTAGTCGTCTCATAACTGCAAGCACTTCACCAGTCAACTCAGGATCAAGGGCAGACGTTACTTCGTCAAAAAGCATTATCTTCGGCCCCATCGCCAAAGCTCTGGAGATGGCTACGCGCTGTTGTTCTCCTCCCGAAAGCATCCCAGGAAATTGTTTTGCTCTATTTTCGAGGCCAACCTTTTTGAGTAGATCCAGAGCCACCTTATTGGCCTCTTCCTTAGGAATCCTTAAGACCTTTCGCGGCGCTAGAGTAACATTATCTAATACTGTCTTATGAGGGAATAGGTTAAAACTCTGAAAAACCATACCTATTTTAGAACGCATCTCAGCTATCTCTGATTTTGACATCTTTTTCTTCCTACCATTTTGAGTTAATTTGTGGCCTAACAGTTTTCCATCTATATAGATCTCACCAGTGTCAGGTTCTTCCAAAAAGTGTAAACACTTCAGCAAAGTACTCTTCCCTGAACCGCTGGGTCCAATTATTACCACTTTTTCCTGAGGCTTAACTTCGAAATTTATATCTTTAAGGATATGCAAATTTCCAAAGCTTTTGTTTAAATTTATTACCTTAATCATTTTTCCTTTCCTATTAATAGATTATTTCAGTTCATTCTTATGCTTTGTACGCAAATCTCCTCGCCGTTTTTTCCCCCAATATAAACACAAGATAACTCAAAATAAAATAGACCACAGCTGCGACGCCATAGATCTCAAGCGGTCTGTAAGTAATCTCAGATATTTCTTTTGCCGCATATGTTAATTCCCACACCCCTATAATTGAAGCGACTGAAGTAGTTTTTATAACCTTCGCAAATTCGTTTATCAATGGCGGTATCGCCCTGGTCACCGTCTGCGGCAGGATAATATGTTGGGCACTCTTCCTAGACGTAAAGCCCAAACTCCTTGCAGCCTCTGTTTGCCCTTTTGGTATTGATAAAATGGCTCCCCGAATAATTTCCGTCATAAAAGATGAAGTCCAGACAGATAAAGTTATGAAGGCAGCTACAAACTTTGAGGTTTGAATTCCAAGTAGGGGGATAAGATAGAAAACAACAAAAAATAGCACTAGCTCCGGAACTCCACGGACATAGTATACATACGCGCGAATCAAAACTCTAACAGTTCTAGCTCCATACACAGACAGAACTCCAAAAAATGTTGCAATAAGCAATCCACAACAAATGCTACCCGAGGACAAATAGATTGTTGCTATCGTAGCTTTGAGCATGTATGGTAAGTTGTTAGTAAGAAGTTCCAACATATTCTTTTCCTTTTTACACCGTAACTACTCTCAGTTTCCTTTCAAAAAATTCAATGATTAACGACGCTATTAAATTTACAAACAGATAAATAAACCCAATAACTGTAAATACTTCATAAGTAGCCCCAGTTTGCTCTGCGACACCAATCGCGGAATATGTCAACTCCTCTACCGAGATTACTGCAAGAATACTTGAATTCTTTATCAGTTGCACAATTTCATTTCCGAGCGCGGGAATTGCCCTCGCAATTGCCTGTGGCAGAATTATGAACCGCATTGCGTGCCAATCGCCAAAGCCCAATGCCCTGGAAGCTTCCATCTGTCTTATACTAACTGATTCTATTGATGCCCTGAATATCTCGGCCATAAAACTGCCTGTGTGAATTGACAGCACGATGACCCCGCAAATAAAAGCCGAGAAAGATATCCCCAAATAGGGTAAGCCAAAGTAAACTAAGTACACCTTTATTAAAGACGGAGTATTTCTCATAGACTGCATGAAAATGCTAGCCGGTAAATTGAAGAAGCGATATTTCGAAACGCGGCCGAGACCGACAAATAGCCCAAGCGGGAGAGCTACTAATATCCCACATGCAGATAGAATCACGGTCATTTTCAGACCAGTAATAAAGAGAGGCAATACTCTGATGATCAGACGGTAATCAAAATAGTATTCACTTACCATAATGAGTCCCATGGTGGGGCACCAACTGTCTCTCCCAGAAGGACATATCGCGCCCCGCCAGTAAAACAAAGTACACTATTTAATCCGAGGCCCCTCAGTCACTATTATTTGCTGTACCAATTAGGGGGGGGAGCGGGAACTTCAAGCCATTTTCGGTGAATTTCGTCGTACTCAGGAAATAAATAACCGTGCCTCATTAGGTCAACCATTCCGTCGAGAAATTTCCACCAAACGAAATCTCCGTGCTTCATCATTATGCCATTTTGGTCTTGAAATACCTGTTTGAGAATCCTAGCTACACCGGGATTCTTTGCAACGTAATGCTCGCAACCGATCGTCTCTTCCAGTGTTGCATTAATTCTCTTCGATCTCATCGCTTGAAAAGTGGTGGCAGTGCCATCAAATCTCAACACTTTCGCTTTAGGTAAGTTAACTTCAAGCCACTTAATCCATACGGGGATATGTCCTGTGCCAACTATTACTTTATCAGTGTTGAGTTCCTCAATCTTGTCAACTCGCAAATCGTTCGAGACCATAATGCAAGTTCCTGCATCCTGGTAATTCTGAGTAAATGCAACCTTTATCAACCGTTCAGGCAAAATCCCCGTCGATCTAATTACACAATCTGCTTTTCCTGATATGATTATAGGGATTCTCTCATCACGTTTAATTACAACAAATTCTACCTTGTTTTCATCACCGAACAAACCCTTAGCGAGCAATTTCCCAATAGCTATGTCAAATCCGGTTAATTGTTTTGTCTTCTCATCAATAAAATAAAATGGTGGCTTATCGCTTCCTGTGGCTATTCTGACGAAACCTCTGTCCAGAACCTCGTAAAGCAGCGAACTATATTCCTTTTTTTGAGCCTGAGCGGTCGCAACAAGAGATACAGCGAAGATACAACCTAAAACCAAAGAAAACCATTTCAATTTGAAGTTTTTCATTTTTCCCTCCTTTTTAAAAGAATTTAGTTTTTGCAACACTAAATTAATGTAACCAAACAACCGGTTTCAGTTTTGCCCCCTTGCTCAGTCACTTCATGAATCTTTGAACCCTCCAAAGACCTCCTAAGAAACAAGTTTATCTGTCTCCCCTAGGAGTCCGTCGGAGAACCTCCTTTGTGGTACTTTTCAAAGTATCCGACACCACTGCCGAGCCTGCAATAGTTGATTCTAAAGCATTCTGTGCATTCGTTTTCCTGTCCCGTTTGCGTGGACCCAGGTAATGCGACACACTCCTAGCGGCCTTTAGTCCAATGCCAGGATTCCTCCTAATGGTCAAAAAAATTTGCTAATGGGCACCAAGCAGCCTTTGACGAGCCTCCTCAAGAGTAGCGATTTCCCGACCCATTGATTTGGCAATGTTGACCACCCTTTCAACAAAATGTGCATTGCTTTTGGCCAACACGCCTTTAGAAGAATAAATATTATCCTCTAGCCCTACCCGGACATTTCCTCCGAGTGCAACTCCCATTGTTATCATCGGCATTTGCGCCCGACCCACAGCAATGACTTGCCATATGCTATTTTCAGGAATGGTATCTGCCATAAGCATGAGGTTCTTAGGGTGAGCTGCGATGCCGTTTATGACACCTGTCACGAAGCTGAAATGGATGGGTGCGGGAAGGAGTCCCTTCCTGTGGAGATCCAACATGTTATAAATCTGGCTTATATCGTAACACTCTACCTCCACCGGGATACGCCGATCTAAGCATCCTCTACAAAATTTCTCATTGAAATCCGGTGGATTAAGAAAAGTCCATTTCCCAGCAAAAGTGAAGGTGCCTGCATTTATAGTCAGCATGTCAGGTGGAGGATTGATATCCAACAACTTTAATCTTTCTTCAAAAGATGGCATCCTCTCAGTCCCGTCAGGCGATTTTAGGACCCCAAATCCATTTCCAACCTGGATTATCGCGTTGGGTGCCTTGGAACGAATTGCTGCCAATACCTCATTATAAACGTTTATATCTCCTGTTGTGTTATTGTTTTTATCCCTCACGTGGATATGAATGACCTGGGCACCAGCGTTAACGCAGTCATAGGCTGACTGGGCTATTTCATCTGGCTGACAAGGAATGTTCGGATTCGCTTCCTTTCCATGCACCCCTCCCACTAAAGCCACTGTGATAATAAGTTTTTTCATGTCGACAATGTCCATTTCCATAACTTTCCTCCTTTCGTTGTTAATTGGTCAGATTCTATTGGACAGAAAGAAGATTAACTCAGTGGGTCCCTTCGTTAATACTGGTATCTCATTACCCTCGTTTATATCTTTCCATGATGGCGTGCTCTCATTCATACTTATCTACCCTCCTTATCGTTGTACAAAAGTAGCCTTCTCTCTGGCTGCCATTTGCCCCTTCTGATTTGTATAGGTAGTTTCAAACACCACAAAATATAACGGCCCACTCTTACCCACTTTCTTATAAATATCAACCAATTTATTCCTTACTGTTAATACATCACCAGGCCTCACCGGCTCACCGACATCAAAGGAACTTTCGCCCGCCATGACTCTTTGAACGGGAAGCGGAACAGCTTGCTCCGAAGGAGCACCGTCCGGCCGCAAATTGCTCACCGGCTCATCAGCAAAATTAAAAGCAAAGCAAAATAGAGGCGGTGCTACTATGCCCCCAAACTTAGTCTTCTTGGCATATTCTTCATCATGATATAGTGGGTTCGGGTCGTCTATCGCCTGGGCATATCTCCGTATGTCCTTCTTTGTCACATCATAAACCCGAACCGTCTCTCTCCCGATCATGGCTTTCGCCTCAGCAGGAATATTCTCTACCATAGCGACCTCTAATTTTCTATCACTTATGATCACTTCAATCTTCTTAATACCTGCAACCCCTACTGTTATGAATTCGATTAGATCTCATGTCTTAGCCATAATCCGCTATTTTTTAAAGGAGACCGCCATCACATAAAGAATATCACTTTTTTTCTTAAAAACTACTCCTGTAACCGAGTTGACGAGAGATGAATAGGGCCTTTTCTTTTAAGTAATCATTAAATTGAAATAGTTTTTCTGCACTTGTTCGTGTCTTTTCATCCATTATGTTGATTGCAGCTATGACGTCTCCATTACTATTTTTTATCGGAGCAGCCATACAATTCAAATCTTCATGTGTTTCTCCCTCATCAGTGGAGTAGCATCTTTCCCTGATAAGTTTCAAATGTTTCTTTATTATCTTTAGATCAACAATGGTAGCGTCAGTGAGTTTTACTGGATTGACAGATTTTAAAATCCTATCCTGCTCCTTCTCAGGTAAATATGCCAACAAGATCTTCCCAATAGACGTGGAATGAATAGGCAAATTCAATCCTAACCGATGAGTCAGCAGGTCAATATTCAGATTTTGAATTCGATCTACAACTATGACTTTATCGTTCCTAAGTATCCCCCAACTTGTTGTGAGATTGAGTTCTTTGAAGATTTGTTCTAAATGTGGGCGTAAAACCTTCCTTAAAGGGAAGTTAAAAATGTATGCCATGCCTAACTCGAAAAATCGTAATCCAAGACGATATTTACCATTTTCCAAATTTTTTTCAAAAAACCCCTCATCCTCTAATGTTCTAAGCATCCGCGATACTTTGCTCGGTAACATCCCAAGGGTTTTCGAAATCTCAGTTACACCTCTTTCCTCAACTTGGAAAGTATTAAAAAGGGAGATAATTTTGGCTAAATCTTTAAGGGTCTTATATCCTTGGCTTGGTTTAATCCTTCTGGTTTTCAATGTCACCTCAAAGTTAATATTTGCAAATAGTGCAATGAATTTGCACTATTTGATTTAAACTTGCATATTCTAAAAATTTTGTCAAGAAAAAAATATCGAGGGATAGTTTGGCAGACCTTACAGTGATAAGTCATGACGAACAATTGGTCAAAAGGATAGAAATTAATGGGAAGGAATGAAAAATTCCTCAATTCAGAATTTTTCTTTGTTCTCAAAATCTCCTCTGATCTTATAGCTTCCGCGACAGGCTTCTAATTTGCTGAGTAGAAGAGTTTTTGCCTTTTCCCGCTGACCTGCTTTCACAAGTCTCATCAATGGATTTAAATCAAGTACCTCCTGCCAGGCTTCTCCGTCCACAGCACAGCCTCTCTCTTTCAAGGCAGATCTGACCTCACCAATTAATGATAGTAACGTGGCGTATTCCCCTCCTAAACTTTTTTCAAGGTGGGTTCGGATTTTTCTGGCAAGAGCCGGACTGGTTCCCGCGCTCGAGACACCAATGGTTAAATTCCCACGCCGGAAAAAAGAGGGGAGGATAAAACTTGACAGCCGGGGATCGTCTACCACATTTACAAGAATGCCTAATTTCTTTGCCTCATGAGCCACCGTCC
>Ga0315284_10004502_pt1 | contig 19777 bp, 19 predicted proteins | sample YL17G09_16_MG_FD_203696 | JGI IMG/M metagenome (GOLD analysis project Ga0315284, IMG submission 203696) | Sediment microbial communities from Yellowstone Lake, YNP, Wyoming, USA - YL17G09_16 | ecosystem: Environmental > Aquatic > Freshwater > Lake > Sediment | place: USA: Wyoming | collected... | reverse complement strand
TGACAGCCTGGGCAATACTTCTCGAAGCAGGCTCTCGACATCTTCGGTGACTCGCCCGGCAGTTGGTTCCTGCCCCAGCTTTGCGATCCACTCCTGCATGTCACGATCGGTCGGGACTGCATAGATCTGATCCGTGATCCCGATGGTCGAATGCATCAGGTTCATCGAGACAGCCTTGAGGTCACTCACGTCCCTTGCCGCTTTCAGCCCATACACGGCATGACCATGTCTGAATTTGTGAGGCGACATCGACTCAAGACAATAGGCGATGGATTCATGGAATTGGATTCTGCGTGAACCTCGGCAGTGAGTACTCGGAGGGTATCTTGCGTGGTGTTCTGATTAACATCGCCGATGGCCAGCTCAAGAGCCACCAGTTCGTTGCCGGTTAGAGGTCCACAGTGCCGCCGCAAAAGCAGTTGCTTGCGTCGCCCATCAGCGCGTGATCATTTCACTTGGCGACTTCGCTGATGACCTCCTCGGAGATCAAGAACAGCGGATCGGCAATGCGCTCCAGTGATTTTGCTAGCGCAGCCTGGTAGCCGGGGTCGAAAAAGGTCTTTTCAAACGTTTCCATATCTGGAAAATAGGCCTCTGTCATGTAGCGATAGGGAGCCTCTTTTCTTTGCCAGGAGCTTTCAATGACGTAAAAATCACTCTTGATAATGCCTGGCATGGACATATTGTCTTCTTGGTGTTCCGTCGTGCGCCACTTGAGGAATTCTTCATGATCGGCCCCGGGTGGCAGATTGTAGATCACAGTCAATTTGACCATTCGTTCCTCCTGTGTTCTAGTCTTTGATGACTAAAGAGTGATCAAACCCAGTAAGGCTGCGCACACCTGACTGGGTCACGATGACAATATCCTCAATGCGAACGCCGAACTGCCCTACAAGATAAACCCCAGGCTCGATGCTAAAAACCATCCCCTCTCGTAAAACCGTCGTATCACCGGCCATGACCCAAGGTGGCTCATGCCCCTCTAACCCCATGCCATGGCCAGTGCGATGGGTAAAGAGGGGACCATAGCCGGCTGCTTCCAGTGTGGTTCGCGCAAAGTGATCTATCTCGCCGGCTATCATACCCGGTCGAACAGCGGCCATTGCGCGTTGATTCGCTTCATACACAGTAGCGTGGGCCCTTAGAAATTCCGCCGAAGGCTTCCCCAAGTACACCATGCGTGTAATATCGGACTTGTATCCATCGAGCGAAGCGCCAATGTCAATGACAATGGCATCACCCTTCTGCAGCCTCCGCTCACCGCTGTGATGATGCGGGTATGCACCGTTAGGGCCGGAGGCGATCAGGGTAAAGCATACTTCCTCGGCACCATCCTGACGAAAAGCAGCCTCAGTTGCCCATGCCACCTCGGCCTCGGTTGCTCCCGGCCGGCAGGCATTCACTGCGACCTGCATAGCCCGGTCGGCCTGGGCTGCGGCGCGAGCCAGTGCATCGATTTCTTCTGCCGACTTGCACATGCGCAATGGAGTCAACAACACATCAACTGCCATTGTTCGGTTAGGAGTCACTAATGCTTGCAGTTGAAGCAGATTATCGGCTCGCATGGCTCCATCCACGGCCAGTGTGCTTGGCTTATGAAGGGTTGCCAGAGCGTGCCGCAACGCTTCTTGAGGGCCGTCGGCATCGGCCCAGGCGATAAGATCTATGCCGGTGTGGGCGGCTACTTCTTCACGATTGAGGCCAGGTACCACCATGCGAACTGATTGCCTATCCACCAGAAGCATACATGGCCGCTCGTCAGCGTGGGGAACAAACCCCAGCAAATAGCGCATGTTGGCCGTGGGGCCGATAGCAGCCAAATCTATACCAGTTTCTTCCATGCGTGCCTGCATATTTGCAAGGCGTTCTTCGGTCCGCATTCTCACATTCTCACATCCTCTCTTATGCGCCTTGATTCTGGCTTCTTCGCTGTGCGGCCAACTCTTGCCGCAATGCCATCATTACCGCTTGATCCACCCCCAGCGATTCGGGGATGATGATGATAACACCTTAAAGCCAACGCCCATTGGCGACGGTCAAGAATTCACAAGGTTCCAGGTCGTCAATTCCGCCTCCGGCGGCGCTTCACTGCCCCACATGCGGCCAGGCAGCGACACTTTGACGGTGTGCTCCTGACCCACGTATCGGGTGGCGGCAAAACGCTGCAAGACCCTGTGATCTTGCATGACGTGCTGCCCGGCCAAGTCGCGTGCCACCGACATCGCTTGCTACACACGTGGAACCCTTTGGCGAAAAGTTCGAGAACGTTTATGCGTGTGATGCACGTTTGTCCAGCCCATAGTATCGATTCGCTTGTTCTTCGGTGATGTAGCCGTTTTTTAGATCTTCCTTGACCAATTCCAGACTGCGCTGCATGGGGTTCCCCCACCCTGCGCCTGTAGCCGTCATGACGCGGATGACATCATCCGTGTTTAAGGTCAAACCGCTGACCACCGAGTAACGCTCTGTGGTGCCGTTAGCTCGGACAATCAACACATGGTTGGGTGATCCCTGGCAGCCGCCTTCCAGAGGCCAGGGCGGAACCTTAGACCGGGTGTAGGCAACGGTCAGCCAGGCATTGTCGGATTTGATGCGATAATCAATCCGCACACCCTTGCCACCCCGATGCAGACCTGCGCCGCCGTCTTCGTCATGAAAACTGAGATAGTCCACCGTCACGCCATAGCGCGCTTCGGCGACCTCGGCCGGGCAGTTGTACGTTTCACCGTGCAACGCGCAGAACTGCCCCGAGTTGCCATCGGCGCGCGGGGATCCGCCCCAGCCGCCCAGCTCAGGCTCGATCACGGCGTAGGCCCGGCCGGTATCGGGATGGGTGCCGCCAAAGAGCGTGCCGCACACCGAGGCAAAGCTTCCCGCTGGCAATCGATCAGGCATGTGTTGGGCCAGGCAGCGCACGATGAGATCATGGAGCCGGATGGTAATCTCATAGTAGATGCCCTGGGCCGCCGGGTAAATCGGGTCAAAGACGCTCCCGGGCCGCGTCAGGACCTTCAAGGGACGGAAGGTGCCGCCGTTAGCCACTTTGTCCGGCGAGGTGACGCCCTTGAAAGCCATCTGGCACGCCGTGACCGCTTCGTCTCGACTCATGTTGAAGGGGCCTTTATCCTGGTCGGGACTGCCCCGCAGATCAATGATAAACTCATCGTCACGAATCTCAACAGCGACTTGGTAGGCTGGCCCGCTATCTTGCTCTTCGACCAGCGAGTACTTGCCCTTGGGCAGGCGCTTCAATGCGCTCAGGCTCACCCGTTCGCCATAGTCCAGGTATTCCGCCACAGCATGGAGGAACACGTCTTTGCCATACTTGTTCGCAATTTCCAGCACGCGGTGCTCGCCGACCCGGACGGAAGCCACGCCGGCCCAGAGATCTCCCGTCAGAAAATCGGGCATGCGGCAGTTTGCCGTGAGAATGTCGAACACGGACCGGATCGGCTGGCCCCGGGAGAAGAGCTTGATACCAGCTAAAATCAGCCCCTCCTGGAATATCTCGGTCGCATTGGTTGACATGCTGCCGGGCACCATGCCGCCCACATCGTTCCAGTGGGCAATGTTGGCTGTCCAGGCCACGAGATCGTCTCCCGCAAAGACCGGCATGACCAGGATGACGTCGTTGAGATGCGTCACGCCGCCGTGGTAGGGATCATTGGTGATGAAAATGTCGCCCGGCTCGATCTCGCCCGGTTTGTTGAACTTTTCGAGGACCCGCTTGACGGTTTTGTCCAGCACGCCGACAAAGGCCGGGATGCCGGCCCCGGAACCGGCCATCTCCCCGTTCCTGTCGGTGATGCCAGTGCCCATGTCGAGCACTTCGTAGATGATGGCGCTCATGGCCGTGTGGCGCAAGGCTGCAAACATCTCGTCGGCTGCCGCCTGGAGCGAGCTTTGGATGATTTCCACCGTAATCGGATCATGTTGCTGTGCCATGCTGATCCTCCTTATTGAGCAGTCTGAATGGAATAGTCGCCATAGTCGTCCACCTGACACGGGAGGCCGGGCGGGATTACAACCGTGGTGCCCGACTCTTCGATGATCGCCGGGCCGACGAAACTCATGCCCGGTTCCAGGGCATCGCCGTCGTAGATCGTCGCCGGGTGGATGCCGGCTTCAACATAATCCACTTCCCGCTTTCCCTTGACGGCCTCCTCGAGCTTGCGGCCTGTCCTCGGATGTTTCTCCGGCTTCAGCTTGTCCACTTTAGCAATGGCGACCAGGTGATAACAGACCAATTCCGCTGGCGCGGCCAGGCGGTAGGTGTATTCACGTTCATAGTCGGCGTCGAAACGCTCGCGGATGGCCTCGATCTGGTCAGCCGTGATGGCGCCATCCGGCAGAGCGATTTCCACAAAGTGTTCCTGGTTCTGATAGCGGCAACGGCCATAGCGGATAAAGTGCACCCGCGAGCGATCAATGTTTTCGGCGGCGAATTCATGGATGGCTTGCTCTTCGAGCATCGTCAGCGCCTGGTTGATCTGAGCGGCCCCTTCCGGGCCGGATAGCTCGATGATCTGGGTCTGCAGATAGTCGCGGCGCAGATCGCTCAGCAACATGCCCCAGGCTGAGAACACGCCGGATAGACTGGGGATCACAGCTTTCTTAATCCCCAACTCTTTGGCCAGGGCGCAAGCGTGCATGCCGCCGCCGCCGCCAAAGGCAATCAGCGTAAAATCGCGCGGGTCATGGCCCCGGTTGACAGAGATCAGCTTGATGGCGTTGACCATGTTGTTGTTGGCGATGCGGACGATGCCGCGCGCGGCTTCCTGTCGGCTGGTACGGAGGGTCGCGGCCAGTTTATCCAGCGCCTTGTCCACAGCGGCCATGTCAGCCATCATCGTCCCGCCGCAAAAATAGTTCGGATTGATACAACCCAACGCCAGATTCGCATCCGTGGTCGTAGCTTCCGTCCCGCCGAGGGCATAGGCAACCGGGCCCGGCACCGCTCCGGCGCTTTGGGGACCCACGTGCAGTCTTGCAAATTCATCCACCCAGGCGATGGACCCGCCGCCATTGCCGATCTCCACCAGGTCCACCACCGGCACCATGACGGGATACCCGGCCGAGGTCTCGGTGCGCTCGACCATGTAGTTGGTGTTGAGCTTGACCTCCCCTTTGGCGATCAGCCCGCACTTGGCCGTCGTGCCGCCGATGTCAATCGCGATGGCATTCAATTCGCCGATCAGCCGGCCCAGTGCTGCGGCCCCCCAAACCCCGCTGGCTGGGCCGGATTCAATCATCGTAATCGGAATCTGGCGCGCGCTCTTGACGGTATCCACGCCGCAGTTGGACTGCATGATATACGGCGTGCACTGCATGCCGGCTTCGGAGAGGCAACCGGTCAGGCGATCCAGGTAGCGATGGGCAATGGGCTGCACGTATGCAGACAACACGGCCGTGTTCGTGCGCTCGTATTCGCGCCACTCGCGCGTGATTTGAGTGGAAGCCACCACAGAGACCTCAGGCCAAAGCTCTTTTACCTTGGCAAGCGCAGCCTGTTCGTGAGCCGGATTAGCATAAGAGTTGATAAAGGAGATGGCAATGGCCTCCACTCCGTCGGCGCGAAAATCATCGAGGATGGCCGGCAGCCCGGAAAGATCGAGTGGCTTGCTCTCGATCCCCTTGTACGACATGCGTTCCGGCACTTCACGGCGCAGATAGCGAGGCACAAACGGCTTTGGCTTGCGGTATTCCAGATTGAAGAAATCGGGGCGATTGCCGCGACCGATCTCTAGAATATCGCGAAAGCCCTCCGTCGTGAGCAGCGCCGCCTTGGCCCCTTTCCTCTCCGCGATCGCGTTGATGACGATCGTCGTCCCGTGCACAAAGGAAACGAATTCGCTGGGAGAGATGTGCCTGGCCGCAATCACATCCATCACGCCTTTTTCAAATTGGGCGGGCGTCGTGTGGCTCTTGGCCGTGCCGACCTCTCCTTCGGGGGTAACATATACAAGGTCTGTAAACGTTCCTCCGATGTCAGTGGCTACTCTTAACATATGACCTCCTCCTGGCTCGGACAAGCCGAGACCATACAGGATGCGCAGGATATAAAAGACCTCTCTTTGTTCATCTCTTCCCTCGTCAAGCGCGTTCTTTCTTGGCGATCTTTGGCTTGCGAATGGCCCTTGGTTTTGTCTTTCCAGGCGCGGTCGCAATCGGCGCGCGAAGCGCAGCGGCTACACGCAGTGTCGGGCGGTCTTGCCATTGTTGCTTGACGACTCCACGGTCGTCCAAGAACTCGATAGGCTCTTTATTCTTTCCGCGCTCCCACATAAGGGAATAAAACCAGATGCCGCTCTCACCAATCCAGAAATCGGCTGGCGTAAAGCGCATCTTTGACTCTAAAGGCTTTTTGCGGCTTTCAGGTGTATATTCCGCTGGCCAGCCAAATATCTCACCTTCCCAGTGTTTCCCTGTGCTGTGGAGGTGATCAGCAAACGCCTTCACTTCCCCTAAATCTGGGATAACCACGGGTAGAATGGGTGAATAGTTGGCCTGTTGTGGAATTTTTGCTTTAACGGTTAACACGTTTACTCTGCTCCTTTTCCCACACACTCAACAGAAAGTCATGATGCTCATTCAGGGTGCGTTCAATCTCGCGCAGTTCCACGAGCTTGAATCCACCAACTCGCGCCAGTTTTATCGGGTCTAACCAGAACTTGGCTTCTTTGCCCTCCCTGCCAACGTGAACATGAGGTGGCTCATCGAGATCAGCCTCATAAAACCAGAACTTGTAGCCCTTGACGCGTAGGACAACAGGCATGTGTCTTCCTCACGTAGCACTTGGCACGGTTGCAGTGACTAGAACATTGGCGTTTCGCCAAACGTTTTGAGAACATACAATGGTTAACCAGAAATTGAGAGGAGCCAGCCTTGGCTTAAAGTTTTGCAGCGATCATTGTAGTTTTGTTTATTTTTATTTATTACTCCGCAATCGGACCGTGGGTGTTGGGTCAAGACAAACACGCGTTCAGTACCGCAGGCGACAGAGGTGAAAATCCTAGGATTCTGACTGAGATATTTCTTCCGATTACAGATAGGCGAATAAACACGTTGATCGAGAGAATCGAATATAATAACAAGCTTCGGATCTTGGACTTCGATTTGATATTGCAAAAATTCTTGACACATTTCTAAAAAGCGATGATCTAATAGGCCAGGGTTTTTCCCGTCATTGGAACCTTCCTTCTTTAAGCCGAGTAGGCCATTCGTGAAGAAGCAAATATCTAACTGAATATCGGCGTTGCATAGCCTTGGAACGATGTACTTCCATATTAATAATGAATTGAGTTCATAGGGGCGACTGCGAAGTGGATACTTATCGAGGGTCCCAAAATCTTGCCCCAGAATCATCACTCCCTTTTGCGGGAAGGGTAACGTTGCTGGTTCTGAAATATGATCGAGATCTCTCCATATCCCATCACCACCAGGGAAAAAGCCACGTCCGGTGAGGTGGTAAGGAAATTTCGTGATGCATGATGGATAAGGTTCTCCTGAAAACCGACCTTGATTCTCGAGTTCTTCAATTCTGGACCAAAGCTTCTGGATTGGATTCATTGGGCATGCTCCACTGGAAAGGCGGCCCAACTTGTTCTTCAGCCGCCAAAGCATCTAACCCCTGGATGCAAGCATGTAAATATGGTGATGGAGATCAACTCCCTGCCGCCGCAGGCTGCGGAAACAGGTGGCACCGAACCGTGTGCCCCTTGCTCGCCTCAACCATAGCCGGATCAATCTTGTAGCAAACGTCCATGACAAACGGACAGCGTGTGTTGAAACTGCACCCGCTGGGAATGTTGACCGGGCTGGGAATCTCGCCCGTGGAGATGACTTTTTTGGGCTTGAGTTCTTCTTCCGCTTCCGAAACCACCGGGATGGACGAGAGAAGCATCTGCGTGTAAGGGTGCAGCGGATTTTGGAAAAAGTCGGCGGTCTCGGCCACTTCGCAGATTTTGCCCAGGTACATGATCGCCACGCGCGAGGCCACATTCCGCATCAGGCTCAGATCGTGCGTGATGAACAGATAGGACAAGTTGAACTCGCGTTGCAGCCGCAAGAGCAAGTTGATGGTCTTGGCCTGGACGGACACATCCAGCGCAGAGGTCGGCTCGTCCAGAATGACCAGGGAAGGATTGGTAGCTAACGCCCTTGCAACCGCGACGATTTGCTTTTCGCCGCCGCTGAGCATGTGGGGATATTTGTACATGTACTCGGGCGGCATGTCAACGATCTCGAGCAGGTGGACGATCTGCTCCAATCTGTTCTTGCCGGGCTGATGAATCCGAAGCGGTAGATCGAGGATCTCTTTGATGTTACGTCTGGGGTTCAGAGAAGACCCTGGATCCTGAAAGACGATTTGTATGGCTTTTCTGAGGTGCTGCGGCCGCTTTCCGTTGGCCTGAAATAACTCTTGGCCCCGGAACTGGAGGCTGCCTGAGGTGGGCCGGTACATGCCGATGGTGGTGTAGGCGACGGTGCTCTTGCCAGAGCCGGATTCGCCGACCAGGCCCAAAGTCTCTCCCTCGTGCATCGTAAAGGAAATGCCGTCTACCGCCTTGACGGTGATAGGCTCACGTTTCGGCCAGCCGGTGTGGCCGATGACAAAATACTTTTTTAAATCGGTGGCAGTCAAAATATCGGTCATAGTGTATTGGCGTCCTTGTTGATGATCCAATCTGTCATCTTGAGCGAAGCGAAGGATCTCTCCTGTGTGAACAGAGACACCTGCATACACGGCTTCGCTGGGCGCAACGCAGGTAAGTGTTCCTCGCTCCCTGCCTACTGGTGGAGTCGCTCAGAATGACATTGGGTGTGTCTCAACCTGTCTTGATCACTCCCTTCCCTTTATCCTGATAGAGAAAGCAGGCCACTTCGTGATCGTCATCCACTCTACAAGCCGGCGGTTTTTCCGTGCGGCAAATGTCCATGACGTACGAGCAGCGCGTATGAAAGCGGCAGCCCGACGGCGGATTGAGATAATCCGGGATGCGGCCCGGAATACCGCTGGCAATGCCTCCGCCTGTGAGCCGGGGGACGGTGCTAATGAGACCCTGGGTGTAGGGATGCAGCGGACTGGCGAAAAGCTTTTTCGTGGTGGCCACCTCCACCATGTTGCCCGCATACATCACATACACCCGGTCGGTCGTCTCGCGGACGATGCCAAGCGTATGCGTAATGAGGATCACAGAAGTGTTCTTTTCCTCCACCAGTTTCCGCAGCAAGCGCAGGACTTGATCCTGGATGGTCACGTCCAGCGAAGTGCCCGGCTCATCGGCGATGAGCAGCTCGGGGTGTGTGGACAGTGCCATGCCGATACAAACTCGCTGCCGCATCCCGCCGCTGAGCTGGATCGGATAGCTCTGTAGCAGCCGTTCCGGATCGGCCAGCGCAACTTCTTGCAAAGAAGCGACTGCTCGCTGGTGAGTCTCTTGGCGAGACGATTGCTTTCCCCGGTCTACGGAATGTTGGATCACGGCCTCCATTTGTTCGCCAACGCTAAAGACCGGGTTGAGAGCAGCAGTCGGATCTTGAAAGATCATGGAGATGCCACGCCCTCGAACTTGCGACAAGTCATTGTCGCTCATCTTCAAGATGTCCCGGCCCTTAAAGTAAATCTCGCCCTGCGGGATGCGAGCAGGCGGCATGGGCAACACGCGGAGGATGGCCTTCATCGTGGTCGTCTTACCGCACCCCGTCTCGCCCACAAGTCCAACCTTTTCGCCGCTGCGCATGAAAAAGTTGACGCCATCTATGACATTGAGCCGACCGCCATAGACGGCAAAATGAACGTATAGATTCTTGATCTCGAGCAACAGAGCGGCAGAAGACATCTTACATCTCCTCGGCAGCGAACATATCGCGCACGCCGTCACCCAAGAGGTTAAAGCCCAGGACGACGACGACGATGGCTAGAGCCGGGAAAAGCATGATCCACCATTGATCGGGGAGATAGCGGTATCCATCCGCCACCATCGTCCCGAGACTGGGTTCGGGGGGCTGCACCCCCAGGCCGACAAAGCTGAGCATAGAGCCAATGATGATGACCCATGCGACGTCGAGGCTCATCTTGGTGAAAATCGGCGAGATGGTGTTGGGCAGAATCTCGCGAAAGAGGATATGCCACGTACTCGCGCCGGTGACCTGCGCCGCCGTGACAAAGTATTCGTTACGCAGTTGGCTGGCCGTTCCATACACCAGGCGCGTATACCACGGCCACCACATCAACGAGACGGCCATCATGCCATTCCACAGATTGGGTTCGAGCACTGAGGCGACGGCGAGCGCGAGGATCAACGGCGGCACGGCTAGAAAGATGTCGGTGATGCGCATGATGATCGTGTCAATCCACGTCCCTTGAAAGTAACCCGCGAGCAAGCCCAGCAGCACACCCGGCGGCACGACCAGCGCCAGAACGACCACGCCCATCAACAAAGAGGAGCGTAAGCCAAAGACGACCCGGGTCAAGATGTCGCGGCCAATCTGGTCTGTGCCGAAAAGATACTGCCAGCTCGGCGACTGTTTAGCGTGGGCAAAGTCGGTGAACGCTCCGGCGTGCTTGGGATAGGGTGTCACGTAAGGGGCAAAGATGGCCAGTAAGATGAGCAAGAGAACTGTGGCAATACCGAGGATGGACAAGATGTTGCGCGAGAACTTGTACCAAGAGCGCCCCAGGCTCTCCCGCCTGGATTCGCGTTCCAGTTGTGTAATCTGTTGCGCCGTAATAGTCGCCGCGAAATCTTGGCTGGTATTTACCTGTTCGGCCATTCTGTCTATTCGCTCCTTGCCGCACTCAGCCGGATGCGCGGGTCCAACTGGGCGACGATAATATCCACAGTGATGTTGACCAGGATAAAGACGGCGCCCAGCACCAGGATGACGGCCGAAATGGCGTTCAAATCCTTGTGCAGCATGGCCTGCATCCCGTAGCGCGCCAGTCCAGGCCAATTGAAGATGAGTTCTACCAGAAAGGCAATGCTAAAGGTAGAGGCGATATCCAGCCCCAGGATGGAAACGGTCGGGATCAGGGAAGGCTTGAGCAAAAAGCGCCCCATCACGGTCCGCTCGGGGATGCCGAGCGCGCGCGCTGCGGCGATATAGTCTTTGTTCAGATTATCCGCCATCGTCGAACGGGTGATGCGCGCCTCCTGAGCGATCGAGCCCATGGCCAGCGCCAGAGCCGGTAGCGCCAGGTGCTTGAGCGCATCGAGAAAGACACCGAACTGTCCCGCCAAAAGAGAGTCAATGGTGATCAGTCCCGTAACGACCGGCGGCGCAATCGCGTTTTCGCTAATCCTGCCAATGATCGGAAACCACTTGAGCACCCAGCCAAAGAGGAGAATGAATAGACTGGCAAAGACAAAGGAGGGCGTCACTATCCCCATGTAGGAGAAAAGACGCACGATACTGTCAACCCAGCTATCTTTGTAGCGTGCGGAGAGGATACCGAGACCGATGCCGCCCACGGCAGACATGAGACCGGAGACCAGCACCAGCTCGAGCGATGCTGGAAAAGTGATCAGGATGTCAGTTGTGACCGGTCGCTGCGTGACCAGCGAAAGGCCAAAGTCGCCCCGGATCGCATCGCGCAGCCAGTAGCCATACTGCACAATCAGCGTGTCGTTGAGGTGCATGTGCTCGCGCAATCTGTCCACTACCCATTGAGGCGCGCGCGCGCCCAGCGCCACTCGCGCCGGGTCTCCGGGCATGATTCGAGCGATGATAAAGATCACGATCGAAAGACCCAGGAGGACAAAGACAGAGTAAATGATCCGACGGACGAGGAAATTGAATAATGACATATCCAGATGACCTCTCTTTGCCAATCCCCCCACCCCAGCCCTCCCCCTATGAGGGGGAGGGGAAGAGGAGGGAGTCCGTAGGTCACGTTTCAAGCGTGACCTACACTGGGCTTCTTGTATGGCGGTTACGGGCAATCCACCCCGATATCGGCCACAAAGAAATCATAGCCCATGACGTGACTTGTCTCACCGCGGACCGTCGGCAAGTCCACGCACGTCCTGTAAGCATGCTTATCAATCTGGTCATAGATCCAAACGGATACTGCGCGGTCCTCGAGCGCCGCCTGGATCTTGGAGTACTTGGCGAACCGCTCGTTCTGGTCGAGCGTCGCCAGCGCGTCGTCAATCTCCTTGTCGAGATTTGGATCCTTGAGCCATTCGTTCTGCTGCCAGGTGCCGGACGTGCTAGAGTGGTAGCGCTGTCTATACATCAGGCCTGCTTCCGGCAGATCAGCCGAGACATAGATCGTCGCGATGGAGGGGCTAGTTTCCAATTTGCTGGTGTTCTCGACCAGGCTCAGCCACGGGACCTTGACGACGTTTACCTTCATGCCGATCTCGGCCATGTTCGACTGGAAAAGCAGAGCGTACTTTTCCTCGTCGGGCACCTCGGACACCCAGTTGATGATGACGGGGTTTTTGTCGAGCTGCTTGGCGTACTTGCACTGCGCGAGTTCTTCCTTCGCCTTGTTGAGGTCACGCTTATAGTACGGGATGCTCGTATCAACCCCGGCCAGGGTAGCTGGCACCGGCGCTATCATCGCCTTGACGCCCGGCCATTCCAGGGTGAGCGCGGTGTCATAGTCGAAGGCGTAGGCCATGGCCTTGCGGCAGTGCACGTCGTCCGTCGGCGGCTTTTTGTTATTGACCATGTAGTAGAACGCCGACAGTGTTGGCAGGGGAGCAACCTTCACACCGTCTATCTTCGCCAGCGCATTGTAGGCTTCCAGGGACTGCCATTGGTCGGTGATCTCGAGCTCCTTGTTTTGCATCAAGGTGCGGACGGTGACGGCTTCGGTGGTCCCGATGAAGCGCACTTCGTCAGGCGCTTTGGGATTGAACTTGCCCCACCAGTCGGTGAATTTCTCCATCAGCAAATACTGCTCGAGCGGGAACTCTTTGACTTTGTACGGCCCTGAGCCAGCATCGTGAGTTTGCAGCCACTCTTTGCCATAGTCACCATCCTTGCCGTACGGGCCTGCCGCTTTGGTGTTCTTTTTGACGATGGTCTCGCTGGCGACATACAGGCGGACCAGGCTGGGCAGGAACAGAGCGCTGGGTTTGACTACTTTGAACTCGACGGTATAGTCGTCAACAGCTTTGATCCCCGCGACGTTTGAAGTAGCCACCAGGTAAGCATAGCCCTCGCCAATGGTCTTGAGGCGGTTGTAGCTGTAGACAACATCGCTGGCTTTCAGGGGGCTGCCGTCGTGGAACTTGACCCCCTTCTTGAGATGGAACGTCCAGGTCAAACCATCCGCGCTGGTCTCCCACGACTCGGCCAGCCACTTGTCAACTCCACCTTTCGCATTGGGGAAAATCAGTGTATCGTAGAGATTCGCCAACGAAGTAGAGCCGGCAAAGTCATTGCCCACGGCAGGATCAATCCGGTTCGGCCACGAGAAGGTCTCCCTGAGGACGCGCTTCTTGGGCACCGGGGTGGGCGCCACGGTGGGCGGCGCCTTGGTGGGAGCTGGCGGCTGGGTTGGCGCCGGCGCCACAGTCGCAGGGGCCGTGGTCGGCGCAGGAGCCTGCGTGGGAACAGGGGCAGGGGTCGCCGTAGTACACTGGGTGAGCAATAGGCTCGCCACAGTCAAAGCGGCCAGGACAACGAACGTCTTGCGTCTCATGTTCATCTCTCCTTCCTTTTTTGGTACTTGCTATTGAATCGAACCAGTTGGCAACCGCGGTTGTTATCAGCCTCTATTCCGGTCTTTCACCTCCTTCCTGCACTGCACAAGCACTCTGGTGAGCAGTATTGTGTTCCTTGCGACGTTGGCTCGCTCGCAGCACGTCACTACTTTATCGCTAACGTTCTAGCGAAGCAACCGCACGGCTCCAGATCACAACGCAGGGCTCATCGCCTGCATTGCTCCAACAATGGGGCTGAGATGCATCGTAGTGAATGCTATCGCCAGCGGCCAACACAAATTGTTCGTCTCCTACCCCAATGGTCAACTCTCCCGTAAGCACAAAGCCGAACTCTTCACCGGAGAATAATTCGAGCCGCTCAAACGATGCGTGAGGCTGAAGTATGACCCGATATGCCTCAAGCTTGCTACTCCCTACGTCAGGGGTCAGGCGCAGGCGTGCGACGGAGGAATCGGGGGCAAGGCTATCTTGTCCTCCGCTGGCACGCAGAATGTAAGCTACCTCGGCCTCGGTCTCAAAAAAGTAGCGTGGTTCAACATTCAAGGTATTTGCAATGTCCATTAAAGTAGATAGAGAAGGTGCAGTTTTATCTCTTTCTATCTGCGACAAGTAGCTGGTCGAGAGTTTCACCTTCTCGCCAAGCTCAGCTAGGGTCATTCCTTGCTCGGTGCGCAGTGCTTTGATTCGTTCGCCAATGCTCTCTGGCATCTGTGTCCACCCAAGTCGTACCATGGAAAAGGAACAGGTCAATGTGTTATTCGTTTCCTCGGGCAGCTAAAAGATCGAAGGTGTAATCATGGAAAGCGCGACGACGGGCTGATTGCTCCGATTCTCCAGACGATGCTTGACAGTTGACTTGAAATATACGCTATCCCCTGGATACAGATCGTAAAAGCCATCACCAATCCACAGGCGGAGGACACCTTGTAAGACGTAGACAAACTCCTCACCCATATGCGCCCGGAACTCGTCCGTCGGCAGAGCTTGGTTGGCAGGCTTGATGGTCAGCAGGAAACATCCGATTGCTCCGTGCGGAAACTTGGTTGACAGTAAAGAATAGACAACTGCGGAACCCTGAAAGTGGAAACTCTCACGATGGTCATGGCGCATCACCTTGGTTGTGTTGATGCCTTCGGGGAAGAAATCGGAAACCTTGACGCCGAGAGCCTCGGCGATGGAATACAACGTCATGATAGAGGGTGCTGCCTTGTTCCGCTCAAGTTGCGAGAGGAAACTTGGTGTACAGCAGCTTCTCTCAGCCACCTCTTCGAGGGTCAGTCCGCGCTGAGAACGAAGTTCCTTGATTCTTTGTCCAATGACGCGGATTGTTGTATTCACATATAGAATTTAGCATAGATTCAATTATCTGTCAATACTCAATTTACTTAAACAGAAGTAAACCCTGTTGGGTGCCCCCGTTGCTGATGGCTGATAATTCGGGGCAGGGGCGTGTCGGCAGGCGATGTGCTCTGGATGGCCCGAGTGGGGCGGAAGTGGCAAATTCTGCAAATACGTGTTCGTCAAAGTGTACCAACGACGGGATTCAAACGCTTGGGCAGTGAGTCGCGGGTCCGAATCCCGTCACCCGCTTTCCTCGATCAACTATCTGGCCTCCTGGGCATAGCAGTATATCGCCGGTTCGGAATCTCACAGAATCGGCGATGCACCAGGAGATACTTTTCCATTGGGGAGCGGCGGTGAGGCCGCGCCCTGAGCCGGACGTAGTGCACTTTCTCCACGCCGCCGCCAGCGTATGCCGGCGGCGACTTTTTGTTGCCCACGCCGCACCAGTGACGACGGACGCCACCGGATGCGTGGAAAAATCTTTGGAGAAAGAGACCATGTCCGGCGGAGGGGAGAAGCGTCCGCGTCATCAAATAGAGAGAGGGGCACTGTATGCTTCGCGCGTCACGTGTCGCGTTTTATTCGAGCGCCTCCACCAGCGTCTTGACGTTGTATTTCATCATGTCAATGTACGTCGGCGCGACGCCTTTAGCGTCAGTCACCGAATGCGTGTACAACTCTGTCACTACCTTGACACCGGCTTCCTGCGCCAACTGTTTCGCCAGTTGCGAACTGGAGCCAGTCTCCAAAAAGATGGCCTTGACGCCGGCCTTTTTGACGGCGTTGGACAGCCGCGCCAGTTGTTGCGCTGAAGGCGACGCGCCCGTGCTGACGCTGGGGATGATTGTCCCCACGATCTTGAAGCCATAGCGGTCGGCAAAGTAGCCCAAGCTTTCGTGGTTGGTCACAAGTTGGCGGTTCTTGTCCGGCACCGCTTTGACCTGTTCCACGATCCACTTGTCCAGTTCCTGCAATTGCTTGATGTAGACTTGTGCGTTCGAGGCATACGCCTTGGCGCCGTCAGGATCCGCCTGGCTCAGGCCATCGCGGATGTTTTCCACGTACTTGATGACGTTGTTGGGATCGAGCCAAAAGTGCGGGTCGCCTTCGTGATGATGGTGGCCACCCGCCGGGCCAATGAGCAGCGGCGTCTTGTCGGCCTTGAAGCCAGTCAGCGTCAGGATATACTCGCCATCTTTTAAAAGCTCGACAATGTTGCCTTGGGCCAACCCCGCGCACTTGAGTTGCAGCGTCTTTTCGATTTCAATTTCTTTCTTATCCTTCGCGCTCGTGACGCCCGCCTTGCCCGCACCCAGGGCGATCTGGAAATCGCCCGCTTCGTCGGTGGCATACTTGATATAGCCCGCGTACGTGCCATCGGCCTGTTTGACGAGCGGGATCTCGAACAGGCCTTGTTCTCCCGGTAATTCGGCGGCAAAAGCCGCTTCCTTGCCTGCCGAGGCGGGCTGGGGCTTTTCCTCGCCCGCTGCCGCGCACATGGCATCAGCCAGGTCGGCCTCGCTCATTTCGGCCACTTCGCCTTCACGCGCTTGGCGGCTCTCGAGTCCGGCGGCGGCTTCTATGACGGTGCGCTGACCGCCCGCATTACTCAACAGTTTGTCGAGAAAGCCTTCAAAACCGGCTCCGTTGACGATCAGTACATTGCTCTTGGCGACTAGGGCCACATCGCCCGGCGTCGGCTCAAAAGCGTGCGGATCCACGCCGATGGGCATCAGTGCCTCAACCTTGAGCCGGTTGCCTGCCACATTCTGCGCAATGTCGGCCAGGAACGTTTCCGCTGCCAACACGTTGAGCGCGGAACTGGGCATGGCGACGGGCGCGTTGTACCCAATGCCGCAGCCCGCCATCAGCGTCAACGCCACCATCAAACTGAACAAGCGATAGGGAAACGACACACGCAACATGGTTCTTTCCTCCATCTTTGATTTCAGATTGCGTTTGTGATTCGCTTTCTGTGCGAGTGTGTCCAGCACATCCTTTTGCAATTCCCCTAAATGAAAATAAGTTTCAATTACGGCGGCGCAAAAAACGAACCGGACCCGCAAGCGGAAACCGTTCTAATGCTCGCGCCGCGCGCGCCACACGATGCCCTGGCGCGGCGAGAACAAGAACGCCAGCATGAACAGGCCCGTCGCCGTCAGCACCACCGCCGCGCCTGACGCGACGTTGATGTAAAAGCTGAGATACAGCCCCGCCACGCCGGAAAACGCGCCGATGAGGGCCGACAGCGCCATCATCGTGGGCAGCCGTCGCGTGAGCAAGTAGGCCGTGGCGGCAGGCGTCACCAGCATCGCCGAGACCAGCCCCACGCCCACCGTTTGCAGCGAGACCACAATCGTCAGCGCGATCAGGATCAGCATCACGTTGCGCAGCAGCTCGGCGGGCAGGCGCAGCGTGGCGGCCAGCACCGGGTCGAACGAGATCACCAGGAACTCTTTGTAGAGCAGCGCAATCGTCGCCAACACGATCAGCCCCAGCGCGCCCGTCAGCCACAAATCGTTGACGCCGACACCCAGCACGTTGCCGAACAAGATGTGCGTCAGGTCAACCGCGTAGGTCTTGATGGTGCTGATGAGCGCGATGCCCAGTGAGAGCGCCGCTGCGAACATGATGCCGATGGCCGTGTCCTCTTTGATCGCGCCCTGCCGCGAGAACACTCCAATGCCCAGCGCGACGACGACCGCGGCGACCAGCGCCCCCACGATCAGATCGCCCTTGAGCAGATAGGCCACCGCCACACCGGGCAAAATAGCGTGCGCTAACGCGTCGCCCAGGAATGCCATCGAGCGCAGGACCACATAGCAGCCGATGATGGCGCACAGCGTCCCGACCATGACGACGGCCAACATCCCGCGCTGCATAAAACCGAACGCTAACGGCTCGGTCAAGAATGTCACAATCGTCATAATCGCTGCACCTGCAAGGTCTCGTCCGGCGGGCAGCACTCGTCCACGACGATTGCGCCTTCCATGAACAACACGTGGCTGCCAAATGCTTCGCCGAGGTTCTGCGGCGTAAAAACCTGCGCGGGCGAGCCAAAAGCGATCAGCCGGCGATTGAGCAAGAGCACTTGCTCAAAGCGCGCCGAGGCCATGTTCAGGTCATGTGTCGAGACCATCACCGTCACACATTGTGTCTGCAATTGATCGAGCAGGGCGAGCGTGGCTTCTTGCGTCGAAGCGTCCACGCCGGTGAACGGCTCGTCCATCAGCAGGATGTGCGGCTCTTGCGCCAGCGCGCGCGCCAGAAACGCGCGCTGTTGTTGCCCGCCTGAAAGCTCGCCGATGGGAGCGCGGGCCAGGGGCGCGATGCTCATCTGCTCCAGGCTGCGCGCCACGACCGCACGGTCACCCGGCCCGGGCCGCCGCAGCCAGCCCAGGCGTCCATAGCGCCCCATCATCACCACGTCCTCGACGGTGACCGGAAAGCGCCAGTCCACCTCTTCGCGCTGCGGCACGTAGGCGATGCAGTCCAGGTGATGGCCGAGCGGCAGGCCGTGAATCAGCACGCGGCCCTGGCGCAGCGGCAGCAATCCCACCAGCGCCTTGAACAGCGTGGACTTGCCCGCGCCGTTCGGGCCGACGACGGCCACGCGCGCGCCGTGCGGCACGTGGAACGTCAGGTCGCGCAAGGCGGGCTGGCTATTGTAGGCCACGCTGACGTTTTCGATTTCCAGTCGCGCCGGTTCCTGGTCCACAGGGGCGCAGCGAACCGTCCGGCTTGTCGCTGTCATGCTGGTCTTGCCCATTGAAAACATTTTTCGGTTACAAACCTGGCGAGAGAATGCGTTCTCGTTCTCTTGTTAGCGTGTGAGAGTCTATTTGCGTTTCTGGCACTGCGGGCAGAGGCCGGTGAGTTCGAGCAAGTGCGCGTCAATCTGGTAACCGGTCTTGCGCCGGACGCTGGCGATCAGGTTGTCCAGCCCGTCGCAGGGGAATTCGACGATGCGCTCGCAGCGCCGGCAGACCAGGTAATGCTGATCGCCGCCCGCGCGAGCATAGCCGTGACAGCGACCTTGCGTGTGCACGCGCCGCGCCACGCCCAGCTCGTCCAGGATTTCGAGCGTGCGATAGACCGTGACCAGCCCCAGCCGCTTGTAGATCTTTTTGCCGAGCCGGTGAATGTCGTACGGGTTGAGCTGCTCTGCGTGTTCTTCCAGCACGCTCAACACGGCCAAGCGTGGCTGGGTCAGCTTGTAGCCGGCTTGCCGCAGGGCTTTAGTTGTTTCGCTGTTGTCCATGTCGCTCATCGGTTTCCGTATTGAAACAAGTTTTCATATAGCGACTGGACTGTACCACGACCAGAGCCGCGTGTCAAGCCGGTTGAGCGGCGGCCGGATGGCGCGCGCCGGCGGCGCAGGCCGGCACAAGCAGCGACGAGTCTGGGGGCACGCGGGGTCCGTCGCGCAACGCCGATAGGACCCCGGCTGATGAGAGTGTGCGCAAAGCACAAGCTCGACACGACAGGCCAATCGCGGATGCGTTCGGCGACGCGAAGCGAGCAATCAGGTTTTGATTTCGCGAACGATTGCCGATTTAGCGGAGAGTGACGCGGGATCGGTGACAGCGCAAGCAAGTGTGGCCCTTACGAAAGAGCCGTGTGACGCGAAACGCTTCGCGCACGCACGGCCCGCAGGGGCGGACTGGCAGGGAGGCAGGCGACTGCCGTATGATGAAACCTAACCGATACTCCCGTGCGCCCATCGAGCGGATCAGGGCCTGACAAAAGGA
>Ga0315284_10004501_pt1 | contig 19777 bp, 16 predicted proteins | sample YL17G09_16_MG_FD_203696 | JGI IMG/M metagenome (GOLD analysis project Ga0315284, IMG submission 203696) | Sediment microbial communities from Yellowstone Lake, YNP, Wyoming, USA - YL17G09_16 | ecosystem: Environmental > Aquatic > Freshwater > Lake > Sediment | place: USA: Wyoming | collected... | reverse complement strand
TCTCGAGCTCAATGCGATGAAGCTTTCGCTCCTCGAAGCCGATGCGCAGAATCTCGCGCGTTCCGGCGGTGCCGTACCCGCGACCCCAGCACGATTTCTCGCCGATGAATATGCCGAAGCCGGCGGTCGCGTCATCGTCGTGCAGGTGCAGCCCCGTGCCGCCAACGTGCCGCCCATCAACTTCGATCGCTACCGCCTCAGGGAACTCACGCGACGATAATGCTGCGAACCATTCGCGCTCCTCTTCGAGCGTGATGCCGGTGTCGCGCGCGAGCCACTCGGTCACCTCGGGATCATTGAACCAGCGCACGTAGTTGGGCAGGTCGGCCTCGATGATCGGCCGCAGTCGCACGGTAGGTTCATCCATCGCAGTGACCTCCTGACGGTGGCAGGGCCTTCCCCATCACGCTCACCTCGCCGCGGGCCTCGTAGCCGAGGCTGCAGTAGAACGCGCGGGCGCGGGAGTTGTCCGTGTTGTAGATGACGTTGATCGCCAGCGCGCCCTCCGCTCGCAAACGCTCTTCAAGCTCGCGCATGAGGGCGCTGCCGATGCCGCGACGTTGGCAATCGGGATGCACGGCCATTCGATAGATCCAGCCGCGTCGGCCGTCCCAGCCGCCGATAACGGTGCCGACGATCCACCCCCCGCTGCGGATTTCGGACACGGTGCCGATAATCCGCTCGCCATCGCAGGCCACGAGGAAGAGGTCCGGGTCCCGGCGCAGCTTCTTCGCCACCTCATCGCGAGTATCCGAAGGCCGCGGCGAAAGACCAGCGGCGCGCCAGAGCTTTGCCACCTGATCGTAGTCGTTGACGGTGAACACGCGGATGCGAACGCCGCCCTCCCGCGCCACCTGATGCAGCTCTTCCCAGTCCTCGCGCAGAATGGCCATAAGCAGATCGTCGTGCCATTTGCCGTCAACGAGGAAGCTGTCGCGCTCGACGCCCTCGTGGCGGAAGCCCGCCTTCTCGTAACATCGAATGGCGCGGGCGTTATACGCCGCCACGCGAAGCTCGACGCGATGCAGGTCGAGCGTCTCGAAGGCGTGGCGCAGAATCAACCGTGTGACCTCAGTGCCGTAGCCCTTGCCCCAACACTGCGGACTCTCGATGCCGATGACGAACCGGCCGCGCTTGTTGCTCTCGTCGGCAATGGTCAATCCAACATGGCCGATGTAATGGCCATCCACTTCGACGGAGAGGTGAGCGGTCGGCTCCCGCCCCGCGCGCTCGAGCCAGTGCTGCCGGTCTTCCAGACTCGGCCGGCGCTCAGAGGTCAGGCTGCCGCCGTACATGTGCCTGAGCTCGGGCGTCCACACCCGCAGCGATTCCGCGAGGTCGCTCTCGCGCGGCGGGCGCAGCAGGACCCTCTCGCTTTGAATAACGAGTGGCTGCTCGCTCATGCCCGCCTGATTGGCCTCGGTCATCATCATCTCCCTCCCTCGCCATCCGATCGTGACACATGGCGAGTCGATTCCGGCACACGTTGGCGACCGGCGTCTTCGACTCTGGAGTGCGGGGATTCATCCCCGCTGTTCCGTCGGTGGCTTCAGCCGCCGCAGGTCTTGTCTGCGCGGTTGACCCTCCTCCGCGCGGATTTGAAGATCGAAGACCACGCAAGCGGCGTCGGAGAGGCTGCTGCAACAACCTGCTTGTGCCCGACCTTGAGACGCACCGACGACGGCGAGATTCCACGCTTCGCGCGTCGCGCTGCGCTCTGAATGACAAGTTCGTGAGCGCACGCATCCCACGACGCGAGTCATGCAACAGCCTCTGAAGCAGCGCACTCCACAAGGCCGTTGCGCACTCCAAGCGGTCCTCAACACCGCCCACGGCCGGGAGTGCATCGACTTCCCTCTCACATAGTAATCTGCGCAATCTGTGGACAGTTCCATTGGACGGCTGAAGAAAACGAAAACCACAGGCTTTCCTATCTGCCTGTGGTCTCGCCGGGGTGCTTGTTGTGGTGTGAGTTAGGGCATCAGGGCGGACCAGCAGGCAGATAACGCAGAACGCGCGCGAAGGCGCAGCCCTGCGGGTGGATCGTGATCGAGTTCAACATGCTCTGCCTGCGGTACGCCATCGTCGTGCGCGCAGAATACCAGCGCCGGGGAGGCTTGTCAAGCGCTTGAAGGCGGGCGGAGGATGTGTTCGCACCGGGTAGGAATTGGGGCCTGAACTTGTCCCCCTCCGAGGGGGAGGCTGAAGGTGGGCATGCAATCCCACGGGTCTGCACCCAGGAGTTCGTTCTTAGCGCGCATTATTCATGCGCGCACGCATCGCACGCAGGATGCACGCTCTTCAAGCGTAGTATGAATAATCCAGGTTAGAGGTACGGCCCGACTTGTAGGGGTCGGCCTCCTGGCCGACCCGTCGTGCGGACGCACGTTCGGACGGGCCGACCGGGAGATCGGCCCCAACGTCATAGTGCGTGATCGGCACCCAAGTGCCAAGAACGGAGCTCCTGGTCTGCACCCTCACCCGGCCCGCCTGAGGCGGGTAAACCTCTCCCTGCAAGGCAGAGGAGTGATCAGCGCGGCGCGATGTCCGTCAGATTCCCCGCCCGGTCGAACCGCAGCGGGCGGGCGGGGCCAAGCACCTCCAGGCCAAGCCGCCGCGCTTCGCCTTCGAGTGCCGGCGAGATCCATAGGTCGCCGACGTGCGACGTGTCGCGGATGCGCAGAACTCGCAGCTCCTGCGGCGGCTTGCTCTGCCCCACCGTCGCCGCCGCCATAATTGTCTCGCGGTCATCGTCCATGACGAACGGCAGCTTGGCGCGCTCGAGGAATCCACTGGTCAAAGCATTCGCTTTGCACACGTCCCAGTCAATGACGTCGGCCAGGGCGCGCGGCAGGAACTCGGCGAGGCCGACGCCCAGCGCGTTGCCGTGACTTGCGGGTGTCAGCCGCAGCACCACGACGTTGCGTATGCGCGGGCGCTGGTACTCCGGCTGCTCGCCCGGCATGCGCATGCGCCCCAGCACCATCGGATCCATGCCGACGCCGCTGATCTCCTTGCCCATCCAGTCAACGATGAGGACCTCCATCTCGTCGAAGGGAAGGCGCGGCGCGAGGCGCTTGGCAGCCTTGAGCAGTTCGGGTTCGACCCGCGGGATGTCCCGGGCCAGGAGCGCCCGCACCTGCACCGTCTGGTTCTCGCCGTTTTCGATCAGAGCGACTCCGCCCAGGATGTGACCGCGGCGGATGACTTCGCGCGCGACCTCGGGCATGTGATCGCGTAGGCCCGGCACGCGAAGCGAATGCAGCGTCGCCGCGCCGCGGCGCTTGCCGAGGCCAATCCCGATCATCTTCATCAGGCCGCTTTCGACCGGCCCACGGAAGTCGGTGTGGGATTTGACACGGTTGGTCAGAATCACGCCGTCGCACCTGAGCGCCTCGCGCGAACACCAGATCGGCACGCCTGCCGCCGTCTCGCCCAGCCGCTCCACCGCCATGCTCGCGCGGATCGGCGCGCCCACCGATTCGGGCGCAACCCCCAGGCTCGCCAGCACCTCGCACTGGCCGGCGGGCGTGGCGCCCCCGTGACTGCCCATCGCGGGGATGATGACCGGCCGCGCGCCCGCCTCGCGCAGCAGGCCCACCAGTGTCGAGACAATGACCGGGATACTGGCGACCCCGCGGCTGCCTACCGCAATGCCGACGTGCGCGCCCTTCTTCACGCGCCGCAGCATCCCGCAGCGCGCAACCTCCTCGCGCACCGCGGCCGCAACGTCCGCAAGCAGCCTGCCGGGCAGGCGCTGGCGGAGCGGTATCATGGGAGGAAGTTTCATGGTCGCAGGTCTATCGAGGTTCGTATATCATGGGAACGGCCTCACCGCCTCTGTCATGCCCTACACGAACCTCGTCCGGATGAGCTCGTGTATCAGCCACGTCCTCCGCTGATACACGAAGCTCCCTAGTACCGTCCGTGTTCCCGAACCAACTCAATCACGCGCCGGTAGTTGTCGAAACTCACCGTCGGGGGAATCGAGTGATCGCTGTGATATATGTACCCACCGCCGGGCTTGGCGGCGAGCACCTTGGTGCGCACCTCCGTCTCGAGCTCCGTGCCGCCGCGCGCCATAACGTCCGCGCTGATGTTGCCGAAGAAGGCGATGCGGTCGCCGTACTTCGGCTTGAGCTCGCGCACATCGTTGCCCGCGCGCGCTTCCAGCGGCTGGATGCAATCGAAGCCCGCCTCGATGAGCAGCGGGATGAACTCGCGCACATCGCCATCGCAGTGCAGGATCAGCGGCCATCCGTGCGTGCGGCACATCGCCGCGATGCGCGTGTGGTGTGGCAGCATGAGGGAACGGTAGGCCGCGGGCGAGAACAGCATGCCGTTCTTGTAGCACAAGTCGGAGAAGAACCACAGCCCGTCGAACTCCATGCCTTGCGCGACCGCGATCTCGCACATCGCGATGACGAAATCGGTGTAGTCGGCGATCATGTCGGCGACCAGGTCGGGCTGCTCGGCCATCCACATCAAGGCCGCCTCGTGGCCCACGGTGCGCATCAGGTGCCAGCAGGGCTCGGTGGGGGTGACGACCGTGAACCGATCGCGCTCGCGGCAGCCGCGGTAGCCGCTCCAGGTTGACTCGGTGAGGCGCGTGGGATCAGGCCGCAAGCGTTCGCGGTGCGCTTGCCACGACGGGCGGTCGGTGATGGTGAACTCGAGCTGTGCCGGCGGCGCGTAATGCTGCAGCCAGGTCTTGGTCGTGACGCCGTCGGCGTCGACGTGGATGCGGTAGTCCTCGGTTTCCTCGAGCGTCCGCTCGGGGAGTTGGAGGCTGCAATCAAATGATATGGTGCCGATGACATCGAGGCCGAAGTAGTCGTTGGGGTCGGTGTCTGCGGGCAAACCCTCCTCCCGCCAGCGCTCGATGGTCGGAGGCCAGAATGAGATATCCACCATCGGTACGCGATCCGGTACCCGTCTCGAGACCGCCGCAGCCAATCGCTCGCGAGAAGTCATGATGCGTTCTCTCTTTGCATCAGTTCGATGTTCGCCCCCGCAACCCCTCCGCCGATCAGCCGGAAAGGCGCCGGACTCAACCATTCCGCCCTCTATCCTCTATCCTCTGCCCTCTGCTTGTCCCACATAGCTTGGCCCAGAGGGCCGGCGACGTGGGATCATCCGTCCTCTGGTCACCCCGGCATTTCCCCGCTGATGAACGCCGCGGTGCGATCGTCGCGCGGCAGGTTGAGGATGTCTTCGGCGCGCCCTTGCTCGATGAGTTCGCCCTGGTGCAGGAACGCCGCATAGTGCGCGAGGCGCCGCGCCTGGAACAGATTATGGGTGACGAGCACCACGGTGTTCGCCGCGGCGTATTCCCGGATCAGCGCTTCGATTCGTCCGGCGTTCGGCGGATCGAGGTTCCCCGTCGGCTCGTCGAGGAAGAGTATCTCCGGTTGCACTGCGAGTGCGCGCGCAATGCTCACGAGCTGGGCCTCGCCGCCGGAGAGCCTCCATGCCGGCAGCCGCAGCAGGCTGATCGCGCCCACGCGCTCCAGCGCCTCGCGCGCGCGGTCCCCGCGCTCGCGCCGCGGTCGCCCGCGAACCCGCAGACCGTACGCCGCATTCGCCTCGACGCTGGCGCGAAAGAGATACGGTGACTGGAACGCCGTCGCCATGCACCGGCGTAGAGCCGGCCGCGCGTCGGGTAGTGCCTCGACTCCGCCCACGATGATGCGCCCCTCGGTCGGCGTCTCCAGGAGGTCGAGCAAGCGCAAGAGGGTACTCTTGCCCGCGCCGTTGGGCCCGAAGATGCAGAACACGCCTCCGCGGGGCACCTGGAGGTTGACGTTCCGCAGCACCTCGCGCGCCCCGTAGCGGTGGCCTAGCCCCCGCGCGTCGATCGCAAGTTCGCGCGCCATTACCGCCACCTCTGTAGAAACCCGAGCCCGAAGTTCACAATGAACGCGATGAGCAGCAGGATGATGCCGAGCGCGATGGCGACGTCGATCTGCCCCATGCCTGTCTGAAGGACGATGGCCGTGGTCATCACGCGCGTGTGGCCGGCGATGTTGCCGCCGACCATCATGACCGCGCCGACCTCCGAGATGACCGCGCCAAACCCGGCGATCACCGCGGCGCCGAGGGCGAACCGCGCCTCACCCAGCAGCGTCAGCGTCGCGCGCACGTCGCTCGCGCCCAGCGACAGTGCGACCATGCGCGCCCGCCGGTCCACCGATTCGACCGCGCTCACGGTGAGCGCCGCGATCAGCGGCGCGGCGAGAATGGTCTGCGCGATGACTATCGCCGACAGGCTGAAGAGCAAGCGCATGAAGCCAAGGGGGCCGCTGCGCGACAGCAACAGGTACACGATAAGGCCGACCACAACCGGCGGCAGGCTCATGCCCAGGTTGAGCAGCGCCACCGCGCCGCGCTTGCCGCGGAACCGCCGCAGGCCGACCACCGCGCCGACCGGAATGCCCACGGCGCACCCCACGACGGTGCTCAGCCCGGAGACGCATAGCGATCGAAAGACAGTGCCCCAGACGTCCTGATCGCCGGTGATCAGCAGACGCCAGGCGTGTGCGAAACCCAGAATGATGTCGTGCACGAAGCGTTCACCCGACGAAACGCGGAGAACTATGGAGTCTCGTGTATTGGCGCAGCATCGCGCTGATACCGCAAGGCGCCAAGGGCGCCTTTCCGGAGCGTGGCCTCAGCCACGCCAAGACTCTTCCGGACGTTTGTCGCGCGAAGCGCGACTCCGGAGTGACACGGAGTATCACCAGGTTGCGTGAAGCGCAACTCCGGAGTGACACGGAGTGTCACCAGGTTCGTTCGGGAGGCCTTTGCACCGGATGAGCGTGTCACCTACCGGGGTTCGTGTACTACCGCAACGCGCGCAGACCCGAGAATCACGCTCACGGACCCCGTTCCGGAAGAGTCTCGGCGGCTACTCCAATAGCCGAGACTCTATGATGTACGAACCTCGTTAGGAAGGCAGGGGAAGTTATTGGACAGACGCAGGCGCGTATCCTACCGGGCAGGCTGCGGACGCGCAGCGTTTCCGGGGGCGGGCGCCTGCTCCTTCTCAGGGCAAGCGCTGACCTCTCCTGAGCCCGGCCGAAGGAGCCTGCCGAGCGGGTCGCGCCTGCAGAGGTTCCAGGCGCCCCCTCGGACGGCTGTCCTACCGTGGGGCCCGACGCCCGGGCTCTGCGCTCCGATACACCTGGAACAACGACTGGCCGAAGCGATCGGCGCCGAACGCGGCGATGCGCTTCAGCGTCGCGGGCGCCAGGAAGTAGCGGATCAGCCGCATCCCGCCATCGTAGTTCACCGACGGATGCTTGTTCGGGCTCACCGCCATGAGGCTGTACTGGTTGAGGAGTTCGCCGCCTCTCTCATAGAGGACGACCAACCGCAGGCGGCTCTTCTGCGACAGGTAGGTGCCGATATCGCTCAGGGTGTAGGCGTCTTTCTCATCCGCCAGGCGCAGGGTCGCAGCCATTCCCGACCCCGCCTCGATGTACCAGTCCCCGGCCGGCTTGATCTTGGCGGCCTTCCACAGCGCGAGTTCTTTCTGGTTGGTGCCCGATTTGTCGCCGCGCGAGACGAACAACGCCTTGGCATCGGCGATGCGCTTCATCGCCTGCGCGGCTGTAGACGCCGATCCTCCCTTCGCGGGATCGTTGGCAGGGCCGACGATCACGAAGTAGTTGTACATCAGCCGCCAGTGCCCGGCCGAGTGCCCCTGGCGGATGAACTCGCGCTCGAGGTCCGGCGCGTGCACGAGCGCGACGTCGGCGTCACCCCGCCGGGCGAGCTCGAGCGCCTGACCGGTGCCGACGGCAATCACCTTGACGTCAATCCCCGTGCTGTGCTCGAATCCGGGCAGCAGCGCGTCGAGCAACCCGGTATCCTGGACGCTGGTCGTCGTGGCCAACGTGACCGGGCGCGGCGCTGCGGCGAACGCTGTGCTGGCCAGAGCCACAAGCAGCACGAGAATCATGCCGAGAGATACTAACAGAACTGGCTCGAAACGCGGTACCTGCGGACGAACGGTAGAGTCGTAGGGCAGAAGCTCGTCTTCTGCCCCTGTTGGTCGCGCTCTGGGCAGGAGGCAAGCTCCTGCCCTACGGATTCTCCCGCGTATGCGAGCGGTGGGTCCACCACCGGGCGAGTTTGCCTCACCAGGAGCTCTCATTATCCGCATATGATCTTGCCTCAATAAACCACCTGCAACTCGGTGGTGAAGATGTCGTAGTTGGCGCCGGCGTCCGGCCGCACGAACTCACCGGCCAGCCGCAGCCGCACCGATTCATCGAGCCAGTGCAGCCAGATCAGCGAAGTCCAGTCAGTGATACTGTCAGTCTTGTGGCGATCAGGATCGAACCGGTTGAACCGCACCGCCAACTCATCCTTCCAGGACGGCACGTAACCGGCCAGCACGGTCCAGCCCAGCACGTCCTTCGCGCCTGCGGCGATCGCATCGGACGCGGCGGCCTCGCCGACGATCACCTCGCCCTTGAGCACCCCCTTGCCGCGCGAGGCAAAGACGTGGGCGCCGAACAGATTGCGGTTTGCGTCGGCGCGCGGCGCCGTGGCGGTTGCGAGCACGGTATCCTTGCCGAAGTACCCGGACACACCGTATTCCAAAGACTTGTCCACATGTGCTATGCGCAGTGCCACATCCTTGCGGTCGTTGGTGTCACCGCGCCTGACGCCGGTGCCGTTGATGACGGCGAGCCGTCCCACCCAGTTGCTGCCGAGCGGCGCGTCCACTCGCACGCCGCGGTCGTACTTTTGATCGGAAAAAAGCTTCTTGACCGCAAGGGCTTCCTCGGGCGCCTCGAGGTCGCGGTTCGGGGTGAATTCCTCCCAGCCGAAGGGCACGTAGAACTGGCCGACGAACAGAGTCGCCTTGTGCAGGTTGATCGCCCCGTAGGCCTGGTTGAGGATCAAGCTGCTCTGGGTCGTGCTCGATTGCGTCGGCGCGTCGAACTCCATCTTATACGATGTGATCTTTCCCAACGGACCGGAGAGCGCGATCTTGGCGCGGCGTACGGAGAACTGCGAGGTCGGCGTCGCCGAGCCGTCGATCGTGTAGCGGATCTGCGCGTAACCAGAGATCTTATGCCGGGTGACCTCCTGCGACACCTTGTCCACCTGCTTGCGCGTCTCCGCGACAGACTTCTGCAGGTCGGCGAGCTGCTTGGCGATCTTGTCCACGTTCGCACCCATGGTGACCAGTTCGTTGCGGAACTCGGCGAGGAGCTTGTCGATGCGCGCGAGGTCCTCCTGGGTCACTGCAGGCGCGGGCTGAGATTCGGGCGCGGCCGGAGTTGCAGTGGCATCGCCCGCCGGCGCCTGGGCGAGCATTTCGAGTTGCTTGCCATGCGCCTGCATCGCCTCGCCGACCCCGCGCACCGCGCGCGCAACGAGGCCGGCCATCTCGGCGCGCGTCAATGGTGTCGGCCCGCTATATGGGGCCGCCCTGTAACCCTCGACCAGCCCGCGCTGCATCAGCGAGTCAACGGCGGCATAGCTCCAGTGGCCGGTAGGGACTTCGTCCAGTGCCCCCGCCGAAACCGACGCGGCTCCAGCAAACAACGCGACGAACGACAGAACCACGACGCACAACGCAACATTCCGCACAGCACCCTCCGAGTTCTCCCGCCAGCGGTGACGAGCATGTCGGCGCCCGCCGCGCGGCATTCTTGCCCCTCATCGCAGATTGTCCTGCTCCTTGATGGGAGCGTGGCGCAATTATATCCGTGCGAGGGATGCTGTCAAGAGGGACAGCAGAGTTGTTGATCAAACATTCCCACCTGCCGCATCGGGGCAACGGCTGCCCTACGTCTCTCAGCGCGACAGCGCCGCGATCGCAGGCGCCCGCAAGCGCGCCGCGCCGCCTCCCCGGAACCACCGGCAGGAAGCGGGCAGCGCGGCTTGGTATCTCACAGTTGATTATTGTAAGGGAGGCACGCATGTCCTCAACGTTGTCACGGCTCATCACAGCGACGATTCTCGCGGCGCTCGCCCTCGCGGGCGCCGGCGCAACCGCAGGTCCGCTGGAAAAGAAGATCATCGAATTCGGCTGGGATGTGCCCGACACGGGGTACGTGCGCGCCCACATCCGCGACATGGAGAAGCTTCCGTTCGATGGCTTCGTCCTGCGCATGTACGGCGCGCGCGACGGGGAGAAGGTTGACGGCTACACTGTCTTCCGCAAGGAAGCTTGGAAGCGCGAATGGTTCGCGCAGTGCGCCGCGGACCTGAGGGCGACCGAATTCCGCACGCTGACCGACAACTTCATCCTCATGTGGACGACGCCGGGTACGCCTGATTGGTTCAGTGACGACGACTGGCGGGCGGTGCGTAACAATATCGGCATTCTGGCATGGGTGGCGAAGGAGGGGCGGCTCAAGGGGATCTGCTTCGACCCGGAGGCATATGGCGAGCACAACCCGTGGGACTACGCCGCGCAGCCGCACGCCGCGCAGTACACCTTCGACCAGTACCGCGCGCAGGCGCGCAAGCGCGGCGCGGAGTTCATGCGCGCGATGACCGTCGAGTACCCAAACCTTACCGTGTTCATGCTCTTCGGCGCAAGCTTCGCCGGCGGCGCGCTGGCTGAAGCCGACCCCATGCTGGAACTCGCAACCGACGGCTACGGCCTGCTGCCCTCCTTCATCGATGGCATGCTCGATGCGCTGCCGCAGGGCGCGCTGATCGTGGATGGCTGCGAGTCGGGCTACTACATGGAACAGCGCGTCGCGTTTCTGGAGGCTTATCACCGGATGAGGCAGGACGCGCTGACGGTGATCTCACCCGAGAACTGGGAGAGGTACCGCAACCAGGTCTCGGCCGGTTTCGGTCTCTACCCCGACCGCAACTGGGGCCAGGCCAAATGGGGCTGGCATGTCGACGACCCCTCCAAGAACTACTACCCGCCCGAGAAGTTCAAGCAGAACCTGACCAACGCAGTCGAGGTCTCGGATCGTTACGTCTGGGTGTACACCGAGGCCTTGAACTGGTGGACGGGCAAAGACGTCCCGCGGGGCTACGAGGATGCCATCCGCGAGGTGCGGTCAGCCCCGGCGCGAGCGATGCTCTCGGCGCTGGTCGCGAAACACGAGGTGCCGACGGATCAGCTCGTGGCGTATCTGCCGTTGGAATGGAAGTTTCGTAAGGATGACGGCGATCGCGCCGTTACGGAAGGCTGGTACAAGCCAGCGTACGATGACTCAGACTGGGGCGCCGTGCGAATCGACACCCAGTGGTGCAAGCAGGAGCGCTACCATGACATCATCGGCAATGGCTGGGCGCGGGTGTGGTTCGACGTGCCGGCCAGTGCAGCGGGGAAGAAGCTGTATCTGCTCGTCGGCGCGCTTGACGAGTCTGGCGATCTCTACGTCAACGGCCGCCTGGTTGAGCGCCGCCGCCCGACGAACGCGGACGCGTGGCGGCAGTCGTTCCTGGTTGATGTCAGCGCGGCGGTTCAGCCCGGGCAGCGCAACCTGCTCGCGGTACACGCGATGGCGGAAACGACGCTGGGCGGGGTGTGGAAGCCGTCGGCGGTGGTGACGAACATTCCTCCGGGCTGATGCCTCCGCGAGCGCCGGGACGGTCGTCAAGACTCATTCATAAGGGGAAGCATGATAGACGACAACGACGTTGCGCGGTTCTGGGATGCGAACGCGCCGACTTGGGCGCGGCATGTCCGCAAGGGCTATGACACCTACCGCGACCTCTACAACAATCCCGCGTTCTTCGCGTTCTGCGGCAATCTGGATGGCTGCAATGTTCTCGATGTCGGGTGCGGCGAGGGCTACAACACGCGCATTTGGGCCGCGCAGAGCGCGCGGATGACCGGGGTGGACATCTCGCCCGAGATGATTCGCCTGGCGAGGGAAATGGAGGCGCACGAGGCGCTTGGCATCCGCTACGAGGTCGCGTCGGCCAGCGATCTGTCGCTGTTCGCGCCCGACGCGTTCGGCGCCGTGGTGGCCCCAATGGCGATGATGGACATGGCGAATTACGAGGGAGCGGTTCGCGAGGTGGCTCGTGTGCTCACGGCCGGCGGCTTCTTGGCCTTCAGCGTCATCCACCCGTGCTTCGGCTTCGGGACGATGCGGGTCGATCAGGATTCGGACGGACGGATCCAGGTGTCGCTGTCGGGCAACTACTTCGCCGCGGAGCCGAGTGTCGAAGTATGGCGCTTCGGCCGGGCACCGGCGGACGAGCAGGGGCAACCCTTCCAGGTACCGCGATTTCCGCGCACGCTGTCGGGTTACCTCAACCCACTGTCGGCGGCGGGCTTCAAGATCGTCGAGGTCCACGAGCCGCGGTCGAGCGATGAGGCGTGTGAGGCGAACCCGCGGCTGCGAAGGTGGCAGAGCCTGCCGGCGTTCCTGTATGTCAAAGCGGTCAAGGAATGACCGACGAGCCTGCGCCGCTCGGAGCGGCATTCGTGAGCGTCATGAGCGTCACCTCGCGCGGGCAGAAGAGCCGTAATGGCGTGCCTTCCCCGGCCCCACGGGTAACGTACATCAGCGTGCCGTTGGCGCGAATGAGCCCGACCGATCGCTCCCTGGGGCGGCGGCACGGCGCCCAGAGCGGGCCCAGACCTGGGATGCGAACTTGCCCGCCGTGGGTATGCCCCGCCACGACTAAGTCCACCTCGCCGACGCGCGGATCGTCAAGCAGATCGGGCGAGTGGGTAATGGCGAGGCGGAAGGCATCGGTCTCAACTGCATCGAGAGTCGCGGCCAGATCATCGCGTCCGCTGTAGGCGTCGTCAACGCCGAGCAGCCAGATGCGCGCGCCGTTTCTGACAATCGATCTCGCCTCGTTCACCAGAAGCTCGATGCCGACCTCGCCGTAAACCCCCCGCCATTGGTCAACGGATAGCTCGGGCGCGGTCCCGACGTACTTGGAGAACCAAACGAATCCGTGCTCGTGGTTGCCCAGGCTTGCCCAGACGCCGTACGGCGCCTTGAGTTCAGACAGGGCCGACAAGCACGCGTCCGCGTCGCGCACGGCGTGCACTGTGTCACCGGGAAGTACCACCATGTCGGGTGCCAGAGTCTTGACGATCTCGACCGTTCGCCGCGCTCGCGCCGTGCGGGCGCGTCCGGGGCCGGCGTGAATGTCGGACACCACGGCGACGGTCGTGCCGTCGAACTCCTGCGGCAGACGGGGAAGCGATATGGTCACGCGCTCAACGATGGTGCGGTACATCCCGTACTCCAACACCCGACGCGACGGCACGACGGCTGTCTTGCCCGTTGGTGCTGCCACCAGCCTCCGGGCCATGGTGGCGCAGGTTTTCAACCTGCGATGATGCGCCGCCGGCACATTCAAGAGCCGCGCGGAAGGCGGTTGATACAGGATGCAATCCCGCGTCACCGTCACCCGCGGCCTGACCCATCTGAGATCACTGCGCCCAACCCGATCTGTTCATACTCTGCGGTTCTCGCACGCAGATTGGAAATCTGCGCCACCGGGTGTGCGTAATCGGGCTAATTGCGTTCCTTTGTGCCCACGGTCCTCGCGATTATCGTGACGCTCTCGATGGTGCTGACCACGATAGCCGCGGCGAGGAGCGCGAAGACCGCCAGACTCAGCATCGCCGCGGTCCGGCTGTGCGGCAACACCTCCAGCGCCACCAATATTAGTAGATACCCGTATTGAAGCGCTCCCGTTGCTTTGCCCAGCGCGGTCGTCGTGACCGCCGCAGCCGCGCCCTGCGCGGTCATGAAAAACTGAAGCGACAGTATCGCAAGCATCGCGAGGTACAGGAACGCGAACTGATATGTCGCAAGGCGCCCTGCCGCGTAGAACGTGATGAACAACGAGTAGATGAGCACGAAGTCGACCGTGCTGTCGAGCGTCTTGCCGAAGGCGCTTGCCTCTTTGAGCCTGCGGGCGATTCTCCCGTCCAGCAAGTCGGTCAGCACGACGACCATCATCGCAATCGCGGCGACCCACCCGTGTCCCGCGACGACGCCGACGATGATGATCGGCAGCAGCACCAACCGCGCGAACGTCAAGCCGTTGCCGATGGTGAAGACATTCGCCGCGCCCCCGGGTTGATTCGTCATCGTGTTCACTCTCGTCCCATCCCGTTCATGAATTGGCTCGGACCGGCTGCCGCACGCGCTCTCGCACGAACTTGAGGAAGTATGCTCCCATCAGGCAGCAGATCAGCGCCAGGCCGAAGTCAACTCGCCATCCCAGTCCGGGGCGCACTGCGGAGATGGCGCTGCCCACCGCGCCCGCGATCGGGAAGGCCAAGATCTGCGGCACCACGGCAGACGCGTTCCACACGCCGAGGTACCGCGCGGCCTCGCCCTCCGGCAGCAGGTTGCACGCCAGTGCCCACTCGACGGCCGTGAATACTCCATACGCCAGCCCGGCGGGGACGCCCGCGATGAACGCAACCGTCAGATTGGGCGCGAAGAGAAACCCGGCGGCGGCGGCGGCCATCAGGAACTGCGCCACGAAGATGAGCCGACGGCGGCCGATTCTGTCTGACGCGATGCCTGACGGCACGCTGCTCACCAGCGCGGCGGCAATCGCGGGCAGCATCAGGAGCATCGAGGTGCGTTCCGGGTCCGGGTTGCGCAGTGTGAACTTGACGAAGAAAAACAGGATCTCGAGAAACATGTAGAAGCCGAGGTTGGTGACCGCGCGGGACAGCGAGAGCCAGAAGAAATCGGGGTTGCCCCTGATGTTCACCTTGAAGGAGCTCAGCACAATCTGCGGGGCGGAGGCCTCAGGGCGGCGCTTGAGCGGACGCTCCTTGATCGCCCAGCAGGTGTAGATCATGGTCGCGAACATGAACGCCGCGATGATGCCGCACATCAGGAACATGCGCTCATTGTGGAAGGCGACGACGGCCGCGCGGCTGGCATTACCGAGGCCGCCGGCGCTGAGGAGTTGCCCGGCGAGGATGAGCCCGCCGGTGTCCCCGAGCAGCCGTGCGATGCCCATGAAGCCGGACGCCTTGCCGTGCTCGCGCGGGTTCACGGTGTCGGGCAGCAGCGCGGTGAACGGTCCAAGCGCGGTGTTGGTGAAGAGTTGCACCAGCACCAGGGCGCCGGCGAAGGGCCAGAACGATTTCGTCGCGCCCAGCAGCAGAAGCATCGCGATGCCGAGCATGGAGCCGGTCACAACGAACGGCCGCCGCCGACCCCAGCGGTTGAGCGACCGGTCGCTGAATGCCCCCACCACGATCTGGATCACGGTGCCGACGATACCGCCCACGAAGCCGAGGATGCCGAGGTAATAGCCGATGCGCGCCTCGCCGAACCAGTCGCCCAGCCGGCTCTGCAGGCCGAGGTGCAGCAGCGCCCCCCACAGCAGCGTGTTGCTGAGCCAGTAGACGGTCAGCGCGAGGTGATGCTTGAGCGGACGCGGGGGGAGCGTGTCCGCGTTCAGTGCATCTTCATCTGGCTGGACGCCGGGAGATGGCTCCATGGTGCTCTCCGGGATGCGTACGCTCGCTGATGCAATCGAGCACTCATCCGTGTGATTCCGATCGCGTCCCGCAGGGCGGCCCTGCCTGGCCGCGCGCGGAGGCCCGCCCTTCAGCATAGCTCAGGACTGCAAGGGGGCCTCTCCTACGATGCGATGCCCGCGGCGCCGCAAGCGCACGGGATCACATCTCCAGCATCAACTTGATCCGTGTTTCGTTCTTCTCCTTCATGTCGGCCATCGCCTGCGCAACCTCGGCGAACGGGTAGCGCCCGGTAATCAGTGAACTGAGATCGAGAATGCCGCGGTCCATCAGCTTAAGGATGATGGGATACATGCCGAGGCTCCCCGCGGAACCGCGCAGCGCCAGGTTTCCGAAGACGAGTTGATCAACGTTGAAGCTCTCGACCGGCCGCTCGTAGAATGCGACCGCGGACACGACGCCCCACAGCTTTACCAGGGGAAGTGACTCCGTCAGGAGCGAGGTCGAACCGGACGCTTCGATCACTCTATCCACGCCATAAGGCGCGGCCTCTCTGCGCACCGCATCGGCCCACGGTTCCTTCGTGGTGTTGACCGCGGCGTCAATGCCGAGCGCCAGCGCGGCTTTGAGCTTGAAGTCCTTGCGCCCGGTGATGATGACCTTCGCAGCGCCCATCAGCTTGGAGAGCTTGGCGGCCGCAATACCGATTGGGCCGCTGCCGTGCACCACCACCGTGTCGCCGATTTTCACCTCCGCCCTCATCACCGCAAAGAGCGCGGTCGCCGCAGGCTCGACCATCGCGCCGTTGTCGAAGCTGACGCGGTCGGGCAGCGGGAAGAGGTGCCGATCGGGCATGACGATGTACTCGGCGTAGGCGCCGTCCCACGCGTTGACGGTGCCCACCGACCGGCTCTCGGCGCAGGCGTAGTAGTTGCCGAGCAGGCACTGGTTGCATGCCCCGCACGAGACGCCGGTGTCGCCGACCACGCGGTCGCCCGGGTTGAGCAGCGTCACCTCGGAGCCGACGCGTTCAACGACGCCCGACCACTCGTGCCCCGGCGTCATGGGGAACTTCACCCCGCCGCTCTTCACAAACGAGAACTCGCCGCTGTAGATGGCGTAGTCGGTGCCACAGATGCCCGACCGCACGACTCGACACAGCACATCGTGCGCGCGCAATTCCGGGATAGGCGCATCGACGATGCGCAAGTCGCCGGGCCCAAAGAGACGGGCCGCCTTCATGGTCTGCATAGCCACCTCACGAGTGGGGCGTCGGTCTGCTTGTCGGGAACCGCGGCACGACCTCGGGGTTCACCAGGTGCTCGGGCCATCTGCCTGACAGGACGTCCGCGACCGCCTGCGCCCCGTTGGTCTTCTGCTCGAATCCCGACTCGATGGAATATGCGGCGACGTGGGGCGTCATTAGCACGTTCGGCACGCTGAACAGCGGATGATCGGTTGGGAATCCCTCGGGCGAGAACACGTTGATCGCACCGAAAACATCGAGCGCCGCATAGCGGATGACGCCGCCGCGCAGCGCCGTAACAAGGTCGTCCTCATCGATCAGCTCGCCGCGGCCGGTATTGACCAGGACCGCGGTGGGTTTCATGCGGCGGAACTCGCGCAGAGTCAGCGCGCGCCGGGTTGCGTCCGTCAGCGGGCACAGCAGGCAGAGGTAGTCGGATTCGGCCAAAAGAGTGTCCATGTCTACAAGGCGCGCGCCCTTGGCTGCGGCCTCGGCCGCAGAGATGAAAGGATCGTGGGCGAGGATCTGCATCCCGAAGGCACTGGCGCGCTTGGCTACTGCCCGGCCGATGCGCCCGAACCCCACGATGCCGAGCTTCTGGGTGGACAGACGATGGATTTCCTCCACCTGCGCCGGCGGCCTGCCTAGCCGCATGTGCTCCTGATAGTAGTTGAGCTGGCGCGCCGCCGCCAGCAGCAGGGCCATGGTGTGATCAGCCACCTCATTGGTGCAGAAGCCCGGGATGTTGGTGACCATGATGCCCTGCCGCGTCGCCTCGGCGACATCAATCTTGTCGGTGCCGATGCCGAGCCGGGAGATCACCTTGCACTTGCGCAAGGCCCGGATGACAGGGGTACGCACATACGACGCCACGACCATGAGCGCGTCGCAGTCCGCCGCGTGCGCCAGAATTTCCTCGTCGCTGTCGCCCTCGATCTCGACCACGCGCGCGTTGATACCGCCCAGGATCTCGCGCTCTTCCGGGATCGGCGGGCAGGTCTCGACGTTAAGCCGTACCACCACGGGCTGCGATTCGTTTGTTCGGTTCGTCACTTGTCCCTGGGATAGACGAGCATCTCGCCTGGCGCCATGACGATGGCCTCGATGCCTGCCGGAAGCGCTTTGGCCTCTTCGAGAAACCGCGCCGGGTCGCCGCCGTGCTCGATGAACATCCAGAAGTGCGAGGCGATCAGCAGCCTCGGCTTGACGGCCGCCGCCAGCCGGCAGGTCTCCTCCGCGTTCATGTTGCCGAATTGGCCGTTGATGGGCGAAATCATGATGTCGACAGCGCTATTCAGCGAGCGGATGATCTCGTCCGGCGCATAGGCGCTGTCGCCGACGCTGTAAACCTTGATGCCGTTGGAGTCAATGAGCAGCCCGATGGCCTCCGGCGCGAGGTCGCCGTGGTCGGTGAACACGGCGCGGAACCCAATCCCCTTGACGGTCGCCGATTCGCCGCGTTTCAGGATCGAGTAGCGGTCGGGCGGAATGCCGATATGTCGATACGTCTCCTCGCAATCCGGCGCGCCAAGGAAGTGCGTGCGCGGATTCCGCGCAAGGATAGGCACCGCGTCGGGATCCAGATGATCGGCGTGCGCGTGCGTCGAGGCGACGATGTCGGCGTCCAACTCTTCGGGCGCCATGACCGCTGGAATCATCCGCCGGAAGCCGAATAGTCGATTGCAGGCATCGCTCAGATACGGGTCAACTGCCACGACGCGCCCCCGCGCACCCTTGAAGCAGAACCCGGCCTGCGCGAGGTAGAACACGGCCAGGTGGCACGGCGCGACCTGGGTATCGCGTATGAGTTGGGCCAATCCGCTCACGCCGCTATCCCGCCAACCGCTGATTGAGATCAGCGAGGGTGCGCACCGCGCCCGCCCATATCAGCCCGATGTCGGCGGCGTACCAGATCACCTTCGCCCCGCGCTTGATCCAGAGCGCAGCAGCGTCGGGGTCGCCGGTCGCAATGCCCGGCAGCACGCCGTGCTTCTCGCACGTCGCGATAATTCGCTCCACGGCGTCCCGGAATGGCTTGCTCTGGAGCTGCCCCGGCAGGCCCATATTCATGCCGAGGTCGTCCGGCCCAACGACGGCGATGTCCAGGCCCTCTACCGAGAGAATCTCGTCGAGATGCTCCAGCGCCTCCGCGGTCTCGATCTGAATGCCGATCACGGTGTTGCGGTTGATGGTCTCGATCTGCTCGGTGACGCCGCCGTCCCAGCCCTTGTACTTGCCGGCAGGGCACGTCGAGCCCGCCAGGCCGCGGATGCCGAGCGGGCGGTATCTGACGGTGCGCAGGATCTGCTCGACTTGCTCGCGGCTCTTGATGCGGGGGACGAAGATGCCGTCCGGCGCCTGATCCAAGGTGCGGTTAAGCTCATGATAGGCGTCCTCCGCGACCCGCACCATGCAGGGGAACCCGAGCGCGCGGGCGACGCGGATGTGATCCATGATCGTCTCGTGGTTGAGCGCCGAATGCTCGCGATCGATCAACACCGCATCGAAGCCGGCCTCCTGGAACAGCTCGATCACCGAGGACGAGCGGCTGTCAATGACACAGGCGAAGAGCAGCAGATCCTTGTTGTCGACCCGTTTCCTCAGGTGTCCCTCGCAGACCCTCATTCCGAATTCTCCTGTTGATGGGTGACGCGCTCGTCGACGCGCGACCGGCGCGACCACCTCGCGACACCGCCGATGTTCGACGACGCCACGGGCTTCACCTACACACTGTGCCTCGGCTCCGTAACAGGGGATTCGGCCGGCGGCGACTAATTAGGGACGCGCACGCCTCACGATCTGCCGTACTCCCAAAGAGGAGCCTTAGCACGGATGATAACCAAGTCCCCGCTCGCCATTCTCGGCGGGCCGAAGGCGGTCCAAACCGATCCCGGCGACATCTTCGCCTGGCCGATCATCACCCAGGAAGACGAGGACGCGGTGCTCGAGGTGCTGCGGCGCGGCGCCATGTCCAACACCGATGTCACCGAGCAGTTCGAGAAGGAATACGCCGCATGGCAGGGCGCGAAGTACGCGCTCGGCTTCAACAACGGCACGGCGGCGCTCCACGCGGCGATGTTCGGCTGCAAGATCGGCGTCGGCGACGAGATCAT
>Ga0315284_10004500_pt1 | contig 19780 bp, 17 predicted proteins | sample YL17G09_16_MG_FD_203696 | JGI IMG/M metagenome (GOLD analysis project Ga0315284, IMG submission 203696) | Sediment microbial communities from Yellowstone Lake, YNP, Wyoming, USA - YL17G09_16 | ecosystem: Environmental > Aquatic > Freshwater > Lake > Sediment | place: USA: Wyoming | collected... | reverse complement strand
TGGCCCGAGGCCCTTGACACCCCCTCCACGCCCTCCTAATGTGCCCAACTCGGGTTTCATGCGGTTGCAGACAGGTGGTAATCAGATGGCCTGGCAGGCTTTGATTGACAAGGCGCGACTTCGTTTTCTAGACTCTACGGGCTTTGGCGTCCGGGGCCGCGACTGCCCGCGAGGGTCGCGGTGGGCGCTTGTGTTCCTGCTGGTGCTGGCAGCGTCCGCAGGCTGTGCCTCCCAGCGACGCCCTGGCGTCGTGGAAGACTCCCTGACGAGCGGGCGTATGGTGGTAGTGTGTGCTCCAGAGGCCCGCGACTTCATCGTCCGCGAACGGGATGCCTTCCAGACGCTCTATCCCCAGGCGAGCATCGAGGTTCGGACCGGCACCTCCCGTGAGGCGGTGAGCGCGCTGTTCGCTGCCCGCTGCGGAGCGGGAGTGATCACCCGGGAGCTGTCGGCGGAAGAGCGGGCAGCGGCGGTCCGGGGTGGATTGGAGCTGGAAGGCTATCGTATTGCCCGGGACGCACTGCTGGCGGTGGTGAACCCGTCGAATCCCGTGCAGAACATCTCGTTGCCGAGGTTGAGGGCGGTCTACTCGGGAGAGGTGCTGGAGTGGTCGCAGTTGGCGGGCGCGCAGCAGGGCATCCGACCGGTGATACAACCTATGGAGTCTGACGTGACGGCGTTCTTCATCGAGAAGGTCATGGGGGGGGAGGCAATCAGGGCCCGCGTCCTGACAGAGGACTCGGATTCCGCCGTGGTCGCACACGTCTTGCGGGACCCCTATGCGCTCGGCTACGTGAGCCTGGCGTGGGCGGATCGCGGAGCGCGGCCCCTGAGGATTTCACCACTGACCGGGTTGCCGTACACGCGGCCGGACGCCGAGACCGTCTACGGGGGGAAGTATCCCGTCTGTCGCCTCTTCAACTACTACGTGAGGCAGGGTGGGCCCATGCTCGCGAACGGATTCGTCACGTTCCTTACCAGCACAGGCGGGCAGAAGATCGTCCACGAAGCCGGCTTCGTGCCCACCTCGGTGCCGGTGCGCTTCGTACGCCGCTCCCCGATGCTCAAGAGCCATTGACAGGAGAACGGACCCGAACGCCATGAGAACTCCGAGCGCCTTGCGAAAGAACCCCTGGCTGCTGGCGGTGCTGGCCGGATTGGCACTCACGGTGCCGCCGGGGACGCTGCGAGCTGACGAACTCCGGGACGGGCGTGCCGCGCTGCAGGCGGGCCGGCTGGACGATGCACTGCGCCTGTACGAACTGGCCGCTGCCCAGGGCCACGCCGAAGGACGCGCGGGAGTCGGCCTGGTCTGGCTCAAGCGCCACCATCTGGTCAACGCCAGGGAGGCATTCGAGCTCGCGGAGAAGATGAACAACCGGCTGGCCGTGGCCCACTACGGACAGGCTGAGGTGTTGCGGCAGCTCGAGAAGTGCGAGGAGGCGGTGCCCAGGTTCCAGCGCGCGGTGGAGCTGGACCGCCGCTACCCGGAAGCGCAGCTTGGCCTGAGCGCCTGTTTCTTGCAGCTCGGCCGCCACGCGGAGGCGGTGGCTGCGGCGAACCGTGGGCTCAGCTGGGGCGCGAAGTGGCGGCCCCAGTTCCTGATCGCACTGGGGAACATCGCGCTGGCTCGCGACTCCCTGCGCAACGCCGGTATCTGGTACACGACCGCTGCGCAGGAATCACCGGATGATCCCGCCACCCACCGCGCGCTGGGCGACTTCTACGTCAAGCGCGGCACGTTCGACCTGGCCTACCCCGAGTACCAGGCGGCCGTGGCCCGCGATTCGGGCAACGTCGAGCTGCACTTCGCGCTGGGCCAGGCGCTCTACTACGGGCAACGCTACGCGTCCGCGCTCGAGGAGTTCCAGTGGGTGGTCGCCCGGGACCCAGAGTTCCCGGCGGCCCAACTCGCCCTGGGCGACCTGCTCTACCGCTCAGGCAGGGCAGACCCCCGACGCTACGCCGAGGCGCGCGCGCCGCTGGAGAAGTACGTGCAGCTCAGGCCCGAAGACCCCAAGGGGTGGAGCGTCCTCGGGCGAGCCTATTACTACGTCGAACTTGCCGACAAGGACTCCACGCTCAAGGACAAGGCGCTCGAGGCCCTGGACAAGGCGGAGTTGCTCGGCGACAAGACGAAGGAGACGTTCGCGGTCCGTGCGCGGCTGCACATCGACCGCCGGGAGTTCGACCGGGCGGTGGCGGACTACGACCGGGCGGGTGACGACCTGCCGCCTGAGGACGTCTATCGGCAGGCCCGCATGCTGACCATCCAGAAGAACTTCGCCCGGGCGGAGTCGCTGTACGCGGGCATCGTGGTCCGTGATTCGACCTCGCGGCTGGCTGGGATGGTCCTGGACGAGATCGGGAAGATCCGCTTCGGGCAGGCGGCGGAAGCCGCGAAGGCGGACAGGGCGTCAGCTGTTCCCTTCTACGAGCAGACCATCGACATCTTCCAGCGTCGGATCGTGCTTGACGCGAGCAGCGACGAGGCCTACTACTACATCGGCCTGTCGCACCGGGAGTTGGGGCAGTACCCGGAGGCGATCGCCGCCATGCGCCAGTCGGCGAGCCTCGCCGATGGCCGGGCGGACCGGCACTTCTGGCTGGGGCTGCTGTACGTCCAGGCGGACTCGGCCGAGCAGGCGCAGCGGGAGTTCCAGCGGGTGGTCGAGCTCGATACCGGCAATTCGAACAACAAGGCCGTCGCGCTGCAGCAGCTGGGCTACTACCGGTTGCTGCGGAGGGAGTACGCGAGGGCGATCGAGCTTCTGGAGCAATCCGCCAGCATCAATCCCGGGGATGCCGGGACGCTCCTGTGGCTCGGACAGGGCTACCAGAACTCGGGCAACCGCGGGCGGGCCGTGGAGAACTACCGGCGGGTGCTGAAGCTCGACCCGGGCAACGCGGATGCACGAAGAGGCCTGAAGACCCTTGAGGGCGGAGCCAGGTAGGGAGGAGTCCCATGAAGCAACGCCAGGTGGGCAGCATCTTCATCGTGACGCCGAAAGGGTACCTCACCGGTGGCAAGGAGACGGACGAGCTGGAGCAGGCCATCAAGCAGCTCAGCGAAGCCGACAGCAAGCATCTCGTGATCAATCTCGCCGAGGCGCAGCACCTCAATTCGACCGCGCTCGGCGTGCTCATCTCGGCGCACTCCAACTTCCTCCGGCGCGGCGGGCAGATGAAGCTCTGCTCCGTGGACAAGCGCATCGAGAACATCTTCGTCATCACCAAGCTGTCCCTTGTGTTCGACGTCTATGCGAATGAGGAGCTGGCGATTGCCAGCTTCGCCGAAAAGGAGTGAGCGCCGCGCGGGCAAACGGATCAGGGACATCTTCACCATGACGAAGCTCATCATGGCGTTCGACCACCGGGAGACCGAGGAGGTGGCGATCGCGGCGTTCGCGGGGCAGGGTGGAGTCCCAGTCCGGCTGACCGGGCGGGTGCCACAAGTATCGTCAAGCATCATCAAGTGGAGCGGGGTGTCTCGAAGGAGACGCGCTGCATCCGGTTCGACGGGAAAGGCCTGTTCGAACCCAAAGGACCAGCCTGCAGGGGCGTGATAGCGACCTCCGCGGGGGTTGGAGGAAGGAAGTCCAAGCATGAGCCGTTACATCGTCCCTCTGGGATTCATCCTGGCCCTGGCAGTCTCGATCACGGTCTGGTGGTTCCTGCCGGCCATCGGCCCAATCGGCGAGCAGATGAAGCAGGGCGGCCCGCTCGTCTCAATGCTGATCCTGCTTCTCATCCTCGAGACCGCGTTCATCATCGAGCGGACCTGGAGCCTCAAGAAGGCCCAAGGCGTCGGCAGCATGGCTGAGTTCCTGAACAACGTCAGAAAGAAGCTTCACGCCGGCGACGTGGACGGCGCCATCAAGCTGTGCGGTCAGCAGCGTGGTTCGGCGGCCAACGTGATACGCGCCGGCCTGGAGCGCTACCAGCAGGTCAGGGCCGAAGGCGCTCCGCGGGAGAAGATCGTCGCCGACACGCAGGCTGCCATCCAGCAGGCCAATGGCCTCGAAGTGCCGCTCCTCGAGCGCAACCTGATCGCGCTCTCCACGATCGCATCGGTCGCGACCATGGTGGGGCTGCTCGGGACGGTCATCGGGATGATCCGGTCGTTCGCTGCGCTAGGTCACAGCGGCGCCGTCGATGCGCAAAAGCTGGCCATCGGCATCTCGGAGGCGCTCATCAACACGGCAGGCGGCCTCTTCATCGCCATCGCGGGCATCGTCACGTACAACGTCTTCGTGACGCGCGTGGACAACTTCAACTACATGATGGACGAGGCCTCCTACGAGGCGGTCCAACTGCTCGCCTCTGCGACGCACGAGCGGAAGTAGGGGAGCGCCGGGATGCTCAAGAAGAAGCGACGCATCGGTATCAGCATCGATATGACGCCGATGGTGGACGTCGCGTTCCTCCTGCTCATCTTCTTCATGACGACGACGCAGTTCGAGCCGCCGGAAAAGGACAAGGTCTCCCTGCCGGAGTCGAACTCGGAGCTGAAGGTGCCGGAGAGCGGTGTCATCACGATCGCGGTCACTGCGCCCAAGCCGCCGACCAACGTCTCCCGGGTCAAGCTCGTCTACCTGAAGGCTGGTGGCAAGGTCGAGCAGCCGGTGAACCTAGACAATCTGGTCGAGGACCTCACGAACTGGCTGAAGGACGCACGTCGGGCCCAGCCCACGGCACGCATGATCATCAAGATGGACAAGGACGCGCAATTCGGCATCATGGCCGACATGATGGACGCCCTGCAGGCAGCCAACGCCCCGCGCTTCAACGTCATGACGGAGCTCGGCATGAAGGGTGGCCTGATAGGCAAGAAGGAAACCAAATGATAGCGAACCCCCGAGGAGGTGAGACTCCATGGGTGCTGTAGACGCCCCGCAGCCGCGCAGCGGCAAGAAGAAGGGCGGAAAGAGGGCCAAGCGGCGGGTCGGCATCCGGATCGACATGACGCCCATGGTGGACGTCGCCTTCCTGCTGCTCATCTTCTTCATGGTGACCACGGTCTTCCGGAAGCCCCAGGCGCTCGAGATCAACCTGCCGCCGGACAACAAGACTACGCTGTCGGTCGCGCAGTCGAAGGTGCTTGAGATCCGCGTCCTGCCGGACCGTGCCTACTGGCGGAATTCGGCGGACCCCTGGGCCCGTTCGGAGGTCCTGGGTCTGACCACGGTCTTCGAGAAGTACGGCAATGACGCCGCGAAGATCGTGCTGGTGAAGGTGGACCGCGAGGCGAGGTTCGACGACATGGTACGGATCATCGACGAGCTCGACCTCGCCAGGCTCACGCGCTTCTCCCTGCAGACGCTGAAGCCGGATGAGAAGAAGGAGGTCGAGACGCTATGACGACCCCCAACGAACACGCCTCGCTGTTCGAGTTCATGCCCTACGGGGCGCCCGAGTTGAAGGAAGTCGCAAAGAAGTACATGGTCCGGGCGATCCTCGTGTCGTCCGGGGCGTGGATCGCGGTCTACGTGCTGGGCATCGGAGGGGGGGCGTTGCTGGCCAGCCGCCCCAAGGAGACGAGCGTGATCGTCGTGCCGTATCGCGAGGTCACGGCGCCTCCGCCGCTCTCGGACGACACGCCCCCGCCCCAGGTGGCCGTGGCGACGTCTGTTGCGGCGCCTGCCGCGGCGATCCCGGTGCCGGTGCCGGACGCCGAGGCTCCGATGGAGCAGACCATCAAGTCCCAGGAGGAGATCGCGGCGGCGACCCCCAGCATGACGGCTCAGGACGACAAGGGTGCGTCGATCATCGTGGCTCCCCAGTCGGAAGACGATCTGCCGGAGTACGGTGCATACGTCTACGTCGAGGAGTTGCCGGAGGCCATCACGCAGGTCCGTCCGCAGTATCCGGACATCGCTCGCGAGGCGAGCGTGGACGGCACCGTGATGATCCAGGCCTTGGTGGGCAAGGACGGCAGGGTCAAGGACACCCGCGTCGTCAAGTCCATCCCGATGCTGGACGCCGCGGCGGTCGCGGCGGTGCGCCAGTGGGTCTTCAAGCCGGCGCTCTCGAGTAACAAGCCGGTCGCGGTGTGGGTGGCCGTGCCGATAAGGTTCACGCTGCACTAGGCTCTGTCTGAGAAGCCGAGGACAAGGCGGCGCGGGAGCGACGAGCGGGTCGTATCCGGAGGATGCGTAGCAGCGAGGAGCGACCAAGCCAACGGAGTGATAGGGTCTTCAGACAGAGCCCAGCAGTATCCGACGGCGGGGGGCCGATCCGGGCCCCCCGTTTCCACTCCCCCTCACGAGGTGATCGTCCGTCCCCCGCTCATGACGCATCTGCGGGCGCCTTTCCGGCGCCAGTGGCCGCTCGTTTGCCTTGCCGGGGTGGACTACATACTCTGCCGTGGTCCGCGAGCCGTCCGTGTAACCGCCCCGGGAGGCAAGCATGGAGACGATCACTCAGCCCCTGACGACCGCCGGTGTGCCCGACCCGGTGTTCTCGATCTGGAGCCGGTCCGTGGCCGTGTTCACCCGGCCCGCGCAGGCGTGGGCTGGCCTCGAACGCCAGGGCCAGTGGTGGTTTCCCCTGGTCCTGTGCATGCTGGTCTCCGTGATCGGCACGGGTTTGACCTACCAGCGGGCTTTCGTGCCCACCCAACTTGCCCAACTCGACCGCCAGGTGGAGGCGGGGCAGATCCGTCCGGCGGATGTCGACCGGTTCGAGGAACAGGTTTCCAGCCCGGTGTCCATGGCTGTCACCCTCGTTTCGGTCGCCGTCGGCACGCCGTTGATGACCCTGGCCTTCGCCGTGATGCCGTGGCTGGTGGTGGGCTTCATGCTGGGGCGCCGGTTCGGGTTCAGGGATGCGTTCGTGGCCACGGCCTGGGCCGGTCTGGTGACCATCCCAGCCCAGATCCTGACGTCCGTGCTCGTCTGGGCCAACGAGTCCATGATGTACCTCCACACCGGGTTCGGCGTGCTGCTGCCGGTCGAGGATCCGCCGTCGAAGCTGATGTCGGGTCTGGGGACGTTCCTCGACTACGGAATCGGGCCCTTGCCGCTCTGGCACATGGCGGTCGTGGGCCTGGGGACCGCGGCGTTGTCGGGGGCGCCCCGCCGGTCGGTGATGCTCGCGCTGGGCGGCGTCTGGCTGGTCGTCATCGCGATCGTCTCCGTCCTGGCCGCTGTCTTCGCCCCGGGCGCGTGATCGCGGGGCTGCGTGCAACACATTCGTCATGATTCCGTAGAGGACGATAGGTGCGCCCCGGTGCACGGGCGCCATCCACGGAGGATGCGCATGAGAAGGACGAGCCGTACCGTTGCCAGCCTCGCCCTCGCGGGGGTCGCCTGGCTTTCGACGGGTGCCGCAGCGCAGCCGGTGCTGACCGCCGATGACGCGGTGAAGCTGGCGCTGCAGCGGAACAGCCAGATGATCAACGCCAGCGCCGATGTGCTGAGCGCGCGCGGAGGGCTCTACGGCGCGTTCTCAGGTCTGCTGCCACATCTCTCGGCGGGGCTGAGCCGGTCCGGTTCCCGGGTGGACAAGGCCTCCGGGAGCAGCCTGTTCGGCTCGTTCGTGACGCCCTCCGCGACCACGGATCGCGAGTCGTACTCGACGAGCCCGCAGCTGAGCGGCTCCTGGCAGCTGCTCAACCTCTCCTCGATCGCCGGCTTGCGTTCGGCGCACGCGGGCCTGAAGGCCACGGAGCTGACCCGCAAGGCCACGCGTGCGGACGTAGCTCTGGCAACCCGCCAACAGTATTACCAGGTCGTGCAGGCGACGAAGCTGATCGGGGTCGCGAGCCAGGCGCTCACGCTCGCGCGGGACAGCGAACGGCGTGTGCGTGTCCTCTTCGAGGTGGGGTCGGTCTCACGGAGCGACGTGCTCCAGGCGCAGGTTCAGACCGCCCAGAGCCAGATGGATTCCATCGTCGCGTGCCAGGCGCTGCTGGTGCAGCGCGACCTGCTGGCCATGCAGATCGGAATCGAGGAGACGAGACTGGGGGAGGTGGACACCGTCCTCGCCTTCACCCCGCGCGAGTTCGATGAAGTTGGACTGCTGGACGAAGCCGCGGCCAACCGGCCGGACCTGAAGGCAGCCGTGCTGCAACTCAAGGCTGCCAAGGCGGGGCTGAGCTCGGCCCGGCTGTCCCGGCTGCCCTACGTCAGCGTGGCCGGTTCGGCGGGCTTCGATCTCTCGACCGCCTTCAGGCAGAAGAGCTACGGGACGACCAGGGTCTTCGGCCCCCCCCACGTGCACCCGGACGGGACGGACTCGCTCCCGGTGTATCAGGACCTTGTCGAGGAAATCCCCACGCCCGAGACCTCCGGCAACAGCAAAGTCCACCGCCAGTACGGCGCTTCGATCACCCTGAACTGGGACTTCTTCGACGGACTGGCCACCGACTCGCGCAATGCCACGGCCCGTGCGCGGCTCATGAGGGCCCAGAACGCGTACGACGTGCTGCACCGCAATCTGGCGGGCGAGGTCCACGAGGCCGCGCTCACGTACCAGCAGGTCCTGGCGAGCGAGGCGGTGGCCCAGGCGGCGGTGGCGTCGGCGACGGAGAACATGAAGCTGACCCAGCAGAAGTACAACGTCGGATCGGCCACCATCCTGGATCTCATCACCGCCCAGGTCGCTCTGGCACGGGCGCAGAGCCAGTTGGTCAACGCGCTCGCCGCGATCCGCGTCGCCGAGGCCCGCATCGACCGTGTGCGCGGCCGCGGCGTCTGACCCGGAAAGAAGGAGTCCCTCAGGTGAAGAGCAAGAGGTGGCTGTGGATCGGTCTCGCCGTCGCCGTGGCCGTCGCGCTCGTTGCGGTGAGCGTCATACGCATCAAGGCGGGCAAGGTCGAGCCGGTGCAACTGGCACGCGTGCGCGTGGAAGACATCACCTCGTGCGTGCGTGCTCCGGGGAAGATCGAGGCGAAGACCCAGGTCAAGGTGAGCGCGGACATCATGGGGAAGATCGTCGAACTCGCCGTCAAGGAAGGCGACCGCGTCAACAAGGGGCAACTGATGCTGCAGCTCGACGACACGCAGTACCGGGCGTTCGATGAGCAGGCCCGCGCGACGGCGGCGAGCGCACGAGCGCGGGCGCGTGAAGCGGAGCAGAGCCTCAGGGGTGCGGAGGCCACGTACCGGCGGCAGCTGGCGCTGTTCGAGCGGAAGCTGCTGTCCGAGGCCGAGAAGGACCAGGCCGACAGCGCGATCGAGGCCGCGCGGAGCGCGGCGCAGGGCGCGCGGCAAGAGGTCGCCCGGGCCGACGCCAGCGTCACCGCGGCCGCGGACAACCTGCGCAAGACGCGCTTCGTCGCCCCCTTCGACGGTGTGGTGAGCGCGCTGAACGTCGAAGCGGGCGAAAACGTGATCACCGGCACCATGAACAACCCGGGCACCGAGATCCTGGTCGTGTCCGACCTCTCGCGGATGCTCGTGAAGGCCGATGTGGACGAGACCGACGTGGTGGACGTGAAGCTCGGGCAGAAGGCGAAGATCACCGTGGACGCGCTGCCCGACACCTCGTTCCCCGGGACGGTCGCCGACGTCGGCAACACGGCGAAGCGGTCGCTAACCTCGGTGGTCGAGGGTCAGACCAACTTCGAGGTGAAGGTCGTCTTCGACCGTGACGTGTCGCAGGTGCGGCCGGGGATGACGGCCGACGTCGAGATCGAGACCGGGACTCACGCGAAGGCGCTGGGCGTGCCCGTCCAGGCCGTAGTCGTGCGGGCCGAGCGGGAGCTGGAACGGGCGGCCCGGAAGCGCAGCGCCCGCCCGAAGCGTTCGGCCGACGCGACGCTGGCCGCCGAGGACGACACCGTCGGCCGGAAGCAGAAGGAGATCGCTGGCGTGTTCGTGGTCGGCAAGGACAACGTCGCGAGGTTCGTGCCGGTCCGCACGGGGATCGCGAGCGAGACGGCGATCGAGATCTTCGGCCCGGTCACGGGCGGGGACGTGATCGTGGCAGGGCCGTACAAGGCGTTGCGCGATCTGAAGCCCGGCGCGAAGGTGAAGCGCGAGAAGGCCTCCGCCGCCCGCGAGCGCAGGTAGCCGCATGCTCATCGCCATCCGCGACCTGCACCGTGTCTACCAGGTGGGCACGGAGGAGGTGCACGCCCTCAACGGCGTGAGCCTCGACATCGAGCGCAACGAATACCTCGCGATCATGGGCCCGTCGGGCTCGGGGAAGTCCACGCTCATGAACATCGTGGGCTGCCTCGACACGCCGTCGGCGGGCTCCTACAAGCTCATGGACCGCGAGATCGGTGCGCTGTCAGACGACGAGCTGGCCAGCATCCGTAACCAGGAGATCGGGTTTGTCTTCCAGACGTTCAACCTCCTCCCCCGGGCGGACGCGCTCCACAACGTCGAGCTGCCGCTCATCTACGCGGGCTTGAAGCACGAGGAGCGGCGACGGCGCGCGAAGGAGACGCTCGAGCTGGTCGGCCTGGGGGACCGGATGAAGCACCGCCCGAACGAGCTCTCGGGGGGGCAGCGTCAGCGCGTGGCCATCGCCCGGGCGCTGGTGAACGGTCCCAGCATCATCCTCGCCGACGAGCCCACCGGGAACCTCGACAGCGCGACGGGGGCGGAGATCATGGCCGCCTTCGAGCGCATCTGGGAGCAGGGGAACACCGTGATCCTTGTCACCCACGAGGCCGACATCGCCGCTCACGCGCGGCGCGTGGTGCGCATGCGTGACGGACGCATCGAGGGCGACGGCCCGAACCCGGGACGCCAGGGCGGTCCGCCGGTCGCGGCTGCGTGAACCTCCGCGAGAGCATGGGCATCGCCCTTGGGGCGCTGCGGGCGAACAAGCTCCGCTCCTTCCTGACGCTGCTGGGCACGATCATCGGGGTCGGGTCCGTGATCTTCGTGCTCTCGGTCGTCGAGGGTCTCAACCGCTACGTCTCGGAGAAGATCCTCAACGCCGGTGCGAACGTCTTCTGGATCGACAAGTACGGCCTCATCACTAGCGACGAGGCCTTCCAGGAGGCGCAGAAGCGGCCCGACATCACGATCGAGGACGCCGACGCGCTGCGGCTCACGCTGCGCCATGCCCGTATGGTCGTCGCCATGGCCGACGCCACGGCGCCGGTGCGCCAGCGCAACAAGGTCGTCCGGGGGGTCGGGATTCGCGGTCGCGGTGCGGGCTACGACGTGGTGGACGACCTCGCCATCGACCAGGGGCGCCACCTGACCGAGTTCGACGACCGACGCCGGCAGATGGTGTGCGTCATCGGGCCGGAGATCGCCGAGGAGCTCTTCCCAGGGCTGGAGGCGGTCGGGCGCCTGGTCCGCATCCGCGACTGGACGTTCGAGATCGTGGGGGTGACGAAGGCGAAGGGCAAGCTGCTGGGCGAGTCTCAGGATCGCTTCGTGGCCATCCCGATCCACACGTTCCAGAAGTACTGGCAAGCGCGCGGCAGCTTCTACATCTCCATCAAGAGTGTGGACCAGCCCTCGCTCCCGGTGGTCGAGCAGGAGGCGCGCAACGTGATGCGCGCGCGCCACCACCTGCCGCCGGGCCGTGCCGACGACTTCGCGCTCAGCACGGCCGAAACCTTCCTGGAGCTCTACCGCAACATCACCGGGGGCGTCTTCGCGCTGATGATCGGGGTGGCGGTCATCTCGTTGGTGGTGGGCGGGATCGTGATCATGAACATCATGCTGGTCTCGGTGACGGAACGGACGCGCGAGATCGGCGTCCGCAAGGCGCTCGGCGCGCGCCGTCGCGACATCCTCACGCAGTTCCTGGCCGAGGCCTCGACGCTCTCCCTGGCGGGGGGACTGGTGGGGATAGGGTTGGGCGTGGTGTTCGCCCTGCTGATCGGGCTGGTGAGCCCGCTGCCCTCGGCGGTGAGCGTGCCGTCCCTGTTCCTGGGGCTTGCCATGTCCGGCCTGGTGGGCGTGTTCTTCGGCTCCTACCCGGCCTGGCGCGCCTCGCGCCTCGATCCCATCGAAGCGCTGCGCTACGAGTGACCATGGACCTCCCGCTGCTGCTCGAGACGTTGGCGCTCGCCGGGAAGGCCCTGGCCGCGAACCGGATGCGCTCGCTGCTGGCTCTGCTGGGGATCGTCATCGGCGTGGCCACGGTGATCGGGATGGTCTCGCTGGTGAACGGCTTCCAACGCTCGTTCGAGCAGAGCATCCGTTCGCTGGGTTCCAACACCATCTACATCCGGCGTATCCGCCCAGGGGTGTACGTTGGCGGCGACATCCCCGACAGCCTGCGCCAGCGCAAGGCGTTCACGATGGACGACGCGCGCGCCATCCTCGAACAGGCGCCCGCCGTGCGCGAGATCGCGCCGATGAAGTACCCGTTCGACGGCGTGCGCATCGGCTTCCGGGACAAGCTGACGAAGATCACGTTCGTCTTCGGGACGAATGAGGACTTCACGCTGGTCCACGGCTATGAACTGGAGCGGGGACGCTACTTCACGGTCCAGGAGATCGAGCGGCGCGCCAACGTCGCGGTGCTCGGCTCCGACACGCGTGAGGCGCTCTTCGGCAACCGGGACCCTCTTGGCCGGACGATCCGCATGGCCGGCATCCCGTTCACCGTGATCGGCGAGTACGCGCCCAAGGGGAAGCTGCTCGGGAACAACTTCGACGAGGTGGCGACGATCCCGTACACGGTGGTGGACAAGTACTTCCCCGCGCCCCCGGACGCGCCCCCCTGGTTTCCTAAGCGCGGCGAGCTGTTCCTGGACGCCATCGCCGTCTCGCCCGAGCTGAACGCCGAGGCGCAGCGTCAGATCATGGAAGTGCTGCGCATCCGGCGGAACCTGCGCAGCAACGAGCCCAACGACTTCGTGGTGTACACCGACGACGCCATCATGACGCTCTACAACACGGTCACGGGCGGGATCGTGGCGGTCATGCTGCTGGTCTCGGGGGTATCGCTGCTGGTGGGCGGCATCGGCGTGATGATCATCATGCTGGTGGCGGTGACGGAGCGCACGCGCGAGATCGGCCTGCGCAAGGCGGTGGGGGCCCCGCGCCGCGCGATCCTCACGCAGTTCCTGGCCGAGGCGGTCGCCCTCACGGCTCTGGGGGGCGTGATCGGCGTCCTGCTGGGGGCCGCGATCGCGGTCGTGGTGAAGGCGGTCTCGCCGCTGCCGACGTTCGTGTCGGCCTGGTCCGTGGTCGTGGGGCTGCTGTTCTCGGCGACCGTGGGCGTGTTCTTCGGGCTGTATCCCGCGCTGCGCGCCTCGCGGCTGGACCCGGTGGACGCCCTGCGCTACGAGTAGTCCGGCGGCCCGGGGCCGGCGCGCCCGCGGGCGGCGTCCGCGCGCGACTCCTGCTATATTCCGCGCATGGCCCCGCGCGCCCGCACTCCGCGTCCGTCCCGGGCGCTTCCCGGGGCACCGGCCAGTGCCGCGGGGGCGCCGGCCAGCGCGCGTCAGGGGCGCGGGCTCTCCGACATCGTCATCCACGGCGCGCGCGAGCACAACCTTCAGAACCTGACGCTGCGGTTGCCCCGGCAGAGCCTCATCGTGGTTACCGGCGTCTCGGGCTCGGGGAAGTCGTCGCTCGCCTTCGACACGCTCTACGCCGAGGGGCAGCGCCGCTATGTCGAGTCGCTCTCCGCCTACGCCCGGCAGTTCCTCGGGCAGATGGAGAAGCCGGACGTGGACGCCATCGAGGGCCTCTCGCCGGCGATCGCGATCGAGCAACGCAGCGCGGGCTCGAACCCGCGCTCGACCGTCGCCACCATCACCGAGATCTACGACTACCTGCGGCTGCTGTTCGCCCGGCTCGGGGTGCAGCACTGCCCGGGCTGCGACACGCCCATGCGCCGGCAGAGCGTGCAGGAGATCGTTGACGCGGTCCTGGCCCGGTACGGCGGCTCACGCATCGCCCTGCTGGCGCCGCTGGTGCGCGGCAAGAAGGGCGAGTATCGCAAGGAGCTCGAGGCGGTACACCGCCAGGGATACCTGCGCGCGCGCATCGACGGCGAATGGGTGGAGCTGGAGGAGCCGCCGAAGCTCGCGCGCTACAAGCGGCACGACGTCGAGGTGGTCGTGGACCGGCTGACCGTGGACGAGGGCGCGCGGTCGCGGCTGGCCGACTCGATCGAGACGGCGCTCAAGCTGGGCGGAGGACTGGTCGCGGTGGCGCGGGCCGAGGGCGCGCGTGGCGAGGGAGGGGAGGACCTGCTCTTCAGCCAGGGCGCGGCGTGCCCGAAATGCGGCACCAGCGTCGCGGAACTGCAGCCGAGGAGCTTCTCCTTCAATTCGCCGTTCGGGGCCTGCCCGACCTGCGAAGGGCTCGGGAGTTTGCTCAAGGTGGATCCAGAGCGCGTGGTCCCGGACCCATCGCTCTCGATCGAGGATGGCGCCATCGCCGCCTGGGGAGACGCCAGGGGCACCTGGGTGGGAGGGACGCTCAAGTCGCTGGCGAGGAAATTCAACTTCTCCCTCCAGCAACCGTGGAGGAAACTGCCGCAACGCGTTCAGGCGCTGCTGCTTCATGGCACCGGGGGGGAGGAGCTGCGCTTCGAGTACAAGATGCGCAAGGGCTCCTCGTGGGTCCAGACCGGCGCCTTCGAGGGCGTCATCGGGAACCTGGAGCGCCGCAGCCGGGAGACGAGCAGCGAGCACATCCGGCGCTGGATCCACAGCCTGATGAATCCTCAACCCTGCCCGGCGTGCGGCGGCCGCCGGTTGAAGCCCGAGAGCCTGGCCGTCCGGATCGAGGATCGCGACATCTCCGCGTGGTGCGCGTCATCGGTGGAGGAGGCGCGAGTCGCGCTGGCGGCGCTGAGCTTCGACGGTGCTCGCCGCGCGATCGCCGAGCCGATCCTCAGGGAGATCGCCAGCCGGCTGGGGTTCCTTGAGGATGTCGGGCTCGGCTACCTGACGCTCGATCGCGCGGCAGCGAGCCTGGCCGGCGGCGAGGCGCAACGCATTCGGCTCGCCACCCAGATCGGCTCCCAACTCACCGGCGTGCTCTACATCCTGGACGAGCCGTCGATCGGGCTGCACCACCGCGACAACCAGCGACTCCTAGCCACGCTGCTGCGCCTGCGCGATCTTGGGAACACGGTGGTCGTGGTGGAGCACGACCGCGACACCATGCTGGCTGCCGACTGGCTGGTGGACCTTGGCCCAGGGGCGGGGCGCCACGGCGGTCGCCTGGTCGCGGCGGGCACGCCTTCGGAGGTCATGCAGGTCGCCGATTCGCTCACCGCCCAGTACCTCTCGGGTGCGCGCGACATCCCGGTGCCGGCGGCGCGCCGACCGGGCGACGGCCGGCACCTCGAGGTCCTGGGGGCGCGGGAGCACAACCTGAAGGATGTGGATGTGCGCTTCCCGCTGGGCACCTTCACCTGTGTCACCGGCGTGTCGGGATCGGGCAAGAGCACGCTCGTGAACGACATCCTGCTGGCTGCCCTGCAGCGCCGGTTGCTGGAGAGCGGCCCGGTGCCGGGGGCCCACCGCGGCCTGAAGGGGGCCGAGCACGTTGACAAGGTGGTGGCCATCGACCAGAGCCCGATCGGGCGCACCCCGCGCTCGAATCCGGCCACCTACACCGGCACGTTCGGTTTCATCCGCGACCTGTTCGCGCGCCTGCCCGAGGCGAAGGTGCGCGGCTACGGGCCCGGGCGCTTCTCCTTCAACGTGAAGGGAGGCCGCTGCGAGGCGTGCCAGGGCGATGGGCTGCGCAAGATCGAGATGCACTTCCTGCCGGACGTCTTCGTGCGCTGCGACCTGTGCCATGGCCGGCGGTACAACCGCGAGACGCTCGAGGTGCACTACCGCGGACGCTCCATCGCCGACGTGCTGGACCTGACGGTGGAGGAGGCCCTGGAGTTCCTCGGGGCCGTGCCGCCGCTGAGGCGCAAGCTCGAGACCCTCAGCTTGGTCGGACTGGGCTACCTGCACCTGGGCCAGTCGGCCACCACGCTCTCGGGCGGCGAGGCGCAGCGTGTTAAGCTCGCGACCGAGTTGTCGCGGGTGGCGACCGGCCGGACGCTGTATATCCTGGACGAGCCCACCACCGGGCTGCACTTCGAGGACGTGCGCATGCTGCTCGAGGTGCTCCACTCGCTCGTCGGGCGTGGCAACACGGTGGTTGTGATCGAGCACAACCTGGACGTCGTCAAGAGCGCTGACTGGTTGATCGACCTGGGCCCAGAAGGTGGCGAGCGCGGCGGCGCCGTGACCGCCACCGGGACCCCCGAGGCGGTGAGCCGCGCGCGGGGATCCTGCACCGGAGAGGCTCTGAGAGTGGTGCTTGCCCGATGAACCCGATCACCACCACTCGCCGCGGGACGTCGCGAACGACCGCCACGATCCCGACCGGCACGATGAGGGCCGTCGTCAAGGCGAAGGCCGGTCCCGGGCTCGAGATCCGCGAGATCCCCGTGCCGGTCCCAGGGCCCGGGCAGTTGCTCCTGCGCGTGCTGCGCGCCGGCATCTGCGGCACCGACTTGCACATCTACGAGTGGGACGCCTGGAGCCAGGCTCGCCTGCGACCCCCCTTCACGATCGGGCACGAGTTCGTGGGCGAGATCGTCGGACTGGGGCTGGGGGTCACGGGGTTCCAGACCGGCGAGCGGGTCTCGCTCGAGAGCCACCTCGTCTGCGGGCTCTGCGCCGCGTGCCGCACCGGTAATGCGCACGTCTGCCAGAACACCCGGATCCTCGGGCTGGACGCTGACGGTGGCTTCGCCGAGTACGCGGTCGCGCCGGCAGTCAATGCGTGGCGCGCGCCGGCGAACGTGCCGCTCGAGGTGCAGAGCATCATGGAGCCGCTCGGCAACGCGGTGCACACCGCGTTCTCCGGGGACCTCTCCGCCTGCCGTATCGCCGTGACCGGGTGCGGGCCGATCGGGCTCTTCGCGATCGGCGTGGCCCGCGCCGCGGGCGCCTGCCAGGTGATCGCCAGCGACATCTCGGCCTACCGGCTCGACCTTGCGCGCCGGATGAAGGCCGACGCCGTCATCGACGCCTCGAAGGAGGACTTCGTCCAGCGGATCGAGGAACTCACCGATGGCTGCGGGCTCGACGGCGTGCTCGAGATGTCCGGCAACGCGAAGGCCATCCGCGGCGGGCTCGAAGCGCTGCGCAATGGCGGCCGGCTCTCATTGCTGGGGCTGCCACGGGAGGAGCTCGGCCTGGACTGGAACCGGCTGCTGGTCTTCAAGGGGGTGACGATCCACGGCATCGTGGGGAGGCGCATGTACGAGACCTGGTACCAGATGGACAGCCTGCTCCGCAGCGGGAGCCTGGACGTGCGGCCGGCCATCACGCATGTGATGCCCATGGAGCAGGTGGTCGGGGGCATTGAGTTGCTGCGCTCGGGCAACGCCGGCAAGATCGTGCTCGTCCCGTGGGGGCAGGAGGGGTAAGACCGATACGAACGAGGACGGCCGGAGTCATGCGCCGGTCATCCGCGCAGGCGGTGTCGGCTTCCGTCGGGGTGCTCCTTGACCGCGTCAGGACCCTTGGCTACCTTGCGAATGTCCGTTCATCCGCAAGGAGCCTGACATGTCCATGCCGGGCGAGGCGAAGCCCACCCCGTTCACCGCTTACCATCGCGCGCTCGGCGCGAAACTCGTGGAGTTCGCGGGTTTCGAGTTGCCCCTGCGCTACACCGGCGACCTGCGCGAGCACCAGTGCGTGCGCAACGCGGTGGGTGTGTTCGACATCACGCACATGGGTGAGTACCACGTCTCGGGGCCCGGGGCGGGGGAGTTCATTCACCGCATGGTCACGAACGACGTGCTGGGCATGCAGGTGGGCCAGGCGATCTACACCGCCATGTGCCGCCCGGACGGCGGTATCGTGGACGATCTGCTCGTCTATCGCCTGCCGGACCGCTGGATGATGGTTGTCAACGGGGCGACGAACGCCAAGGACTGGGCGTGGCTGAAGGAGCAGGTGCCGGCGGGCGTCGAGTTCCGCGACATCAGCGACCAGACGGCGCTGCTGGCCGTGCAGGGACCGAAGGCGGAGCTCGTGCTCCGGGGCCACGTGCCCGACGCGGCACTCGAGCTGGGCTTCTATCGCCTCACGGAAGGCGCGGCCTTCGGCGCCCCAGCGGTCATTTCGCGCACCGGCTACACCGGCGAGGACGGTTTCGAGCTCTACTTCGCTCCGCGACACGCCGCGCAGGTCTGGGAGGGACTGATGGCGGCGGGCCGCCCGCACGGCCTGGAGCCGGTGGGGCTCGCGGCCCGCGATTCGCTGCGGCTCGAGATGGGGTACATGCTCTACGGGAACGACATCGATGACACGACCACGCCGCTCGAGGCAGGGATCGGCTGGACGGTGAAGCTGAAGAAGGACGCATTCAACGGGCGCGAGGCGCTGCTGCGGCAGAGGGAGGCGGGGCTGGTCCGCAAGCTCGTGGGCTTCGAGCTCGACGGACGGCGGGTCGCGCGGCACGGCATGACGATCGAATCCGGCGGGCGCGCTGTGGGCCGGGTCACGAGTGGCACGTTTAGCCCGAGCCTCGAGCGCCCGATCGGCATGGGCTACGTGGAAAGCGCGCTGGACCACCCGGGTGGCACCCTCGAGGTGCTGGCCGGCGGGACGCGCCTCGATGTGCGCATCGCCCCGCGGCCGTTCTGGACGCGCGGCTCGCGCCGTTCCTGAGGAGGGTGTCTTGGGCTATCCCGATGACGTCCGCTATACCGCCGAGCACGAGTGGGCCCGGCTCGAGAAGGGCATCGTCACCATCGGCGTCACGTCGTACGCCACCGAGCAGCTCGGAGACATCGTCTTCGTCGAGCTGCCGGAGCCCGGCACCCGGCTGGAGGCGCTGAAGGTCTTCGGGGTGATCGAGGCCGTGAAGACCGTGAGCGACCTCTTCGCCCCGGTGTCCGGCGAGGTGCTGGAGTGCAACGGCGCGCTCGCGGACAATCCGGCGCTCGTCAACCAGGACCCATTCGGTGAGGGCTGGATCCTGCGCCTCCGGCCTTCCGACCCGGCCGAGCACGCGAAGCTGATGTCCAGCGCGGACTACGAGAAGCACGTGGATGAGCAGCACGCATGAGCTTCGTCGGCCTGACGCCTGACGAGGAGCGGCGCATGCTGGCGGAGATCGGCGTCGCGCGCTTCGACGAGCTGCTCGCGGCGGTGCCGAAGGACGTGCTGCTCGATCATCCGCCCCGGATCCCCGGGCCGCTCTCCGAGATCGAGCTGCGGCGCCTTCTGGGCAAGTGGTCCCGCGAGAACCACGCAGCGGAACAGGTCTCCTTCCAGGGTGGCGGGATCTACGACCACTGGATCCCGGCGGCGGTGGACGCGCTCGCGAGCCGCTCGGAATTCGTCACGGCCTACACGCCCTACCAGCCCGAGGTCGCCCAGGGCACGCTCACGGCCATCTTCGAGTTCCAGAGCATGATGGCGGAGCTGACGGGCTGCGACGTGGCCAACGCTTCGATGTACGACGGCGCCACCGCCACGGTCGAGGCCGCGCTGCTCGCGCGCCGGCAGACCGGGCGCAAGCGCGTGGTCGTGGCGGGGATGGTCCATCCGCACACGGTCGCTGTGCTGCGCACCTACCTGGACGCGGCCGAGGTGACGGTGGTGGAGGACTCGAGCGGGCTGGCGGCCGTGGCGGACCTGAGAGCCGCGGCTGGCCCCGACACGGCCTGCATGATCTACCAGCAGCCCAACTTCTTCGGGCTGCTGGAGGACTCCGTGGCCCTGCACGCGCTGGCCCACGACATGGGCGCGCTCGCGGTGGCGGTCTGCGATCCCATCGCGCTCGCCCTGATCGAGCCGCCTGGGCGCACCGGCGCCGACCTCGTGGTGGGCGAGGCGCAGTGCCTTGGCAACCCGATGTCCTTCGGCGGC
>Ga0315284_10004499_pt1 | contig 19780 bp, 23 predicted proteins | sample YL17G09_16_MG_FD_203696 | JGI IMG/M metagenome (GOLD analysis project Ga0315284, IMG submission 203696) | Sediment microbial communities from Yellowstone Lake, YNP, Wyoming, USA - YL17G09_16 | ecosystem: Environmental > Aquatic > Freshwater > Lake > Sediment | place: USA: Wyoming | collected... | reverse complement strand
CAAAGTCACTGGTCGTACTCGGGCAAACGAGAGCATGCATCTTAACCAATTGTTCCGTCGGAACAACGTTTTGAAGGGACGTTCTGGACGCAAAAACTATTTTCTGTTGAAGAGTGAATATCGTGACTAAAGGCAAGCCGTGGACACCTAAACAAGAAAAGGATCTGCATCGACTCGTCGAAGCCAAGGAGTCTATTGACGTTATCGCCTGCAAGTTGGACAAGAGCCCAGAGGCCATTCGCAAAAAGGTTGAGAGGCTTGGCTTAGAAGTAGTTGACCATAAGGGGAACTCTAGGACAACTACTTCTCTCAAGATTCCTGAGGAATTGCCAACTGTGGAGGAGACCTTGAAGATGCTCGCTAGCGCTTTGAATGCCGCTATGCTGCCGGGGCTTGAAAAGGTTGACGTCCAGAGGCTTCAGACGGTTGCGACGCTTGCCAGAGCTTACAAGGACATCTTCAGCGACTATGTTGACTACCGCGGGATCGAAGCGGAGCTTGTGGAGTTGAGAATGAAATATGAGGACCTTGTCAAAAAAATCCAGAACCCTCAGGCAAACTGAGATATTGCGTGAACGCTCCACAGTCAACGCCCAAAAGACTCTTGCGATGAAAATCCTTGAAGAAAAGGCTCTTAGCCTAAGCAGTGATCCTGTCCAGTTTTTTCGGCAGGTCGTAGGATTCGAACCTACCCTGTACCAGAAAGATTTTATCAAACTGTTTGTGGAGAACCAGTTTACGGCAGGCCGCTGGTGTCGCCAGAGCGGAAAAAGCTGGATAATGGCCGCGCTGCTATTATGGTACGCTCTCACGCGCCCAGACTCTTACATTGCTCTTGTCGGACCCAGCTGGCGCCAGACCAAACTCAACATACGACGGATTAGCTATTTTCTGCGTCGACTGCCAGCTACAATGTATCTTAAGCCTCAGAAAACCCGTCTTGCCTTTCCAAACGGCTCAGTGATCGAGGCTTTTCCGAACAATCCTGACACGATCAGGGGACCGACTCTTCACGCAATCTGGTGGGACGAAACAAATTTCACTCCCAGCGACGGGGACCTGTATGACGCTATCCTCTTCACCCTCGGAACTACGGACGGAAAACTTGCATGCACCAGCACTCCCTGGAACATGGACAGTCTCTTCTGGAAAATGTGCAACCACAAGGACTATTCAGATTTTGCGAGGCTCCACGTCTCCTGGCAGCAGGCCCTCGAACCCGACGGGCCCTTAAAGAAGGGCATTTTGGAGAAGATTCGGAAACAGTTTGGCGAGGATCCCTCGCGTTGGCGTCGGGAGATGGAGGCGGAGTGGGCTGAAGACGAAGATGTGTGGCTGCCGCAGAGCCTCATCGTATCCTGTGTCGGTACCGTGAAGAGTTGTGGTGAGGACCTGCAGTCGTTTGACGCGGAGAAATCGTATGATGGCGAGTTCTTTGGCGGCGTGGACTTTGCTCAGACGCGCGATTACTGTGTTTTCAGCGTTGTTCAACGCCTAAATGACCGGCTTTTCCTGCGTCATCTGAAGATTTTTCAGCAGCCCACGAAGTACGCGCATGTCCTAGGCTACGTTAAGACGTTGCAGGATCGTTGGGGAGGGTTTGCGAAGATTCGTGTTGACTTTACGCGAGAGGGGCCCAGCATAATCAGCGACATGGAGAACGCCACGATTAGAAACGCAGAGGGCGTCAACTTTAGTATTCCCCGCAAGAGCGAGATGGCTAACTTGCTTAGGCAGAGGATGACTGATCAGAGGTTCTATTTTCCCCTGATTACATGGGAGAAACCGTACAGGGGCGACATCTGCAGCGAACTCAACGTTGAACGTTATGAGCTAAGAAAGGACGGCACAATCGCACTAAGCCACCCGAGAGGCACGCATGATGATGTTTTCTGGAGCATTGCCCTCGCAGTTTATGGCACCGTCGAAATGAAGGCAGTTGATTTGGAGAGTCTCCGGTTTGGGTGAGTCCGTATGGTAAGAAGACATGGGGAATATTTCCGCATTAGCCAGTTTCGTCGTACGTATGATAGGGTCGAAAACAAGTTTCTCGTCAACATCGCGTATGAAACTGCAGCTCCCAAGCCCAGCATGAGAGTTGTCGCGGTGGCTGAAGGCTTCGGGCTCGGCTTGGACAAGTGGGAAAAATTCGTCGTGTATGACAATGTTGAGTTGAAGGTCTCGCCCTGTGACGTTGTGTATATTACTGGCGATAGTGGAAGCGGAAAAAGCGTTCTTCTTCATGCTGTCAAGGCGGATCTGGGGGAGGACGCTGTGGATGTTGCGGACGTCCAGTTCGACATGGATAGGCCGCTTGTCGAGACGGTGGGCTCCAGCGTGGAAGAAGCAATCGAGCTGCTCAGTCGTGTGGGGTTGAATGATGCGTTCCTGTTCTTGCGCAGTTACAGGCAGCTCAGCGATGGGCAAAGGTACCGGTACAGGATTGCGAAACTGTTGGAAAGCAGCAGGGACTGGTGGATTCTCGACGAGTTCGCGGCCACGTTGGATCGTGACACGGCCAAGATCGTCAGTTTCAACCTTCAGAAAATCGCTCGCCTAGAAGGCAAATGCGTGATTGCAGCAACCACCCACACGGACCTCCTTGAGGATTTGAAGCCTTCAGTGCACATTCACAAACGATACGGCAAAGAAATCACCGTCAAATACTATCCAAACATGCCAGCCCCTGAATGCAGCTTGCTCAAGGAGATGCGGGTAGAAGCAGGAACAACGAAGGATTGGCGAGAGCTTGCCGCGTTTCATTATCGCAGCCACAAAATAGCCGCGCCCCGAAAGATTTTCTGTTTGAAACGTGGAGACGAGCTCTGCGGAGTCATCGTGTACTGCTACCCGCCTGTTACGAGCTTCGGAAGAAGACTTGTTCTGCCGAGGATGAGCATGAAAGAGTTGAACGAGAAGCTGAGCGTCATATCCCGCGTGGTGGTTCACCCAAAATACCGGACAATCGGCTTAGGCGAGAAGCTTGTAAGAGACACATTGGCCATAGCCGGCACAGAATATGTGGAAATGTCAGCAGTCATGGCCAAGTACAACCCGTTCACGGAAAAGGCTGGAATGAAAAGAATCGTTGAACAGCAGCCGCCGAAAGAAGCACTATGCATCACGAAGCTTCTTCAGCAGCTGGGATTCAATCTTCAACTGCTTGGCAGTGAAAGATACGTTTTGAGCAGGCTTCAGGCTCTTGATGACGGGGACATCTTGAAAATAAAAGAAGCCTTCATCAAACAGAGGCATACGAGGTTCATGAAAAGCTTCTCCTATCATCTTCCATTCGGCACAAAAGAAGCCTACAAGAAAGAAATAATGAATGCAAGCCTGGAAAAACTTACCCACTTGGTCAAGATCTGCGGGTTCTTGATGCAAACAAAAATCTACTTGTTTTGGCGAAGAGTAGACGTGTTAGCTGCTGTAACTGATTGTCAGAAACAAAGCATAGATAAGAATAGCGCGCTGCCTTGTCCCGAAATTATGTGTTAAAGAATGTTGGTGAGACGGCTTTGTCTGTTCTGTTGATGTTTTCGGCTGCTTCTCTGTTCAGAACCAGGCACAGTAGGCTGTAAAGCGCGTAGGAGGCGACGTTTCTTAGGCCTCTGACCTTGTTATTGGCTAGGCTGTACTGTGTCTTCAGGAAACTGTAAACGGCTTCTATGTGCGGCCTCTTATGATACTCCATCCTCTGGTCTTCTGGCCCGTAGGTTCTGAACTTCTTGTCGACTCTGAGGAGGCCTTTGACGGTGCGTTTCTGGTTTGCCGGATACGGAATCACCGCCTCGCCAGCAGCGTTTCTGAGTTTGCTGTGGCTGTATTGGCTGTCGGCTATCACGCTTCTCAGTCTGGCTGCACCCCGTTTGAGAATCAGTTTCGTCTTTTCCAGCATGTTCAATGAGTGTTTCTTCTCGTTCTGGTTTGCAGAAGCAAAGGTGCAAGTCAAAGGAAGCATTGTCTTTGAGTCGATGGCTAAATGAAGCTTGTAGCCTAAGCCGAAGGTTCTGCCTGCTCTTCCAACCCTTGCATTATCGTCAGAAAGGCCTTTCTGGTTGTCCAGTGGATGTCGTGTGCTCCAGGCTTTGATGAAGGAAGCATCCAATACGGCGTCAACGGTTTTTGCATCGTTCCGTTTCAAGAGTCTGACCACTTTTTCCTCGATTATTCCTGTGAGGTTGTCTTCTCCGACTTTGCGGATGAACCTGCTGAGAACGCTTCTCGGGTAGCCCGCCTCGCCTTTTTTGAGGAGGCACAGTCTTCTGAGTCGCAGGTCCGTGTCAAGTAGTCTTGTCATTTCTCTTAGGCTACGAACGCCTTTCATTCGCATGACGATGAAGGCCCTGAAAACGCCTAATGGGTTCCTAGGATGCCTCCCAGGTCCAATCGTGTGGAAGCATCTGAGCACTGCTGCTTTAGCAAAACTTAAGTCCACGTTTCGAAAGAGGGTTTCTAGGGTCTCGTGTTCATCTTGTCCCGCTAGGATTCACCTCCTAAGCTTGGACGTACTCATTTGATACGAGACCCCTCTTCTCAAAATAAGCTTTTCAATTTAGGGACAAGCCAGCGCGCTGCAAAGAAACTGAGATCACATCTCCAAACTGCAACGTTGTCAGGGGCGTCCGCGAGAATGTTTATTAGCTAGATTTTCTTGTCATATGAAACCAGGCGATGGAGCTCGCCTTTAACCGTCTCTGTTATCCTGCAGGGGCTGATAGCTCCTACTTCAAAGGTTGCTTTAGGCAGGTGAGGTAGAGGCGGTTGAAGTCGAAGGAACCTATTCCATTAGGAATTCTGGCCAACAACGATCATTTGATTAGAGATGTAGTCGATTACGTGAGATTTCGGCAGAATTCTGATGGTGGTTACACGTTTTGCCAAGGAGCGGAATCAAACGCTCAAGACACCTATTACGGCCTTGCAATTCTCAAACTTCTAGGCGAGACTTTCCCCAGAATTGAGAAAACGGTTGAATGGTTGTCTGAGCTTACCCTAAGCAGCATTTATCATTATTACTATGTCGTCAAGGCTTTGCTTCTGTGTGGAGAACGCCTCAATAATAACTTTGAGAAATTCGTTGCTTCAGTGGTTCATTCGAGAAAGTATTTTGGTAGCACTAATTTCTTCGTCGAGGTTCCGTCAGAATTCGAGTTAACTCTCATGGTCTTGGAGTTGGCCAATCTGTTCGCCTTAAAACTTGAAAAGAACGAGGTTGTGAATTGGCTGGTCGAATTTCAGAACGAGGACGGCGGGTTCGGCGCGCATGGGCATTCCAACATAAACTCGACTTTCTACGCCGTGGCTGCTCTTGAACTGCTAGAATTTGACGTGAAAAATCTGCATGGCACAGTGGCGTTCTTGAGAGAATGTGAGAAGCCTTACGGCGGGTTCACCGTGGTCCCTCGCTCCCTATCGCCATACATGGAATACACCTACTTTGGCGTTATAACTCTTGATCGGCTAGACGAAAGCTGCAGATTTCCATCACGAACAATTGATTTCACGCTGAGCTGTCGAAAGGGCAACGGAGGTTTTTCTCGTTCAGACACAGGCATATCGACTTTTGAAAACACGTTCCAAGCAGTGAGCATAATGCAAAGGCTCGCCTCAACATGACGGGTGGGACAAGGATGAAAGGCATCGGTTGGGTTTACATTCGCGAGGCCTTGGAGAAAGCCGAAACTTGCTTTTTGTGCCATTTAGAGAACAGGTTTGAACAAAGGTACATAGACAATTACCTCGACGAGCTCGTAATGGACGCTGGAGCGAGAGAGAAGATTATTGAGAGCAGAGGCTTCTGCAACTATCACTTCTACAAAATGTTCGCTTCTTCCACTAATCCAGCCAGTAGCGACGGATTAGGAATGGCACTCATACTGAAAAGCGTTACAGAACAGCTTTTTGAAGATGTAACTGCCGATCTGCGCATGGGAGTCAAATCACCCCAACGATCGAGCTTTGACCTCAGAAGTCGCTTCCGTTCGACTTCCGCGCCATCTTACCTAAGGACAGTTTCCAACCAGGAGAACTGTCCCGCCTGCGATCACGTTTCAGAAATCATGCGAATCTACATCACGGAATTCGTGCAGGAACTCAGAGAAGACAATGAAATCAAAGAGCTCTTCAACAAATCGCGAGGGCTGTGCATCCCGCATTACGTCATGACCTTGTACATAGTCTCCAGATTACGCAGTAAAAAATTTTCGCATACTGCAAAAACAATTATCGACAAGCAGCTTCAGGTTCTGGAGAAATTGCAGAATGATCTTTCAGTGTACATTGAAAGACAAGACTGTCGGTTCTCAGATAAGGAACGAGCAGGAACCGAGAAAGCCGTCGGCGAAAGCTTGGCAAAAGTTGTGGGAAGAAGAGGAACCGACCGAACCTTGGCAAGAATAATTGGAGCAAGAGAGGAAAAGTCTCCATGAACGCAGGAAATGAACGAAGTCCCACGCATAAGCTCAAGATTCCCAGAGACTTGTACGAAGAAATAGGGAGCCAGGAGAAGATCATTCGACTAATCAAAGTCGGGCTTCTTTCGTTGAGGGCAGCCTCTCTTGAGAGAGAAAATGCAGACCTCATCAAAAGAACTGGAGATTTGGAGAAATACATTGCAGAATTGCCCCATGAAATCGCGAGATTCCAACAGCTCTTGGAAAAAGCTCTGAAAGATCGGAAAACGCTTGAAAAGCTACTCGCCAAGAAGAGGTGATTTGGCAATTATGCAACGTCGTAGATCTTCCTTGAAATGTAGGCCTATTCTGATTAGTCGGCAGATTATTGACTTAGCTACGGAACTGAACATCTCCTTGGATCCAGATGCGGTTCGAAACCTGGTCCGTCTGGGCATAGAATCATTGAAACAGGAAACGGAGCTCGAACATACCTTGACAAAGCTGGAAGAAGAAAAGACACGACTGGCGTCCATTTTCAGAAGAGTTGCTTCCCAAAGCCTTCAACTAGAATCAAATTATGTTGGAACAAGGAGCCGGTTTGGAAGAATCTCCCGTGATAATAGAGTGCTTGCAATGCACTTATGCGCGCGTTCTCCAAGAGGCAAACGTGAAGGACAACTCAGAGATGAGCTCATCCAGAAATACATCATGAACTACAGAAACGCGTGAAACAAATGTGGTGAGAGATGATAGCGCGCGGTCTATTCCTTCTTCTTGGCATTTGAGAAAAGTTGTTTGTCGCTGCGTAGGGCTATGATTGCGCTGATCTGCAGCACCGTAGCGATTCCCGCTAGGACCACTGCCGAGTAACTGTGCTCCATGAGGAATCCAAAGATAATGCCGCTCGCGAGTGTCCCTAGTCCCAGGGCTGTGTTGAAAATGCCGTATGCTGTGCCTCTCCTATTTAGTGGGACAAGATCACATATCGCGGCGCGGTAAATTGACTCCTGCATGCCTAGGACAAAGCCGAATGTTATGCATGCCGCAATGACACCGGCAAGACCTGCGTAAGAGACGAGGAAAGCGGGGAATATCGCTAGGATGAAAGGCAAGGTGAGAAGTTTGACCCCTAGCTTGTCAAAGAAATAGCCTGAAATAAGAGCCATTGGAGCGTCTACGCTCTGAACAATGACGTAGAGAAGAGGCACTATCCATTGTTGACCAAGCGGCTGGAGAATAGATGCGCCTGAATATAGTATGAGAGCAACGGGAATAAGCCCAAGAGTGTTCAGAAGAATCGCTATGCAGTAAATCCAGAACCCACGGGTTAGAGAACTCCCTTCGTCTTTGATGTTCTTGGCCTCAACCTCTACACCTTTCCCGATCTTTCGGTAAGTGTAGGCTATTGCAGCGAGCATCAGAGCGAATGGGATCAGTAGGATCTTGAAGGCGATAGGGTAGTTGTTTGCGGTATAGAACATTACACCGGCAAGGATCAGTGGACCGATAATGGCGCCGATCTGGTCGATTGCCTCGTGGAGCCCGAATGCCTTTCCTGAGCCGACGCCCTTACTGACTATGGAAACGACCGTATCCCTAGAAGGAGACCTGAGAGCTTTGCCAAATCTCTCCAGAAGAAGGAGAGCCATCACTACCTCAATGCTGAAAGTGAACCCTATGAGAGGTATCGCCAAGATCAGACCGTAGCCGAAGAAGATGAAGAGCCAATAGGCATGACTTCTGTCTGCGAGATTTCCGCTCACAAGCCTCGCGGCATAGCCTATGAACTCTCCTGCGCCGCTGACCATGCCCACCATGAGGGCTGAGGCACCGAGGAACCTAAGATAGTCCGGGGCAATTCCTCTTCCTGACTCGTAGACTATGTCTCCGAGCATGCTCACGATGCCCATGGCAAGGATCGCAATATAGGCAGTTCTCTTCGAAATCTTTGCACCTTCAACCAAACTATATTCCCCTCATGTAGATGTATTGGCAGAAGCTATCAGCCCCTGCGCGTACGACAAGGGCGGTTAAAGGCGAGCCTCATCGCCTCGCAGACTCAAGATACCCATCTAAATAGATATGCTTTTTTGATCAGACGGCATGTTTTGATGTATTCTCAAGCGGCCCGCTTATTCTGTGCGCGGGGATTTTGCTGTAGTTCGCGGAACACTTCTTCTTTTTCGAGCACTGCCTTGTCGCAGCCCATTTTAGGATCGGGATCACCGCTTCTCTGAGCCCTTCTCCATCCTTCGTCAATGAATATTCAACACGAGGCGGAATCTCGGCAAATGACTCTCTCTTGAGCAGGCTTTCAACTTGAAGCTGCTTCAGCGTGTCTGCAAGTGTCTTGGGGCTTATGCCCTTCAGTTCTTCCATGAGTTTGTTGAATCTGAGGCTACCATAGTTCCCTATTGCATTGATTATCAAAAGTGCCCATTTCTTGCTTATCACGTCTATGATTCCCTCAAGCGGACAAAAGCAAACTACGTCATTCTTGTTCTGCATGTCCGTCACTTTCCTTTCACATAGCAACTATCTAGCTATAAACTTGATAGCATAAATACTTTACTTCTTATAGTACTAGGAATAGAGGTGATAATAAATGGACGAAGACTGTGGTTGTGGAGGGCATCATCGGAGACATGAAGACCACTGTGGATGCGGCATGCATGGAGAGGAACACGATTACAGAAGACGGTTCTTAACGAACGCCGAAAAGATGGAGAAGCTGAAGAGCTATGCAGATGAGCTGAAGAATGAGCTCAAGGCAGTGGAAGAGAAGATCAAAGAAATGCAAAGTTGAAAAACATCCAAGCCTGAAGCTTAGGGTGGCGCTTGACAAAGGATCGGGAAAGAAGGCGGAGGAATCGACGGTCTCAAACAATGGATCAGCAAACATCTTCATTACCCCATTTCTAGGTTGAAAATTGGTGGAGTGACAAAACATGGGCAGTGCAATAGAAGCATTAAATCTGACGAAATATTACGATGATCTTTTGGCAGTAGATCACGTAAACTTTCAAGTTGAACAAGGCGAAATCTTTGGGTTCCTTGGCCCTAATGGTGCTGGGAAAACAACTACGATACGAATGCTCACTGGAATTTCCCGTCCGACGGAAGGAACAGCAACCATCATCGGTTATGACATTCAACGCCAATCTGTGTCAGCCAAGGAGCAGATGGGGATTGTCCCCGATGTGAGCAACGTCTACAAAGATCTCTCCGCTTGGGACAACCTCGTCTTCACTGGTAAGCTCTATGACATGCCCAAGGCGTTCCGGGAGAGCCGCGCGGAGGAGCTCCTCAAAATGTTTGGGCTCTATGAGCGACGCAAAGAGAAGGTCAAGGGTTTTTCCAGAGGCATGAAACGGCGCATCTGCATCGCTATGGCCTTGATGAATCGTTCACGCATTCTCTTCCTCGACGAACCTACTTCAGGGTTGGACGTGCAGAGCGTCCTCATCATACGTGACTTGATTCGGAAGCTGAATCAGCAGGGGCTTACAATCTTCATCACAACACACAACATAGAAGAAGCGAGTCAGATGTGCGACCGGGTTGCAATCATCAACCACGGCAAGATAGCAACCATCGACACTCCCGAAAAACTCAAGAGGACCGTGGAAAGTCTGCAGTCCGTGGAGATAGCCTTTGAGGCCACACCTCAAAACGCTCTAAAGGAGTTGGAAGAGCTTCCGCAGGTAAGCGAGGTGGTGAAGCAGGGCGACAAGTTCAAACTTTTCACCCGCGATCCGAGCAGCGTCCTGGCCTCCACATGGAATTATGCTCAGAACAACAGCCTCAAACTCATCACCGTCAACACTGTCGGTCCGAGCTTAGAAGATGTGTTCGTGAAGCTGACTGGCATCAAGCCTACGACAACAGAAGAGGAACCTGAAAAAATGGGTCATAGAAAAGCACCAAAGATGACTGGGAGAAAGGAGCAACAATGAAGGACGTTCAATCAAGCCATCTTGGTAGAGAGATACGTGTAGCGTGGGCCATCGCCGTCAAAGACATGCGGACCTATTATACGCAGCCTCCAGCGATAATGTTTGGAATACTGTTTCCATTCGCGCTCTTTCTATCCTTCTCCATCGGGAGGAATGTACCGCTGGCAACGCAGATCCCAATCCTCGTCTCTCAGACGCTTTTCTTTGCCTCCTCATCTATAGGGCCAGTAGTCATTCCGATCGAACGTGCTGACCAAACATTCGATAGGTTTCTGACCTCCCCCGTTTCCCTCCTCGCCATCCTTATGGGCAAAACTCTTGGCGGAATCATCTACGGCACCGGAATCTCAATAATCCCTGTGTTGGTTGGCATGGCTTTCTTCGGCACCCAGATAGCTAACATTGGGGCTATCACCGCGTGCTTTGCACTGTCAACCCTCGCCTTCTCAGCTTTGGGAATCATGTTTGCCTCAATCCCTGGTCAGACTGTTGGGCAGGTGATGATGCCCCTCAACTTCGTTCGCATACCTCTGCTCTTCGTGAGCGGAGTCTTCACACCTATCGCTGAGTTGCCGCAATGGATGCAGGCGGTGACTATGCTATCGCCTCTCACTCACACTGTTGAACTTGCAAGATACGCCACGGGTGGAGAGACCTTCTTTGGACCAGTCCTCAACATATCAATCCTGATCGCGTATGCCGCAGCTTTCCTCTTCATGGGTATTCGTTTCCATATCATGAACCAGCGCAAGGAGTAATATGCAGGAGGCGTTTTGAGGTTGAATGCATGGGATTTAGCTAAACTGGCAGAATTTTCAAAGACTCAAAGAATCAAAAAAGACATCTGCAAAGCAAAGTGGTTCAATATTGTCCTTGTTTGTCTCGAAAGTGGCCAAGAGATCCCTTCTCGCCCAGAGCCTTATGACGTATGCTTTTACGTCATTGACGGAAGTGGCACATTCACAGTAGGCAATGAACAAGTTGACTTGCGTCAAGGGGGCGCGATTTTCGCTCCGGCGAATTTGGAACGAGGCATAAGAAGCTTGGAACGACTGACCATATTAGGCATACAAGAACCACATTGGGACGGAAATCAATGAATCTTGCCTTAAACGTTCATAATCTGACAAAACAGTTTGGCCACATCCTTGCGGTGGACAACATCTCATTCACGGTCAATCAAGGCGAAATCTTCGGTTTCCTAGGACCCGTGCGCGCTTGCCGACCTAACCGAGAGAAGAATAATCCTTGAAGATGGTAAAAATATGAACTCGAGAACTGATGAGTACGAGCTTACTGAACCGCTCTTTGGAGCCTTCTCCGATTGGCTTGCAGAATTGTGTAATATTGAGACAGGAATGCATGTTTTAGATGTGGGATGTGGAATTGGAGTTAGTGCTTTTTCGATATTGAAAATGGTCGGGCAAAAAGGGAAAGTTATAGGAGTGGATATCTCGACCAGATTTATATCACAGGCGTTACGGAGAAAAGGAGAAACGAAAATTCCCAATATATCCTTCATGCTAGGTAATGCAGAAGACCTTGACTTTCCGAACAATACATTTGATCGTGTTGTTAGTAATTTCGTCCTTCAGCAAGTAAACGATAGGATAAAAGCTATACAAGAAATGAAGAGAGTTTTAAGACCTGGTGGGTACCTTGGGTTTACACTGCCGGCTCTTAAACATTATAAAGAGTTTAGGGAAATTACTGCAAGCGTTTTAAAGGAAGATTTATCTCGCCCCCCAAAAAACTGCATTCGAAGTAATCCCTGTGTCCTTCAAACGTTGTTAAAAGAAACACATATGCCGGATGCCCAAGTTCATTCTAAAACTAGAACATTCCATATTAATTCAGTAGACGATTACGATGTTATTCTAGAAACAAGAGGCCCCAAAAAAGCGACGTTGCACAGAATACAAACAAATGAACAAACGAAGATATGGAAAACCATTCTTGACGAATTTAGAAAAAGACAAAGAGAGAAAGGTTATTTGCCTCTAACGGTCCATGCGCATGCAATTATCTGGAGAAAACCGAAAAAGAAAAGGAAAGAATGATTCTTGAAGGGGAAGAATCTGACACAACCACAAGCCCATTTTGTAAGTGCAATTTTCACATTGATTTTCTTGGTTGCTGCAGTAAAGTTGCACGAGAAAACGTTAACAAAGAGAATAACTAAAAACCGTATGACAAAATATGCTCAGTCGAATCTGGTCGGTTAACGCGTCAGGAACGAGCATGAGATGGAAATCGCAATAGCCGTTTATGATCTGACAAAGCAATATGGCAAGATACTTGCAGTAGACAATATTTCCTTCACGGTTAACCAAGGCGAAGTATTCGGCTTTTTGGGGCCGAACGGCGCAGGCAAGACTACAACGATACGAATGCTAACGGGACTGACCAGACCTACTTCAGGAAGGGTCACGGTCGCTGAATACGATGTTGTCAGAGAATCCATTAAAGCAAAAGAGCGAGTAGGAGTTGTGCCAGAAGTATCCAATGTCTATGACGAGATGAGCGCTTGGGATAACCTCGTTTTTGCAGCTCAACTCTACAGAGTGGCTAAGAATGAACGGGAAGAGAGGGCGAAAGAACTTCTCGAGCTGTTCGGACTTTATGAACGTCGTGCAGATCGCGCAGGCAACTTTTCCAAGGGCATGAAAAGAAGGTTGACGATAGCCGCTGCCCTAATTCATAAACCTGGCATACTTTTCCTAGACGAGCCCACTTCCGGCTTAGATGTTCAAAGCTCACGGATGATCCGGAACCTGACGAAAGATCTTAACAAAAACGGAGTTACTGTCTTTCTCACCACGCACTACATTGAAGAGGCTGATCAACTATGCCAACGCGTCGCAATGATCAATCAAGGAAAGATAGTTGCTGTTGACAATCCAGAGAAACTGAAGGCTTCTGTTGAGAAGCATCAAATCATTGAAGTTTCTTTTGACCAGCCGCAGAATCTGGAACGCAAGCTAGCGGACCTAAATTATCCAAACGAGGTTACACAGGTTGGGGACAAATTCAGGCTCCACGTGAGGAATACATCAGAGGCTGTTCCGCTCATAATTGATTTTGCCAGAGAAAACGGCTTAAAGATCGTATCGATCAACACGTTGAACCCGAGTTTAGAGGATGCTTTTGTCGAAATGACAGGACTCAGTCCCGAAGTCATGGCGACCGAAAAAGAACAAGGCAAGAAGGTTGCGAGTCTTGGTTAGAGCGTGGGCTGATAGTCTAATCAAAGCATTCTACATAGCCAAGAAGGACGCAAAAGTCTACTATTTCAAGGCACCAAACTTCACCTACGGCCTCTTGATTCCTGTTTCATTGTACTTAGCCTTCAGCATGGCTGGTGAAATCAGTTCAAAGCTGATCGTAGCTGGGCTGACTTCCCTCGTCATGCTCTTCGGAACAACATCGATTGAAGCCGTAGCAGTGGTTCTGGAGAAGCAAACTGGAACTTTTGATAGGCTCCTTGCAGCGCCCATTTCATTATTCACCATTGTTCTCGGAAAAGCATTAGCAGGCTTTTTCTTTGGTCTCATACTAGCAGCTGTGGTTCTTTTCCCTCTGGCAGCTGTGTCCGGCACAATTGTCATGAACCCTCTGTTAGCTGTTATTGCTATTGCTTTTTCTTCTATGGCATTCTCAGCCTTGGGCATCGTCGCTTCTGCCTATGCGAAATGGGTTCCGGAAGCGCAGATGCTTTCAAACTTTCTGAGGTTTCCAATGGTTTTTCTTTCAGGAACCTTCACGGCCTTGGAGGCCTTGCCTTCTCAATTGCAGGTCGTTGCTCGTTTCCTGCCTCTCACATACTCTGTTGAAGCATTGAGAAGTTCCATTGCTGAACCAGCAGTGACCTACACTTACATCTTAGACATTGTTGCGTTGACTCTGTTTGCCATCGTATTGCTGGCCTTATCCACTAAGATACTCGAAAAAAGAATTGCTTGATACCGCGAGAATCACCTGTGTTCGTGAATCCACCCATAGTTAGCGTAGATCTTTCTTATCGCGGGTGAAGTCAGGAAATCGATGAAGCTCTCAGACAGCTTCACATTCCCACTGTAGGAGATTGTGCCGGCTACTGTGCTTCTGAAGGCCTGAAGATTCGGGGGGAGCTCGATTATCTCGCAAGTGTCTGGCCACACGCCCTGGAACGCATTCCAGCCGAATATGGCGTCAACCTTGTCCGAGTGGATTAGACTCATCAGAGAGCCACATGCATCTGCATGATGGGTGATGTTTTGACGTATCTGGTCTGTCATTCCTGCCTTGCTCGCTACGTCGTCCCATACGCCCTTCAAGCATCCTTCAACAGCTATTCCGATTCGAACGTTTTTCCTGCAAAGGTCTTTGAGGGAAGCTATCTTTGCTGGGTTTCCAACGGGAACGATTATTACGGATCTTCGATAGCCCAGACTCTTTCTTGAGCCTTTGATTATCAGTCCTCGATCTTCTGCGGCATCTAGGATGTACTCGGCTCCAGAAGAGAAGACGTCGCCTTTTTTGAATTTCGCTATTTCTTTCAGAAGGTCTTCGGGTTTGCCTATTCTCAAGTCGCATTTTACCTTGGAGTCTTTTTCAAAAATGGCTATCGCATCACGGAGAGGTGAGGCAACTGCACCGGCAGAATATACTTTGAGATGCTGCTTTTCAGAGGGCATCGAATTCCTCACCGACATGGCTTATGATTGTGATGAATAATAACTTTTTAGGAATCACTTTTACTCTAAAGCAAGATACACGTACGATTACGAACCCATCTTCCTAACGCGGGCTAGTCCCCACTCGAACAAAAGAAAAAGGGGGGTTGTGCGGGTGATTTCGCCACTGTGGGTTGAAATAGGGATTATTCCTTAATCCTAACAATTTTACCTTACTTTCTCTTTCGGAAGTATAGGAACTCGTTCTTTTCGCATATGTACTCAAAGCCTACTTCTAGCAGTTTGGTGATTTCTTGGGGTGTTCGTGCGGTTTGCACGTGGAGCGCGCGCTTGCAGCCTAAATCGAGGCAGTATCAAAACACGGTTTATTCGAGAAAACAGGAATGTAGCGGGGAGTAGCTCCAAACTCTCATCTAAACTCGCAAATCCTGTCTCACATTCTTTTCTGCCAATACCGGTATCCAATTCCATTGGGTGCAGGCGCTAGTTCCAACTCCTCGTTCAAGTCCTACTGGATCTAGCATTCCTGTCAAGATGTGGAAGAGTCAAACCTCGATACTGAGGCATTCCAACTGAAGTTCGACGGCCACACGGCAACTATGCAATTCTAGTGATTATGATATACTATGATTTGTTGATGCGTTCGGTGAAAGCGCTAGCCACGCTTAACATTTCCTGAAGATGAGAATGATATGTGAAGCAATGTAGGTTTTCAGTCAGATGTACTCTACGTTGTCTTCCCGAAGCTATTGGCCACCGAAGCAATGTCGCGCATATCTATTTTCCAGTCTTCGCCGCGAATATCAGCTTGTTTGTTCCATTTCGCAGAACTTGGAGTAGCTCTGAAAGCTACTGCCACAATCGCAATGTCCATCATGTTAACCTTGCCATCATAGTTCACATCACACTGCAACCACCTCATAAGTTCCGTCGTTGCGTTGCAGGGGAAATCCAGCGTTTCGTTGTTGTTTTCGAAATTGGGCAATCTGTCTCCGTCGTCGTCAATCCACGGAAACTCTTTTCCGGCCAGATGAGCTCCATCATGTTGCAGCACATATTCATATGCACCCCTCAGACTCTTGTACGACCAGTCTATGGGATGCAAATAATCTATAGCTATGCCATTGAGACCGTCCCAGTCGACTTCATAGCCAAGTATGCTTGTGAAGAAGCGATAAGTGAAAGGGCTAAACGGATTTGACCTAGTATCCCACTCACACCTTCCATATGACAAGCCTGTCTCGTTTGATGATGTAAGTATTGTTCGAGCGTACATGCTGCTCAAATCGTCGATGAAACCTCCACTAAAGCATGTCAAATTGCTGTATTCTTCATTGTAGCAATTTTGAAGCATAATGGTGCTGTAACAGACAGGTGATGAAAGAGTCCAACTCAAGTTTTCCCGCATTTCATCATCCCAATACATGGTGTTCCCATTCTTAAGATAGATTCCTTCATCAACGTTTATCCACGAGCCATTGACATAGTATTCATTTCCTTCATCCCCGCTGGTATCATTTCTTCCTCCTTCCAACAACTGAGTTGCGTTGTTCCATCCACCACCATGAGAAGCGACGTATACAAAGACATCATTACGATATTGCCGCAGCCATTGACCTAGATAATACTGCACGTTCTCCTTGGTCGAAAGACCGGTAATAGCGTTGGGTGGAAAATCAATATCTGGAGTCATCATCGGTGCAAGGTAGGCTACTTGATCAGAGGACAGATTGTAGTAATTTCTCATCATCCAATAGGCAAAATACGAATCCACCCAGAAGTCAGTGATGTCAGGCCCCTCATTCCATCCGCATATGATTACGGCTCCAGAGGGTTGATAGCTGATTTTTCGTGTCATGGAGATGCAGTTCGGGACTAAGGCGATTGCCAAGAGTGCGACAAGAGCAGCGACTGCTGCAACCTTTTCTACCATAGTTCATCGCTCCCGAGCAGTTCGTAGAGGAAGTCGACAAAAACGTTACCCGAGGTTTGAGGTCGCCAACTGTAGGAAATGTAGCAAATGTGGATACGCAAACCCTCATCGCTATATACTGATGGTTTCTGAGGCACCTCGGCTTTCGGAAAAGCGATGTTGTACGTCCAGCCTGTAGTGTTGCTGAACGTGGCATTGTGGTATGGACTTGGGATTGGTATGAAGCCCTGTTGGGCGGCATAGTAAACTCTCCCTGTTTGAAGCACTTGCACGTTCGGATAGCTTCCGAATATGACCGTATTGTCCGAGCGGAGAACATAACCGCCATCATCATATCTACCATTGAAATTCAAGTCAAAAGCTATGTCGATTTCTGCAAGCGGGTCGAACGGGTCGCCGTTGTATGTGTCATTAACCTGCACCGTTATCAGCAGTTTCTCATCTTTGTGCTCGAAATCAATCTTGATAACGAGAGTCCCGTTGACGACGCCCTGAGTCTCGTTTGTCCACGTGAAAGTGTAGTCAAAGGTCTCTTTCTCAGACTCAACTCTGCTTAGAGCCACGGTGAGCTCAAGCTGGGCAGGTGGTGCATCAGAGGCAACAGTCAACCATGCCGTCACATCGTTCAGTCCGGGGATCACGGCATATGTCCCGCTCGAGAATGAGACATATGATTCCTGGTAAAACGTGTCGTTAAGCGAAAAGTCAAGAGCAACGAGATAGTTCACGGATGCAGCGTTGTTGATGGTAATGTTGAAACTTTGAGTCGTGTTTGGAAAGAGTTCCACAAAGTCTGGGTATGCAGTGACACTCAACGGTTCCTCCACTTTGACTGGAAACTTCACTGTGATGAAGATGTAGGCAAGAGCACTGCCTAGAATCAGGCAAGCCAGCAACGCTGCGATGATCCAAGGCGAAATAACTTTCCCAAGAAACTTCAGATATATCCCCCTGTCGGTTCCACACTATAGGAGGGTCGAATTATAAAGCTTTTCACTATTCTTTCATTTAGTGAAAGCCAACCATGAACCCATCAGATCCATTGCAGGAATATCATATCAAAGTCGACGACACATATAAGTTTGAACCTTTGACTCTGATCTGAGGATGAAAATGGCTGAGCGCTCGGTTCCCCACTTCATTTATGCTGAAAAATGCTTATCAGATGATGGTGTCAAGACCATTTTGTTACGCGGTTCGCATCCTGAGCCAGTCATGCCTTTGGCGAACTCGCCTTGTATGTGTCAACACCTTCGAAGCATTCTGTGTAGACAGGTCACTCTGATACGCTGACCGTTGCTACACTCTTCTTTTTGTCATATTGCCAGTGCTCCATACAAAACTGTGTAAAAACACTAATTTGAAAGTAGGTCGAAGCTTGTTTCACATCTTTTGCTATCGTATTGGGCTCGACAGGATGCTGTATCATGTCTCTTGCTCGCCTTCATGTCCTCATGATTGAAAATGTGATTGTTCCATGAAGTGCTGACTGGATTTTGGTTGGCTGTTTGATATTGTCGATTCTGCGAAAGGCTTTTATTATCAGCAACAGAAATGGTTTAGTGTTCTGGGGAAACTGGAAATGGAAAGAACACATCAGTTTATCATGCCCCCAATATTTCATGTGCAGAGCGAACTCTTCTACATGGAATTGTGTCGAGTGTTGAAAGCATGTCGGAAGAGATACAAGATGAGATTCTTCGCCCTTTTGTTGATTGTTGCGCTATTGCCTACTATTTTGGTTGTCGGTGTGGCAGGTCAGATGGGAAATCCTGTGATATCTGTGTCGCCACATCAGAGCAAGGTTTGTGTTGGCGACGCGCTGACTTTGAACGTAACGATTGCCGATGTTGTCGATAATGATCCCCTCCAAATGGTTTACGGATACTACTTTGAGCTATACTACAATTCGTCTGTCTTGAATTGCACCGGAGTGAGCCTTCCAACAAATCACTTCCTGAAGCCATCGACGAATGAAAGCTATCTCTTCACAGTCGAGTTCGGTTACGACAACGCCTACAATGCAACATGTGGACGAGTTGGAGTTGCCTTGTGCCTGATATCAGAGGATGAAAGTCCGAGAGGAGGGAACGGCACCTTAGTAACTATAGTCTGGGGAGCAGTGAGCCCTGGAAATGCAGGTCTGCAGTTTGGCGAAATCCAACTTGTCAACAACAATGGCGACTGCATTTCATTCAGTTCTGATAGCGCCTCAGCAACTGTGATCGATCAGCCTGCATGCGCGTTGAAGACTAAGGCTCAGGACGGCCTTTTCTATGTTCCCAACAATAATGTGACTAGCTTGAAGGTTGAACTGTTATGGAGCAACTCGAGCATCAACGGTGATCAGAGAGGCGGCTATTCGCCCTATACTTCGATAAGCAACTATCCCGACGGGAAGGTGGACATGAATGACATTGGGTTCATTAGCAGCAAGTTCAACCTAAACGAGAACTCCACGGGCTGGGACTACATGGCCGACGTGTTCCCAGACAGGAAAATAAACATGCAGGACGTTGCAATCGCTTCTCAAAACATGGGCAAGAACGGAACATACACGACTGATTTAACAGGCATATCGGTCAATTTTAATACAGGCCAGCAGATAACGCCGGACAACTTTGGCTTCATAGCGATTCCACAGGGCGCTGTAAGCTTCAATGTCACGCGTTCAGGCAACTCCACAGGCGCGATGATAGTCTTCTGGCACTAGTAGAGTCTACAGAGCGGGTTCGGTCAAACCGCGCAGGCGGATTAAATAATTAGGGAGAGTCTGACCTCGTCATCTTGGTGAAGAATGAAGAGATCGGGTTCTCC
>Ga0315284_10004498_pt1 | contig 19781 bp, 15 predicted proteins | sample YL17G09_16_MG_FD_203696 | JGI IMG/M metagenome (GOLD analysis project Ga0315284, IMG submission 203696) | Sediment microbial communities from Yellowstone Lake, YNP, Wyoming, USA - YL17G09_16 | ecosystem: Environmental > Aquatic > Freshwater > Lake > Sediment | place: USA: Wyoming | collected... | reverse complement strand
CCGTCGACCCCTCGGTGTCCAAGGCCTTCCGCATCTTCGTGAGCGCACTCACCCAACTGAATCTCGACATTCACAACCGGGTCTCCACGACCGACACGAGGCTCATCCGCCGCATCGTCCGCGACGCCCATTTCCGCAGCTACGACGCGACGGAGACCCTGTCTCTGTGGGACAACGTCCGGCGGGGGGAAAAGGACAACATCTTCCCCTACCAAGAGGGGGCCGACATCATGTTCAACTCCGCCCTGGGGTACGAGCTCGCCGTGCTCAAACCGCTCGTCGAGCCGCTCTTGCTGCAGGTGCGATCGTCGGCCGGGCGCATCGAGGCGGAGCGCCTCCTTGCGCTGTTGCGATGGTTCGACCCCTGCCGCACGGAGACGATCCCCGGCAACTCCATCCTGCGCGAGTTCATCGGCGGATCGCTGTTCAAGGAATTCGCGCTCCTGCCGCGAACCTCCGCCGGCACGCAACGGGGCTGCGCATGAACACGCAGCGGCTGATGGAGATCGCCCTCGGTATGGCCGGACTGAGCGAGGTCCCCGGCGACAGCGCCGTGCATCACGCCGGACGCGGGATTCGCCGCCTCCTCGTCGACATCGACCCCCGTGTCGACCGACTTCGCGACGAGGGATTGGACGTGACGACCGTGAGCGGCGTTCTCCCCGGCCGCCAAGAGACCCGATGACGCTCCGCGTCGCGACGTACAACGTGAACTCCGTGCGGGCGCGGTTGCCCGTGCTTCTCCCGTGGCTCGAACGCGTCCGCCCGCAGGTCGTCTGTCTGCAAGAGACGAAGGTACAGGACCCGTCCTTCCCCGCAGAGGCGTTCCGCGAGCTTGGCTACCACGCGGCCTTCCGCGGCGAAAAGGCGTACAACGGCGTGGCCATTCTCTCGACGTCGAAGCCGACGCACGTCGCCTTCGGGCTCGACGACGGGGGCCCGGCCGACGAGGCGCGCCTCGCGGCCGCGTCGATCCACGGCCTGCGCGTCGTGAACACCTACGTCCCGCAAGGACGGTCCGTCGACGATCCGATGTTCCGCTACAAGATCGAGTGGCTCGGGCGTCTGCGCACCCTCTTCGATCGCACGTCCGCTCCGACCGATCCCATCCTATGGGTCGGCGACTTCAACGTGGCGCCCGAGGCGATCGACGTTCACGACCCGAAGCGCCTCCTCGGCCACGTCTGCTTCCACCCCGAGGTGCACCGAGCCCTGGCCGAGGTCCGCGCGTGGGGGTTCGACGACGTGTTCCGCAGGCACATCCCAGACCCGAATCAGTACACGTTCTTCGACTACCGCGTCCGGGACGCCGTCGCCCGCAGCGTCGGCTGGCGCGTGGACCACATCTGGGCCACCGAGCCTCTGGCTACGAGATCGACGACGGCGTGGATCGACCTCGAGCCGCGAAAGGCGGAGGGCTCGTCCGATCACGCCCCCCTACTCGCCGAGTTCGAGACGTAAACGAGCAGGCGGCGGCCGAGTTCGCCGCGCAGGTCACCCGCGGCGAGAGAAGGAGGGCTCCGTGCGGCTCACGAGCGAGACGATCGAAGATGTTCTCGACCTCGTCCTTGTCAAAGCCGAGCGCTCGCTCGACCTGAGCGACGTCGGCTCGATCGACGCCTACGCCCTTCTTCTCCTCGATCTCGTGGTGCGCCACGCTCGCGAGTCGGGCGCGCCGCTCCGCGTGACGTGGCCCCAGTCGCCGTCCGTGCGCCGCTGGATGACGGCCATGCGCTTCTTTGTGGACGTGAAGACTGGACTCGCGTTCCGCCCTGCAGAGCGAAACGCGGCTCAGGGCACGAGAGTCGAGAGTGGAGGCTCCGCAAACGCTAGCGAAAGAGCTGCAGGCTCTTTCGCCCTAGGTGCCGACGTGTCGGCACCCTCCGCCCTAGGCGCTTGCGACCTAGTCGCCAGCACGCTGGCGCCCATAGTCTCCATTGACCGCGAAGATGACGTATCGCGCCTCGTCGGTGCGTTTGACGACCGCCTATCCGATCGCTATCCAATCGACGAGTCGCCGCGCCGCCGCTTCCTGCGCATTCTCCTCGAACTCTTCCAGAACATTCCCCAGCACGCGAACGCCGCGGGCGACGTGCTCGATCCCCACGGCATCGCAGCGATGCACGACGACGAGCACAGCGTCGTCCTCGCCATCGCCGACAAGGGCATTGGCCTTGCCCGCAGCCTTAAGCTACGCCTAGGGCTGCGCGGTAGCCCCAGGCTGCGTTCGGGCTCATCGGAACAGGCGTGCCTGGAACAGGCGTGCCTGGAACAGGCTGGCCTGTCCGACGCCGACGCGTTGCGTGCCGTCGTCTTCGACGGCCGCAGCCGATTCCGCGATCCCGGCCGCGGCCACGAACTCGAACGCATCTTCCGCCTCGTGCGATCGTGGGAGGGAACCGTCGTCGTCCGCAGCGGATCGGCGCTCCTCTATCAGTCCGAGGCCGGCGGCGACGTGGTCGACGTCGCCCCGTTTCCCGGAGTCCAGATTGCGCTTTCCATCCCGCGGGCCGTGTTCGGCATCGGCGAGGCGGCGTTCGGAGAGGGCGGAGTTGAATCGCGCGGCGATCCGGGGTTCAATGAAGGCAATGAAGATGACGACGATTGAGATCTCGCAGTTCGGTCGCAGGCTGGGGACGCGCCTCGAAGGCGCTGCGGCCCGCCGCACCCTCCTCGCGGCACTCGATGACCTCCCGCCCGACGGCCAACTCGTCCTCTCGCTCCGCGGCCTCGACGTCCTCTCCGGCTCGTTCGCCGACGAGGCGATCGGAAAGATCTGCCAGCTCCTGTCGTCGGGCGTCCACGGGGATCGCACCCTCGTCGTCGCCTCCCCATCCGCCGACCTCGTCGAGGATCTGTCCGACAAGCTCGCGCAACGCAAGCTCGCCCTCCTCTGCCGCGTCGGCGGGACGAAGGGGACCTGGCGCGTGCTCGGCTGCCTGGCTCGCCCGCTCGTCGACACTCTCGAACTCCTCAACGAACGAAGGAGCGCAACGACGAAGGAACTCGCGGAAGCCCTCGGCATCCCGCCGAACGCGTGCCACAACCGCGTCCGGCGCCTCGTCCGCCTGCGACTCGTCCGCGAAGAGAAGATCGACATCGCCGCGCCCAACACGCAGTACCGTTTCCATGCGATTGTCGAGTGATTGACAGCGCGCGCCGGTTGACGGCGCGTGTTCATTCCGTACAATGAACACGGTGAACGGACATGATTCGCAAGGTGGGCCAACCGATTGATGCGCTCGTCGTCTATCGACAAAACCAGCCTCATCCCGAACTCCACGCCTTCCGCTGGGAAGGACGCCGCTACGAAGTCTCCCAAACGAACTTCGTCCACACGGAACGGGAGGGCGAGACGATCTACCTCTGCTACTCCGTGACCTCGGCCGGCGACCACTTCCACGTGCGCCTCAACACGCGCGCCAGCCGCTGGACGCTGGAAGAGATGGAGATGGAGCCGTAGGGCCATAGGGCCCGTAGGAGCACGCATGAGCCGGTGGATCGTGCACCTCGACATGGATTCGTACTTCGCCTCCGTCGAGCAACAAGCGCAGCCGTCCCTGCGGGGAAAGCCGATCGGCGTCACCGGCAAGCCGACCGAACGCTCGATCGTCACCGCGTTCTCGCGCGAGGCGAAGCGCTACCCCGTCACCACCGCCATGCCCACATGGGAAGCCAAGAAGCGTTGCCCGGATCTTCTCCTCGTCCCCGGCCATCCCGAGCGCTACGTCGAGACGTCGCGACGTTTCCTCGAGATCCTCAAGGAGTACACCGTCATGATCGAGGTGTACTCGATCGACGAAGTGTTCATGGACGTGTCCCAGGAAGCGGCCCGCCGCGGCGGACCCGTCGCTATGGCGCGCGACATCCAGCGCCGCTTCCACGACGCGCTCGGGCCCTGCATCACCGCCACGCTCGGCATCGCCCCCGCCGGCAAAGTCTTCGCCAAACTCATCGGAAAGCGGAACAAGCCGAACGGCGTCGGCCTGCTCCGCGACGAGGAGCTTCCCGACCTCCTGCGAACCACGCCGGTCGGCGAGGTCTGCGGCATCGGCCCGCGCATCGAACGGCGCCTCAACCAACTCGGCGTCGCCACCCTCTCCGACCTCGGCGCGACGTCGGATGCCCTGCTGCGCCGAGAGTTCGGCGTGTACGGACTGTTCCTGCGCCAGCTCGGCCTGGGGCGCGACCCGACGCCCGTCGTCCCCTACACCCAGATCCCGCCGCCGAAATCGGTGGGCCACTCGAAGACGTTGCCGCCGGAGATGCGCGACGTCTCGCTTGCTCTCCTCGTCTTACGCGAGCTTGCGGACAAGGTCGCCGCCCGCCTGCGGCGGCTCGGCGTCGTCAGCCGCACCATTCATTGCGGGTTCCGCACCGGCGTCCTCGGCCCGGGCTACGCGAAGCAGGCGACGCTCGCTCTCCCGTCCGACGACGGCGAGACGATCTACCGCGCCTGCCGTTCGATCCTCGACGCCATCCCCGTCCACCCGGCCGAGATCGCCCTCGTGTCCGTGTCGGCCGCCAACCTCCTCGAGCGCAGCGCCCTGCCCGAAACCTTGTTCGAGGAGGATCGGCGCCGCGACCGCCTGAACGGCGCCGTCGACACGATCCGCACCCGCTACGGCGACGGCGCCATCCGCCTCGGCACCTCGCTGTTGCTCAAGCCGTTGCCGCAGCACGTCGGCGGATTCATCCAGGAGACGTGGGAATTCGGGCCGGCACGCGGAGTAGGATGACCCCATGACCGGCAACGTGCGCGTCGGAACCTCGGGCTACAGCTTCGCCGACTGGGTCGGCACGGTGTACCCACCCGGCACAAAGCCGGGCACGTTTCTCTCGCACTACGCCAAGCTCTTCGACTCGGTCGAGATCAACGCCACCTACTATCGTACGCCGTCGCCGCAGACGTTCGCGCGCATGGTCGAGAGGACGCCCGAGGACTTCACCTTCGTCGTCAAAGTCCCCCGCGCGATGACCCACGACCTCGTCGCCTTCGACCGCGAGCGCGAGCCGTTCCAGGAGGCCATCGCGCCGCTCGTTCGCGCACGCCGACTCGGCGGACTCCTGGCGCAATTCCCGCACGCGTTTGTCCCCAGCGAGGCGTCGCGCCGCCACCTCGCGAGGCTGGCGCAGTCGCTCGGAAGCGAGATCCCCGTTCAGGTCGAGTTTCGCCACGACGCCTGGGCGAATGAGGCGGCCTTCGACCTCCTGCGAACACTCGGCCTCGGATTCGTGAACGTCGACCTGCCCGAGCTTCCGCACCTGCCACGCCCGAGCGAGGTCGTCACGAACCGAACCGGCTACGTGCGCCTGCACGGCCGCAACGACAAGACGTGGTGGAACCAGGAGAAGGGCGGCGACCGCTACGACTACCTCTACAGCGCGAGCGAACTCGAACCGTGGGCCGCGAGGATCGAGCGCTTGGCCGAAGGGGCGGACACTGCCTACGTCTTCGCCAACAACTGCCACCTCGGGCAGAGCGTCGTCAACGCACTGCAACTGGGCCAGCGCCTCGGACGCAGCCCGGCCGACGACGCGACCTCCCTCTTCGCGCGCTCGCTCGACGAGCGAATCCACGACATGCAACAGGCCATCGCATCACGCAAAGGACGCTAAAGGGGCGTGAGATTCCACCTTTCTGCTGTAGCGTCGTGAGCTTGGCCGGCGGCGTCCGTCCGTGCCGCCAGCTAGGGCTTGCGGCCGTTCAGCGATGCCGCAAGCTTGTCTGCCTGTCGCAGATGTCGGGCAGACAGGTCTCCGACGACGTGTTCGACACCCTAACGTCGCACACGCGCGCCTTCATAGAGGAGCGCGTAGCGTTCTCACGTTAGAACCGAACGCGTGCGACGCTACAGTGAACCTGTCTTTCTCTGCGCGCTCTGCGTCCTCTGCGGTGAAAGTCGGCGCGCACCCCGCCAACGACGCCCTCCCCGATCTCAACTTCCGCCGACTGCAAGAACACCTGTGAAACTCGACAGCCTAGAAGTCCACGTCCACGCCGACCTCCCAGCGCAGCGTCCAGCGGCACGCGCCACCCTCCTCGACTCGCCTAGTTCCCACGGCCTCCGCCGCGAGATGAACGTCGATCGCCTCGGCCCCCGAGGCATTGAGCGCGACGCGCACACCCTCCTCCGTCTTCCGACCCGGCGCCGTTGAATGCCACTCCGACGTCCACGCAACCTCGAGCGTTCCCCCAACGAAGGCCGCGTCCACTCCGATCTCCCACGCCCCCGCGCGCTCGTCGCGGCCTGGGTCGTTCGGGTACTCCACCTTGGACTCCGAGACGGACAGCGCCCCCTCCCACGACGCCTCGGCGAAGGCGACGTCAAGCGAGAGGTCGGCGACGCGCTTGTCCTTGCGCGCGTCGAGCGCGTAGGACGTCGCCGTCCACTCCGCCCCAATATCAACCTCCAGCGGATCGTCTCCATCGTCGGAAACTCCCACGGCGAGCTGCGACTGGCGATACCCCTTGACCGCGTCGTGCGGATATTCGACACACTTCACCTCCGCGTCGATCGCCAGCGTCGCGGCCGCGCGCTCACGCTCCGCATAGAGCGACACGACGCTGTCCGTTCGCTCGACGAGGCTGTCGCCCGGCGCGGCTTGTCGCGCCCACTCGACGTCGATCGCGCCGCTCCACTCCCCCAGCGCGCCGGAGACCGAGGCGGGCACGGTCCACGTGATTTCTTCTCGACGCGGCTGCAGGGCGTCGGCGGCAGCGGCCAGCTCCGCGGCCGCGCCTTCCCCGAGCGCGCCGCCGAAGGCTTCCTTCCACACTTGATCGCGGAACTGGCCCAGCGCGGTCACTGCGTCCGCCGTTCGCCCTTCCTGCAGGGCGAGCCGCGCCTTGTCGAGCGGCAACGCCAACCGAGCGCGCACGGCGGCCAACAGGCCGAGGCGCGCCACGTCCGCAAGCAGATCGGAGACGCCGCGCACCGCCGCCGCGACGTCTGACGCCGCGATCTCGCGATCGAACGCGAGCGCGTACCGCTCTAGCTCGACAAGGGCACCAATCGAGGCATCTGCCTCGGCCTGGGCCTCACCCACCGCAAACTCGGCCGTCACCTCGGCGGACGTGTCCACCACGTCGCCGTCGCGGGCCGCAGCGTCATCGTGACTGACCGTTCGCGCCTCGACAACGGCCTCGATCTGCGCTCCCGCGACGTCCATCTCGCTGGACGCGGTCCACGCCATCTCGGTCGAGCGCGCCGTGGGGACCGTTCCCATCTCGCGCGTCATCCGCGCCGCCCAGTCGACGGAAGTGCCAAGCAGGCCCGCGGCGCCGGACGCGCCGAGAGCCGCGTTCCCTCCCATCCGCGGCCCGTAGCCGAGCAACGAGTCGATCTTGGACACCGCTGTGTCGAGCCGCGAGCGCTGGAATGCGGTCGGACTCGTCTCGACGAGCACGGCCCGCAGCTCCGTCAGCGCGACCGAGGCCCGCTTCATCTCCCCGTCGCACGCCGCCTCGGCCGCACGCCAGAGGACGGCCGCGCAGTCCGCGCGCACTATCCCACGCCCATAGAGCCTCACCTGGCCTGCCAAGTAGCGCAGACCGTCGATGAAGTCGCCGCTCGCCTTGGTCAGGAGACCCGCAGTGAGGACCTCATCGGCGCCCCGCGAGATGGACGCGACCCCAAGCGCGCCCACCAGCGTCGCCTCGAGCTCCCCCAGGCGTTTGACGAGAGCCGCGAGGCGCTGCTCAAGCGTTTCGATCGGCGCGCCTGCCGCCGACAGCGCCGCGCGCGCCGCGACGACTGCCGCCATCTGCGCGTCGACCGTCGACCGGACGTCGCCAAGCAGGGGCACGCTCGCCACGAACTCCGCGAGGTCGTCGAGCGATTCCACAACTTTCAACGACCTCCGCCCCGCGAACGCCACGTCAAGGTGCAAACTCGTCCCGAAGAAGGCTCCCGGCAGATCGACATCGTGGGCGACGTCGATCCCCGCCTCCCAAGTCAACACGGCTCTGCCGCACTGCTCGGTCACCCACGTCGTCTCGCCATCCGACGCGCCGCAGGCACGGCCACCACACACGCTTGCAACGAACAGAACAGCAAGGACGCCGGCCGTGAGGGGGTCGATTCCGCGCTGGACATACATCCACCTAGTTTACGTTCTCTCGTCGCCTCTGACAATAGGATACATACTCCCTTCTCGCCGGACATCGAGCGGCGGCGCACGTCGAGGCCGTAGGCGCAGGGGGCACACCAGTCAAGGACATGAAGGACGCCAAGCAGAGCCGGGTGTAGCGTCGTGAGCTTGGCTCCCGGCGTCTCGTTGGTGCCAGGCGCTAGGGCTTGCGGCGGTTCGGTGATGCCGCAAGCTTGTCTCCAACGCCGTCGTCGACACGCCGGGTCCTGGCGATCCAAGATCGCTCAGCCGGAACTTGACGCGCCCCGGCGGGTACATACCGTGTCATTGTGGGCGCAGTGGAAGGAGGCGCAGATGAGACGAACGCGATGGGCCGCCAAGGGGCTCGCGCTCCTTGGCCTCGACGTTGACGTCGTCGCTAGGAAGCTGCCCGGGGGGACGCTGTCTGCCGCACTCGCGGCGTACGTCGCCTCGGAGTCCCGCCGGGTCGCGGAGCTTATTCTGCCGATCGAGCAACTGATGGCGCTCGCCCAGTCGAACGCCGTCGGGGTCGTGCGCTTGCCGTACGTCCCCGTCGCACCGTAGGAGGGGAAAAGCATGAAACGAATCGCGTTCGTCCTTCTTCTGGTTCTCGGGGTCACCGCGGCAAGCACTCTCGCCGCAGACACCTTCGTCGTCGGCGTCGAGCAGTCGACCAAGGACTCCTGGCAGTCGCTTGCGTCGAGCTTCCAGACGGCCACCGGAATCGCCGTCTCCATCCAACCGCTCTCGCAGAGTTCGATCGGGCAACAGGTTACTCTGCAGGCCTTCACGCGTTCCGGGCGTCTGCACTTCGTCATGATCGCGGAATCCTGGGGATCGAGTTTTGCACGTTACCTCCAGGATCTGAGCGCCGTGTCCCAGGCGCTCGCAGCCAGAGGAGTCACGCCCGTTTCGATCAACGGTCGATCCGTCGGCGTCCCGATCTCCTTCGCGCCCGGGTGGTTCCTCGCCGTCTTGTCGTGGCCGCAGAACCAAAGCGGGGCGATCGACTTCCTCGCCGCCGCCACGTTGGGAACGGCGACCGGTTCCAGCTCACCGACGTCGGCGCCCACGCCCCTGTCCGTGGCGAAGACCTACACGACGGGCAAACTGGCCGCCGCCCAACACAATCCGAAACTCGACGGCGCCTTGGAGAGTCTGATCGCCGCGGCTCAGTCCACCCTCAGCGCGTTGGGTGCGAAAGGCCTGAGCGGCCTGCCCTCGTCGGCGTTGGCCGCTCTCAGCACGGTGGCCGACGTCTTCGGCGTCCCGTTCTCTCCCACCGCAGGCACCGTGACGGTCGTCATGGAATCGAGCCCCGGACGTTCGGGCGCATCGAACGCCGCGGCGCTGTCGGCTCTCGGCATCTCGGGATCGGCCGTAGAGGCGTCCTCGACCTTGCTCAAGGTCACGGTGCCCGTCGGCCAATTGGCCGCGCTCGTCTCGCAGCTGTCGGGCGTCGCCTTCGTGCGCGCGCCGTACGAGCCGTACGCACTCGCTACGGCCGGCCAGGGCGTCGCCGCCATCGGCGCCGGCGCCTTCCACTCCGCGGGATTGACCGGAACAGGCGCGCGGGTGGCCGTCATCGATCTTGGGTTCTACGGACTCGCGCAGGCCCAATCGCGGGGAGACCTTCCTTCCACGCTCACACAGGTCGACCTCACCGGTACGGGCCTCACGAGCGGCATCTCGCACGGCACCGCGGTGGCCGAGGTTATCTACGACGTCGCCCCGAGCGCGGAACTCTACCTGATCAAGATCGGCGATGACGTGGACCTGGACCAAGCGGTGACGTACTGCCTGGCGAATGGGATCGACATCATCAACCACTCCCTCGGCTGGTACAACACGAATAACTACGACGGGATGGGCACGATCGGCGACATCGCCCGCCGCGCCACCAGCGGCGGCATTCTGTGGGTGAACGCCGCGGGCAATGAAGCTCAATCTCACTGGCAGTCCGGGTTCGCCGACGCGAATTCTGACGGTTGGCACGACATCCCCGTCACGTTCTACGCAACGAGCGGCTCCTCGATCATGATCTACCTGACGTGGAACGAGTGGCCGCAGTCGTCGTCCGACTACGATCTCTACCTCTACGATCCTCTGGGGGGCCTCGTCGCATCGTCGACGAAGTATCAGACGGGAACCGAAGAGCCGACCGAGTCGATCCAAACGACGGCGTCTCAGACCGGAACGTACTCGATCCGCTTCCATGGCGCAGGGTCGCGGGCGCTCAATCTGTACAACCTGTACCAGGCAGTTTCACCCGCCGTGGCGTCGAGCTCAATCCTCGCGCCCGCCGACGTCGCCGAGGTCGTCGCGGTCGGCGCAGTCAACTACGCCAACTACGCCTCGGGGCCTCAGGAACCCTACAGCTCCCAGGGGCCGACGACCGACGGCCGCACCAAGCCGGACCTTGTCTGCCCTGACAACGTCACCACAGGGACGGCGCCGTACACGAGCTTCGCGGGAACGTCGGGCGCCGCGCCACACGCCGCCGGAGCGGCCGCTCTGCTGCTCTCAGCGCAGCCGTCGCTGACTGGCTCGGCCCTGCGATCGCAGCTCCTGGCGAGCACCGTGCCCATGGGTAGCGCCAACGCCTACGGCCAGGGACGGTTGGTGCTGCAGGCGCCGACCGCGCCAAACCAGCCGCCGACTGCCAGCTTCACCGTCTCTCCGTCACCGGCGCTCGTCGGCCAGACCGTGACGTTCAACGGAACAGGATCCGTCGACCCGGACGGCACGATCGTCGCGTACACGTGGAGTTTCGGGGACGGCATGACCTCAAGCGGCTGGTCGACGTCTCACGCGTATGCGGCCGCCGGGACCTACACGGCGACCCTCACGGTGCAGGACAACAGCGGGGCCACGGCGTCGACCCCCCGTCCGGTGGTTGTTGTCTCGGCACCCTCGAACCAGCCGCCCGTCGCCTCGTTTACGCTCTCGCCATCCACGACGCAGCCCGGCATCGCCGTGTCCATGAACGCGTCGGCGTCCTACGACCCCGATGGCGCGGTTGTTTCGTACCTGTGGTCCTTCGGCGACGGAACGAGCGGCAGCGGCGTCTCCACGAGCCACGCCTTCGGGTCCGCCGGCACGTACACCGTCACGTTGACGGTGCAGGACAACGGCGGAGCGACGGGAGCCACTGGCCGCCAGGTCCTGGTCCAAGCACTGTCCCTGCCTGACCTCGCGGTCCAGAGTCTGACCTACGTGCCGACGGGGCCCACGGTGGGCCAGTCCGTCACGTTCACCGTGGTCATCGTGAACCAGGGGACCGCTTCGGCTGGCGCGTTCCGAGTGCGCCTCGACGGGTCGTCGCTGTCGACGACCGCATCGAGCGCAATGCTAGGGGCCGGAGCAGCCCGCAGCGTCTCGCTCGTCCTCCCGCTCACCCAGAGCTCGGAAACGTTCACGGTCCGCGTGGATGACCTCGGGCAGGTCGCGGAATCCAACGAGTCGAACAACGCGCAGGGCGTTGCCGTCACCGCGGCCACGCTGGCGCCGATGGCCGAAGCGGGAGGCCCGTACGCGGGCATCGTCGGCACGCCCATCACGTTCAACGGGACGGCGTCTAGCGGGTCCATCACGGCATACCTGTGGTCGTTCGGTGACGGGTTCACGGGGCAGGGGTCGATGATCTCGCACGCCTATGCGGCTGCCGGTACCTATCCGGTCACGCTCACGGTGTCTGGCCCAGGCGGACAGTCGTTCGACACGGCGCAAGCCGTCGTCGGGTCGCCGCAACCGACGCTCGTCGCCGACGTCTCGCTCGCGAAGTCGGTGTACACGGTCGGGGAGTCGATGACCATCACGCTCACCGTCAACCGTTCGGCGTACGTCTACCTGGTCGAGATCAGGGCCGACAACCGCGTCGTGCTGATCTTCCCGAGCCTGTACGAGCCGAACAACGCCCTCGCTGCAGGTTCGCGCGTCCTGCCGGGCGCTGCCTACACGCTCCGCGCCTCGGAGCCCGTTGGCGCGGAGACGCTGCGGTTGTTCGCGGCCACCGGTCCGATCCCCGGGTTCCCGACATCGTTCGGCCTCGGCTTCCCGACGTTGAGCACGAATCCGACCGCCTTCGTCAACACCGTTCTTGCGACGATGCAGTCGACGTTTGCCGCCGGCGACCGGGCAGTGGATTCGGTTTCGCTCACCGTGCAGCCCGCTCCTCCGACCAATCAGCCGCCCGTTGCCGCATTCACCTACTCCCCAACCTCGCCTGGCGTGGGGACCCCGGTCCAGTTCGACGCGTCGTCGTCCGCGGACCCCGATGGCACCATCGTCAGCTACGCCTGGAACTTCGGTGACACCGGAACCGCAACCGGCGCACTCGTCTCCCACAGTTACGCGGCGACCAGTTCCTACACCGTGCAACTCACGGTCACGGACAACGGAGGCCTGTCCCGCTCCACGTCCAGGGCCGTTTCGGTCTCGGAGGATCCCGCCTGGATCTTGCCCGTCGCTTCGGTGGATCCAGCGTCCGGGTGGGAGGACCCGGTGCGCGCGGTCGACGGGAGCCTGGAAACGGGCGCGCGCTATCGGACAACGCGCAGCGACTGGACACCGTACCTCGTCCTGACGGCTCCCGGCGGGGGGCTCCTGTGCGACGGCGTTCGCTTCCTCGCCACGTTCCCCCAACCGTCCGTCATCGTCGCACCTGGGGGGCCGGGAGGCCGGGCCTCCGGCGGAACAAGCCAGCAACCGTATCAGCCGTCGCTGTCGTGGCAGGTTGACGTCCTCTTCTCGACCGGCGGCTGGGTGACGGTCTACAACGGCACTCCCTCCCGCGGGCAGTGGATCGAGGCGCGCTTCGCGGAGCAGCTCCTGGTCCAGGTTCGGCTACGCGCTCGCGGGGACGGACGCACGACGCTGACGCCGCTTCTTCTGGAGGTCAACCTCCACGACGCGTCAATCTCATAGCATCGTAGTCCCGATCGCGAGGAGGGTCCGCGAACCCTCCTCGCACCCGTTTGCTGCCTCAGGCAGAGCGTTGTCAACGCCCTGCAGCCCTTCCGGCGACTGGCGATCGAGGCACCGGCCCTGGCCGCCGATTCGGTGGAACTGCCCAGATCCCACCTCGCCTTCGGGAGGCGGTGATGAGGGCAAGGGATCGCCGAGAGGCGTCGACCGACGGCACAGGGCCGATGGGCTGAGGGCGCTACCCCGACGCGCGGTAGACGTTGGCGTACCGGTTGTCGGCGACGACGTTGTCCAAGAGTTGGACGTCGCCGACGGAGTGGCCGATGCGGATGCCGACCCCCGTGGCCAGGCCCCACCCGTTGCCGGTGATCGTGCAGCCGATGACGACGAGGCGGCGCACCGACGTCGAATCCATGCCGTCCATCCCGTTGTTCTGGAGGATGCAGCGCTCGACGCGCATCTCGTCGATCATGCCGCTCGCCCCGATAGTGTGGATCCCCGTCCATTGGTTTCCCGAGGAGGAGCAGTCGCGGATCACGATCGACCGCACTCGATTCCGGTTCACCTCGATCCCATGCCCGCTCGTCGTCGGGTCGGCCGACGCTGTGACCGCCAAGCGTTCGAGGGTGACCCTGTCGGCGTCGACCTCAATCGTCCCGCGAATGACGGCGAGGCTCGTCGCTTCCGGATCGGTGCGCACGGTGAGGTTGGGGGTGAAGATCCAGATCTCCGCGTCGTAGTCGCCGGGGGCGAGAACGATCACATCTCCTGGATGCGCCTCGATGCGGACCGCGAACCACGTCGACGGCTTCATCCCCTTGCTGCCGGGCCATGCGGGGTACTCGATCGGGACGACTTCGTCCCCGACGGTCCGCGTGAACGCCTCGGCGATCAACACGTTGCCGCGGAGAAGAGCCTCCTCCGGCAGGCGGATGTCGCGGGCCCCCGCGGAGCCAGCGACGGCCGCGACGGCCACCGCCAGCAGTAGCACAACTCTGCGCGCCATCCCGCACCTCCGGGGGCGAGTGTACGAGGCGGGAGCGGCTGCGACAACCGCAGCATCGACGGTCCAAGACTCACAAGGCCATCGCCACCACCGCCGCGAGGGCGCGCTCGCTGTCGGTCCTTAGCGCGGGAGACCCGGACCTTGTGGTGCTCCCAGTCGGCCCAAGGCCAACTCAATGCCGACGACCTCGAGGGTCCGGGCGAAGGCGAGCCCCGTGGTCTCTTCCGTCGGGTCCCCGGCCGCTGTCGGGTCTTGCCGGTGGGGGCGCGGCGGGTACAATGGCCGCATGAACTCGCATGGGATCCATTTTGCCCGTTGTTTGTGCGTCGTCGTGCTGTTGTCGGCGATCGTCGGCGTCCCCGGCCTCGCCGCCGACCTTCCGCAGGTCCTCCAACCGAACGAGACCGCTTATCGGGCCGACGAGGTCGCCGTCCTCCTCCGGGCGCTCGACGCGCTGCGTTCTACGCTCGCCGCGCCGACGTACGCGTCGCAGCGGGCGTTCGGCCTGGGCGGCTGGGGAAAGTGGACGAGCGCTCAGTTCGCCGCGTACACCGCGGGGGTCCTGAACGAAAGCGGGTACGAGACGCGGCTCGTCAGCGCGGCCGGCTGGCCGGATGGCGTCCACACGTGGGTTCTCGTGGCCGTTTCCGTCGGCGAGCGCGTCGCGTGGGTCCCGGTGGAGGCGGAATCGAAGCAGCTCGTCCTGGGAACCCTCCCGGAACGGACCGACGCCCAAGGCGTTCTGTGGTTCGAGGAGGCGTACGTCGGGTTCGCCGACGTAGTCGAGGTCTCCGCGAATCGCGCTCCGGTCGCCCGCATCACGACCAAGGGCACCTCCGTGTCGACGACCAACTGGACGATGCTCACCGGGTCCGGGTCGTACGATCCGGACGGCTCGATCGTCCTGTACGTCTGGGACTTCGGCGACGGAGAGCCGCCGACGTCGACGACGTCGAAGTACATCAGCCATCGGTTCACGAGCGGCACCTACGTTGTGGTCCTGACCGTCGTCGACCAACGAGGGGCGATGGCGACCGCGACGATCGAAATCGAGGCGTCCGCCAGCTGCGGGTGCGGATAGGCGAACGCCGCCCGCCCTGCTCTGAGAAGCCGAGTGAGAAGCCGGGGCTTTGGCTCGGGACATCGCGACGAGAAGCGGGCAGCACCCTGCGGGTTGGGTGTTCGGCCCGGGAGGAGAAGGCCAATGGCAAGAGGTCGTAGGCTTGTGAACGAAGAGCGCGACGCTCCGGCGGCGGACGGTGCGCGACGACGGACGGGAGTCGGGTTCGTTCTCTCGTTGGGGCTCCTGGCGGTTCTTGCGGCGTCCTTGCTCGCCGTGGCGCAGACGTCGCCGCAGGTCCGACAACCTGACGACGCGTCGTTCTCCACCGAGGCGAAGGCTTCACTCACGCAGGGCGTCGCGACTCTCGAGTCGGCTCTCGGGGCGCCGAATTGGGCCTCCGGCCGCATCTTCGGCACGGCGGGGTGGGGATCGCGCGAGTTCTCGATCTACACCGCCGGCGTTCTGACCGAGCGCGGATACCCCGTGACGATCGTTCTGACAAACGACGCCGCGGGCGCTCGGACGTGGCTGCTCGTCGGAGTTCAGCTTCCCGGCACGCTGGCCTGGGTTCCCGTCGAGCCGTCGCCCGAGCCGGGCCGCGCGCAGGTCGTCCTCGGCCGCGTCCCGATGACCAGCGCCGACGGTTCCGGGAAGAGCGCGTTCGCGTCGGCCTACGTCACGTACGGGAGCGTCGTCGCCCTGCCGCCCAACGTGGCCCCAACCGCGACGATCCGCCCTTTGGCCTCGCGCCCGAATCCGAGGCAGTTGATCAGGTTCCTCGCGATGGACTCCGTAGACCCGGACGGGGTGATCGTGCTCTATCGATGGGACTTCGGTGACGGGACGACGGCCGGCTTCACGGACGGCAACGCAATCCACGCCTACGCCGCGGCCGGGAACTACACGATCGCGCTGACCGTGATCGACAACGGCGGGCGCAGCGCCACAACTACCTGGGTCCTGACGGCCGGAAGCGAGGCGCCGGCGGCCGACGAGACCCCGAAGCCCGATTGCGGCTGCGGCAAGTAGCCCGCTCGCTTGGAAGGGACCTTCGGGCGGGGCGCCCAAGATCCTGTGAGCCGTTCGCAGGAAGAAGCTGCTTGACCTTCTCCAGTGCCGGAGGAGGCGTTGGCCTCTTCACCCCTGCTCCCTCGCGGCATGAGGCACCAGGCGCGCTGTGGGCGCCTCACGGTCCCGATGCCATTGAACAACCCTTTTCCTTCTCGCCTCCGCAAGCGGCTGAGCGGAAGAAGGGTCCCTCGTGTGGTTACCCGACGAGGGGGACCAGCCCAGGCGATCTCGCCGCTCTGTTGCTCCTGTGGAAACCTCTTCCGACGCTTGAGCGTCCCGACGCTTGAGCGTCCCGACGCTTAGCGTCCCGACGCTGAGCGGGCGCTCTTCTTCCTCGATCGCGCCGCTCGCCGGGCCCGACCCAAGCAACCGGGACGGCCGCCAGCCAGGTACCAGGCAGGGAACAGAGTCCGGCCGCCCGTTTGGGAACGGGAATCGCGAGAAGGGGACGGGGGACAAGGACGCAGCCCGGCGCAATCTGCTCTCTTCCTGAGGGTAGCGGACAGGGCAGTACCCGTTAGGCGGGCCCGGTGAGTGAATAGCGGTGAGATCGAACGCCCGTGCAGCACACCAGCAGACGGCTCCCTGTCTCAGCGTGGAGTTGGATGAACCGCGACGCGTTCGAAGCACACGAAAGATGGACGTGGCCCGTTCCGGGCCCGCCGGGCGAATGACTGTGGGCGGGAGGAGTTGGTCCTTTCTCCCGAGACGCCGTTGCCCCGTAGAAAGAAGCGGCCTCGACGTTTCCGCCGAGGCCGCATGAGTCGCTAGCCCTTGATGCCTAGAGACGAAGTCTACCAGGCGAGCTCAAAGCCCATCGTGATGAACTCGACGTCGTTCAGCGCCGTGATCTTGAGACCACCGATGACGCTGAGGTTCGAGCCAATGCCGGCGGTGAGCTCGACGTAGCTACCCATCCAGCCGAAGATCCCCGTCAGACCGACCGGAGCGCCTGCCGGCAGTTCGGAGAGGAAGAAGTTGTTGACGCTGAAGCTGAACAGCCCGCCGCAGCAACTATCCTCGTCGCACTGGAAGCCGAACACTTCGTTCGGATAGTACCTGACGTCGTCGGGTGTCGGGGCGGTGTCGACGACGGAGAACGCGCAGTTCGCCACGTAAAGGCGGGTGAGGCCGCCGCCGACCGCGTCAAAGCGGTAGTCATCGGTGTACGGCGCCGCCACGCTGCCGAGGCTCGGGTTGGTCGGCCACATCCAGCCGGCGTAGCGGACCTGGTCGAAGTCGAAGATGTGACCCCAGAAGATCTCGCAGCCGCCGACATCGCAGCTCAGGGTCAACGCGTTGAGCTTGATCCCGTCGAGCGTGATCCCGCCATCTTTGGTTACGATCGACCAGTACGGCTTGAAGCAGACGACGTCGCCGGTCACGACCTTGAACGCGAAGTCGATGACCTTAGCATCGACCGTGTAGGTGATGCCGAGCTCGTAGATGTTCAGCCAGGGAATGCCGATGTCGAGGTTCTTGACAAGGAACGACATGAAGTCGAACCCTTCGCAGCTGAACTCGGCCATCGCAAAGATGTCGGCGCAGCAGATCGGGAACTCCACGACGGCGGTGATGTAGCTAAACACCGAGGTGCAGTCGCTCTGGATGGCGCTGAGCGCGCCGACGCTCCACTTCGGATACCAGATGTCGCTCGTGCAGTTCGTGTACGTCCAGTCGCTGACGGCGCCATTGAGCCCGTACAGCATCACGAACCAGAGGTTCGGGTACAGGTTCGAGGTGAATTCGACGCCGACCCGGATGTCGCCGGCCGTGCCGATGCCGCCGAGGGCGAAGCCGCTGCCGATGCCGCTCTCATCCACGGTGGTGGTGAGAGGATCGTCGGCTAGCGGCAGGATGCCGAACAGCCCGTAGATGTCAACGCCGGCAATCGAAACCTCGACGGCGTTCTCGAAGTTGACGAACTCGGGAGTCGTCGGATCGAAGCCGACCAACGACCACATGCTGAAGGCGCCAAGAGTGCCGTACGCCTCGAACCAGATGTTCGCGAGTCCGGTCTCGTCGATGATGGTCGCCGCCTCGAGCGTGAAGCCGCTGACGACATACTGGGTGTCGAGGAACGAGTAGAAGCCCACTGTCGGAAGAGCGGGGTCGGTGATGTTGAGCTTGAGCACCGAGTCCCACTCGCCCTTAAACTCCTGTGCGGAACCCATGAACGCCGCCATGAGCACCACGAAAAGGCTAAGTACGAGAGCCCTTTTCATTGCTAAACTACCTCCTTACGCAGTCTCCTTACAGATTCTTTGGCTTGTGACAAGAAGCGTACGCTCCTCTCGGAGTTCTGTAGGGACGACCACCTCCTCGCTGGTTCGGTTTCGCCTCTCCACTAGATGCTGGGGCCATCATAGTGCCACACATGTCCGAGTGTCAAGTGACGCGCGTCACATTTCGTCCCAATCGACGCGGATGGCATCATGGTTTCGGGATTTGCTCGCGCGCTTGCTCTAGCCGCCGCGCAGCGGCCTGTGGTCTGTAGCATGTGGAAACTCCCTCGGACGTGACTGGCCGCGTCCGCCTGGCCGCAACCTTGGGCCTACTCGCTTGGCCTTTCCCACGAGCCCCAGGCTGCCGCTTGTCCCACGGCGACGCGGCAGCTCACGGGCTGCCGCTCGTCCCACGGCGAGACGGCAGCTGGGGCGAAAGCGCGCTTCGCTGCTGTCGCTACAATCCGAGCGTAGCGACGGCGAGCGCGGCGATGCCGACGAGGAGCGCCGTCAGGGAGAGGATGAAGATCCCCTGCACCCGCTTCTCCAATGCACTCGTGTCGGATGTCGCCATCGTTTGCAGCTTGGCGTTGATCTGCGCGATCGACTGCTCGTTCTTCGCGACGCGCGCCTCGAGCGACGCCGTGCCCGCGGTCCCGCCCTGGGCCTGCAGCGTGGTCACGCTGTCCGACACCTGGAAGATGAGCGTCTTCAGCGTCTCGAGGTCGGCCGGCGTCACGCTCTCGGGGTTATTCTGCATGTACTTGATGGCGCGCGCGATGTACACGGCGGCCGAGTAGCGAGTCATCGCCGAGTCGCCGTCGTACTTCCCGCCGGGAAGGCCAGTGATGATTCCGCGCTGCGCCAGGAACTCGAGGTCGGCGTACGCCCAGTGATCCTTCGGCACATCGGTGAACAGCCCGCCGGTATTCACGGGCTCCGCGGTTCCATTCCCGGTCTGCGCCAAGGCGGCCAGCCCGAACACCGCGCAAAGTAGAGCACTCGCAAGGACAATCGTTGCCGTTCGCTTCACGGAGAACCCCCTCCTGTTCTGCTATCGACTGCGCAAGAGTATAGCTCCGGGTCGCAAAGTGTCAACAGGATTGACTCTTCGCCCCCTCGGTGAAATGGAGGAAGGTCCGCCGATGGATGGGCGACGGGCCGAGCCGGAGGATCGCCCGGCGATGCGCCTCCGTCCCATACCCCTTGTGACGCGACAACTCAAAGCCGGGAAACGCCAAGTCGAGGCGCTCCATGAGGTGGTCGCGCGTCACCTTGGCGACGATGGACGCAGCCGCCACGTGGAGGGAACGCATGTCTCCCCCCGTGAACGCCACGGCGCGCGGGAGTTCGGGAAGCCCGCCCCGGCGAGAAT
>Ga0315284_10004497_pt1 | contig 19781 bp, 18 predicted proteins | sample YL17G09_16_MG_FD_203696 | JGI IMG/M metagenome (GOLD analysis project Ga0315284, IMG submission 203696) | Sediment microbial communities from Yellowstone Lake, YNP, Wyoming, USA - YL17G09_16 | ecosystem: Environmental > Aquatic > Freshwater > Lake > Sediment | place: USA: Wyoming | collected... | reverse complement strand
TTCCGCGCAGAGTACATCTGCCAGATAGACTGGGACCTCTGCAGCGGGTGCAAGTCTTGTATGAGTCAATGCCAGTTCGGGGCTCAGTTTTATTCGTCTGCGCTGGCCAAGGTCTACATTGACCCTAGCCGGTGTTTCGGGTGTGGCGTGTGCCGGGCGGTATGTCCAAACGATGCCATTACGTTGTTACCAAGGCAGGAGAGTCCTGAGGCGGCAAATCTCTGGCTGAGACAACCAGTGAGTCTTGGTTAGACCTGCCAGGTTTTGGAAACCTGGCAGGTCTTCGGGTCTTCGGGTTGAGGAATTATGTACAGACGACTATTGCTCCTTGACCCCACCGCCCGGCGTTGGCGGCTGGAGACGCTGCCGGTCGAGACGCTGCAGCAAGACCCACGCGAGGACTATTTCGTCCTGAGCGGGGAGACGCTGTGCCAGTACCTGCTGCGCCGTGACGCGGGGGCGCTGGCCATCGCCCGCGGGCCGTTGCCGTTCCTCTCCGGCAACAAGGCCACCGTGGGCTACGTCTCCCCGCTGACCGGCGTCCCTCACTACAGCCTGGTCGGCGGGCGAGCGGCGGCGCAACTCTTCAATCTCGGGCTGGATGTGATCTGGTTCAAATCGGCAAATCAGCAAATCAGCAAATCAACAAATCGGCAAATTGCAGGTCCGCAATCCGCAATCCGCAATCCGCAATCCGCAATCTCCAACCTCCAACCTCCAACTTCCAACCTCCAACTTCCAACCTCCAATCTCCCCCTCGTCGTGATCAGTGGCCGCGCGCCGAACCTGAGCGTCGAGTTCAAGGATGGGGCGGGGCTGCCGGCCGGCCAGCGCAGTGCGTTCTATTGGCTATTGGAGAAGGAACTGGGTGGCGACAAGTATGGGGGCAGCATCTTCACGCTGGGCGAGGGGGCGTACCTGGGCTACGCTTCGGCCAACCTGGCGGTCGAGGCGATCTATCACGCCGGGCGGGGCGGGGCAGGCGGTGTGTTTGCCCGCTTTGCTGCGGCACTGGTGTTGCGCGGCGAGCCGGTGACGTTGTCCGAGTTTTTTGCCAGTGTCCCCCCTCTCCCGGCGGGAGAGGGCCGGGGTGAGGGAGCCTTTGCCCGCGATCCGAACAGCGCCATCGCCACACTGCTGGACAGGCACTGCGCCCGCCTGTCCAGCAAGACCGGCGGCACGATCGCCAAGTTGTTCACCAGCGGGGCGGACCCGGCGGGCCACCACACGCTCCCGGCGAGAAACGCGCAACAGATGGGCAGTCCCGTCGCCGGCCTGGGCAGCCCGCAGGTGTTAAAGGCAACCCGCCAGGGCCAGACCGGCTGCCACTGGTGCCAGGTGAATTGCCGCCATACCCATACCGTCCCCGCCGACTATGCACCCGGCGGCCAGGACGTGTTCCTCGACGATTTTGAGCCCACCTACGCCGTGTTTGCCATGCTTGGCCTGGCCCCGGCCCAGGACACGCTCCAGGCCCGGCTCGACCTGCGGGCCGATGTAGACCGGCGGCTGATCCTGCCGATCGAGCAGATGGGCTGCGACGTGATGAACGTTGGTACAGGGCTGGCGGCCCTGTTCGAGGGGGTCGAGCGGGGACTCGTCCCACGCCAGGACGTGCCAGACTTTATCGCCAGCGGGGGTGGACTGGGCGCCCCTTCGGCAAGCCCCCCACGCAGTGGGGGGTCTGTGACAGCCTGCCCAGGCTCAGAGCTGGGCGCCCCTCCGGCAAGCCCCCCACGCAGTGGGGGGTCTGTGACAGCCTGCCCAGGCTCGCAGCAGCGCCTGGAGGCGGCGGTGCAGGCAGTGCTGATGCTGCGCTCCGGCCAGGCGTCCGAGTACCCGGCACTGCGGGCGGCCGGCGACGGACCGCAGGCGCTGGCAGAGCAATACCCGGCGATGCAGGACGTCGTATTCACCGGAGGGAAGGGCACGTTGGGGAACGCCGGGCACTGTAATGCGCTGTGGACCTTTTTGATGCCTTTCTCCCGTTTCTTCGGCCACTATGTGGGCCAGTACTACAAGGTGGAAGAGGAACTGCCCCCGCCGGGGTCCAGCCCGGAAGCCTACCGCGCCTGCTTCGAGCGGGTCGTCGGCCGGCTGCTGGGGCGGGAGTTTTTCTGGTTGCTGGCCAACGCGCTCTCCCAGTGCGCCTTCACCTTCATCATCTTCAGCCAGGACGGGGAAGGGGAGCGCTTGAGTGACGACGACGGGTACCCTGCAGGTACCTTGCTCGTGCGCATCCTGCGCCACTATGGCATTCACACCACTCGCGCCGACCTGGAATGGTTCGCCCAAGCCTTCTGGGCGCAGTCGGTTGACCTCAAGTGCCGGTTCGGCTGGCGGCCCCCCGCGGCGGCCGATTTTCCGCGCCGGGTCTACGAGGCGCTCTCCCTGGCGCTGGGCCGCCCGGTTGAAGAACTCCAGGCGCTGATGGATCTACTCATCGCCGAGTGGAAGCGGCAGGCGGGGGAGGTGATGCGCCGGTTTGGATATGACGCGACGTGGTGAAGGACGATCCGAGAGTGCGCCGTTGATGGGTGGTTGACCGCAGACTCAACTTCGGTTACAATTGGTGCAGAAGCCACTTGCGAAGATACCGGCTGACCCTCACGCCTCGAGCGGGACAGGAGAAGGCAAACACGGAAGAGCGCATGGGTATGGACCTACAACGTTCGAAACCTGCCATAGACCAGCCCGATCCGAAAAAGATCCGCGTGCTCATCGTGGACGATCACGCCGTGGTGCGCCAGGGGCTGCGCACCTTCCTGGAACTGCACGGCGATCTGTCGCCTGCCGACGCGTTGTCAGACGACGTGTCCGCACTGCCCATCGAGGTCGTGGGGGAGGCCGCCAACGGCGCCCAGGCAGTGGACCTGGCCGGCCGGTTCCAGCCCGACGTGGTCCTGCTCGACCTGGTCATGCCTGGGATGGATGGCATCCAGGCCACTCCCAGGATCGTCGCGTGCAGTCCCCGCTCGCGCGTCATTATCCTGACCTCTTTTGGCGAAGACGACAGGGTATTTCCGGCCATTCGCGCCGGCGCCCAAGGATACCTGCTCAAGGACATTCCGCCCGATGAGTTAGTCAGGGCCGTGCGTGCCGCTTACCTGGGCCAGGTGCAACTGCATCCGGACGTGGCCAGGAAACTAATGTCGGCCGTGGCGGCGAAAGAAGAACCGCCAGCGGGTGGGCCACACCAGGCTGCCGTAGACGACCTGACCGGGCGGGAACTCGAAGTGCTGGGCCTGATCGCCAGGGGGTTCAACAACCGCGAAATCGCCGAGAAAATGGTCATCAGCGAAAAGACGGTCAAGACGCACGTCAGCAGCATCCTTGGCAAGTTGCACCTGGAGGACCGCACGCAGGCCGCCATCTACGCCTTGCGCCACGGCCTGGCACCGGATGAAGCCTGATGCGCAGGGCCGGCGTCTACCTGATCTATGCGGCGGTGGCGCTGCGCGGCCTGGTGCGTCTGGCAAACGAGCCGTGGTTCGGCCTGGCCGCGGTTCTGCTGGCGACGTACGGTCTTTTACTGGTGCTCGCCGAGACCCGCATCGTCCGGCGTGGACCCTTGCGCTTTTCTCAGGCTGAACACTCGGGCCTCGTTCTGAGATACGGCGGAGAGCCGACCCTGGGTGAGCCGTGGCTTCCGCTCGTCTACCTGCTCTTGCAGTCTGGCCTGGTGGTCGGGCTGCTGCTCGTCCCCCCTATCTTGGATTTTTTCGGCCTCCTGTTCATCCCGCTCAGCCTGCAGGCAGTTTTCCTCTTCGGGCGGCGCCTTGGGTTCCTCTGCATTGCGCTTTTCTTCCTGGCCATGGCTGGCCCGATGCTGGTTGATGAGAAAGGCTGGATCTTTGGACTGGCGATGACAGCACTGAACACTGGCTATTGCTTGCTATTCAGCGGCTACGCCCACCAGGTGCAAAGAGCCGAAGCGGTGCGAAGGCACAACCAGCACATACTCGGCGAGCTGCAAGTCGCCCACCGCAAGCTGCAGGGCTATGCCGCGCAGGTGGAGGAACTGGCAGCCGAGCGGGAACGCAGCCGGCTGGCGCGCGAGTTGCACGACTCGGTCACCCAGACGGTCTTCAGCATGAATCTGACCGTGCAAAGCGCGCGCCTGCTGCTGGAAAGAGAACCGGAGCGGGCCGCTGGCCAACTTGAGCGGCTGGAGGAATTGGCCGCCAGCGCCATGGGCGAGATCCAGGCGCTGGTCTCACAACTGCGCCCCACGTCGGTGGCCGAGGAAGGGTTGCCAACGGCCCTGCGCCGGCTGGCGGCCGAGCGGCAGGCGCGCGATGGGCTGGACGTGACTATGGAAGTGAGCAGCGAACGGGTTCTGCCCGAGCCGGTAGCCGAGGGGTTATATCACATTGCCCAGGAGGCGCTCACCAACGTGGCCAGGCACGCCAGGACGCAGCAGGCGACCGTCCGCCTGAACCTGGTAGGGGAGGCGTCCTTGCTCGAGATCGAAGACGGCGGCCTGGGCTTCGACCCCCAGGTGGCCTCGAGCCAGCGCGGCCATCTCGGCCTGGCCGGCATGGCCGAACGGGCGCGCGAGATAGGCTGGCGCCTGTCCATCGAATCTCGACCCGGGTACGGCACGCGCATGCGGGTCGAAGAGCATCCGCCGGGAGGTGCGGCATGAGCCGGGTGCTTCCTGCTCGCCACTACCAGGAGGGCTACCTGATCGGGTTCCTTGTTGTCAGCGTGGCCGCCATTCGGGTCATCCTCTTCTATCAGGGCCGGTCGCGCCTGGTCGCCGTCATCCTGCTGGCGGTCTACGGCCTGCTGTACGCCGTGGAGCCGCTGCTATCGGCACGTTTGCGCTGGTTCCGTTTCATGTACTTTCCCCTACAAACCGCCCTGGTGCTGGCCCTGGCCAACCTGCGCCCTATCCTGGACTATACCAATACTCTCTATATTCCGCTCAGCGCGCAGGCGCTGCATATCCTCCCTCGCCGGGCAGCCTTGGCCTGGATGATCCTCTTTACTGCACTGTTCGGCGTCACCCTGGTCCGGGGCGTAGGCTGGGCGGCCGGCCTGGCGCAGAGCCTGCTGATCCTGGCCGGGGGTGGCTTTCTGGTCTCGTATGATTTGCTCTATAGCCGGACGCAGGCCGACCAGGCCGAAAGTCAGGTCTTGCTGGCCGAACTTGAGCAGGCCCACCAGACACTGCAAGAGTATGCCGCCCAGGCCGAGGAACTGGCTGCGGCGCGCGAGCGCAACCGGTTGGCGCGCGAGTTGCACGATTCGGTCAGCCAGGTGATCTTTGGCATCATCCTCACCGCCCAGGCGGCCCGCCTGCTCCTGGAGCGCGACCCGGCGCGGGTTCCCGAGCAACTGGACCACCTGGAGGACATGACCGGCAGCGCCCTGGGCCAGTTGCGCGCGCTCATCGCCCAGTTGCGCCCGCCCCAGAATTCATAATCCATCTCCAGTCGTAGGACCCCAGATATACCCCCTCCTCCTGCAGGCTGAGGGAAAAATCCGCCTATTGACCGGACCAGGTCCCATCCAGCGCCCGATGTGCGTTGGATGGGATTTTTGTATACTTGCAGTGTGCATAAAGGAGGCACTCTACCGATGGTTCCTGGTGTGAAAGGGTTTGCAGATAGGCGCGGGCAGCGGGTGTTGATCGTGGACGATAGCCCGCAGGTGCGGCAAGAACTACGCACCCTCCTGACCCTGGCCGGCGAGATCGAGATCGTGGGCGAGGCAGCGGACGGCCTGGAAGCGATCCGCCTGACCGAAGCGCTCCAGCCGGAGGTGGTATTGATGGATTTGGAGATGCCGGTCCTGGACGGTTACGAAGCCGCCCGCCAGATCAAGAGCCGCTGGCCTGCCTGCCGGGTGGTTGCCCTGACGGTACACGGGTACGAAGCGGCCCGGCAGAAAGCCAGCCAGGCGGGCGTGGATGTGTTCCTGGTGAAGGGCGTATCGGTGGAGACCCTGGTGCAGGCAATCTCCGCCAGACCCTAAGGGTTTGTGAAACCCTTAGGGTCTCCATTCCTTGAAAGGAGAACTGCCGATGAAAACCGATGCTCCTGACACAAGCCGTCCCAAGCCTGCCGCAGAAGCCATCCCGCCTAAGGCTACCAGCCGCTTGCTCTTCGTTGACAACGTGCGCGTCTTTCTGACCATCCTGGTGATATTGCATCACCTGATGGTCATCTATGCCGGGAGCGGGGGATGGATCTATATAGAAAGCCGGGAGGACGTCGTCACCAATGCGATCGGCACCTGGTTCTGCGCCGTCAACCAGGCCTACTTTATGGGCCTTTTCCTGCTCATCTCGGCCTACTTTGTGCCGGGCTCCTACGACCGCAAGGGGGCCGGCCGCTTCCTCAAGGACCGCCTGGTCCGCCTGGGGATCCCCCTGGCAGTCTATTGCTGGATCGTCCGTCCCCTGCTACTGTACGTGGGCCTGGCCATGCGCGGAGACCTGCGCGCGCCCCTGTGGCGCTGGTTCCCCCGCCAGTACTTTAGGGACTATGGGATCATCGGCGGCGGGCCGCTGTGGTTCATCGAGACGCTGCTCATCTTCTCGCTCCTGTACGTACTGTGGCGGATCCTCGCCCGGCCTCGCCCGGCACAACCGGCCGTGGAGGCGCGGTTTCCCGGTAGCGTTTCCATCGCCCTCTTGGCGCTGCTCGTGGGGGTGGCTTCATTCCTGGCGCGCCTGTGGCGCCCGGTGGGCTGGGCCTTTCCGCCCTTGAACCTGCAGTTCCCCTTCTTCGCCCAGTACGTCGCGCTGTTCGTCGTCGGGCTGATCGCCTACCGGCGCAACTGGTTCCTGGGCCTGCCCGACTCTGTGGGCCGTCGCTGGCTGGCGATTGCCGTCTTCCTGATCCTGCTGTTCCCGGTCATAGCACTGGCCGGCGGCGTAATCGCGGATGACACCCCCTTCCTGGGTGGCTGGCACTGGCAGGCCCTCGCTTATGCGCTGTGGGAGTCTTTTCTGTGCCTGGGCATGTGCATTGGGCTGCTCTACCTTTTCCGCCGCTACGCCAATCGCCAGGGCGGGCTGGCGAGATTCCTCTCACGCAACGCCTACACCGCCTATCTCATCCATGAGCCGGTGATTACGTTCATGGCGCTGGCGGCGGCGGGCGTTGCACTTTACCCGTTGCTCAAGTTCGGCCTGGCAGCGTTGGTGGCTGTTCCGTTGTGTTTTGGGCTGAGTAGCCTGATCTGCAAGTTGCCGTATGCGGATCGAGTGCTATGAGTGTGGGCGGGACCGGTCGAGCAGCCGGTCGGCCAGGGGGATGATGAAACCCTGGAGTTCGCCAAGTGTAAGCGCGGGCGTGGTAGTTGGCAGGTGGTGCAGATTGCGTACTTGCAGCAATGTCCCGGCCATAAAGAAGGGCTGCAAGCCCAAGTCTTTCCCCTGGGCCTTCGCCAGCAGGTCGTCGAAATCGTACCCGGCGTGCAGGATAAAGTACAGGTCTACAAAGTCCTTGGGTTCAGTGCGGCCCAGTATGGCGGTGAGTTTGTTGGCACCGATGTTCTCGACACTATCCACGATAGTATGGCCTACCTTGAGGTGCTCGCCATACTGGGGGCCAAAGTCCCGCACCAGGTCTACCGTCAGTGGTTCGCCGCCCTCTGGTTCGAGGAGAAACTGGCTGAAATGCTCTGTCCGGCGAGCCCGGCCGATGCGACACCCAAGGTCAACAGCCAATTGAGGCACCAGCGCATCGGTCTCCCGCAAGGCCAGGTCATCCAGTGTGAACAGGTCCAGGTCTACGCTCAGCCGATGGTGTAGGTGAAAAGCGGAGAGGGCTGTGCCACCGGTCAGGAAAAAGGATGGACCAACGCTCGTGGCAAAGAAGCGCGTGAGGAAATCCGCTTGCAGCGGTGTGAGCCATTTACTGGCTATGGCCCACCCACCTTTCGAGCGCATACGCCCACAACTCGCGATCCTGGGGACGGCGAAAGCGCAGGTGTTCAAAGTTTTGCCGGATGTCGTCCACCGTCAGGTAGCGCCAGATGTCGTCCCACTTGGCGTATTCGAGGATACGGGTGATGACCCACGCTTTCTCCATGGAGTTACCGCGGCGCAGGATGTGGCGGACCTCATCGTCGCTGATGTCATAGTCCCAGAAGAAGTAGGGACGCTGGCTAGCATGGGGCACTGAGCTCATCTTGAACTTGCCTCTGCAACACGATTCTACACCAATGCTGAGGAAAAAACAAATCACCATAACGGTGGGCAAGGATCCCAGAGTATGCTATAATGGTGTTAGCAGGAGGTAATACAGTGCAGGGTATCTTTGTGGACAAGACGAAGGTAACTGTGGAAGAGCTGATCGAAAAAGCGAGGAAATCCCGGAGACCACTGTATCTTGGATTGGCTGGCCAGCCCGAAGTCGTTGTCCAGGCTGTGAGAAAGGAACTCGACCCCGAGCAAAAGCTGGCTATTCGGGCCTTGTCTGGGCTTTACCGGAAGATACGTGGCTTTGAGGAGAAGCACCGAATGGACTCGGCAGAGTTCTTCTACCGCTACGAGAGCAATGCGTTGGAGGAATCGCCGGCGTACGTTTCCTGGTGGATAGCCTACTCCGCCTTTGCTGACACTCTGCAGCGACATAACCTCACAAGGAACGAGGTAGAGTGCTACCTGGGAAATTCACCGATTACTACTGGAGGCTGAGTACCTTCCTGGCCGAGGTTGACTTTCACTGTGTTTTCCAAGCTTGAAGAACTGGTTCAGATGGGGGCCATACATCTCACGTAGCATGGCCCCCATCGTCTGTTTACTCCCCGCTACCCTCGCATCCGCTGCCACAGCGCTGCGGCCGCCAGGGCGACGACGCCCATCACCGCTGCCCCCGTGCACAGGCCGCCAGGAGGAGTCCCACCCCCGGCGCCCGGGGTGGCCGTCGGCTCGCCAGGCCGGGTGGGTTCCCCTGTCGGTTGGCCGGGCTCAGGCGTGCTGGTGGGTGGCACTTGCACCGGCCCGGCTTCCCCTTCCACCACCTCGTAGGCTTTGCCTTCGGCGATAAAGATGACCCGCTCACCCAGCGCCAGGTACGTGCCCCACTCTGGGCGGGCCGCCAGCAAGTCAAAGTAATCCTCGGAGCCAAAACCGACCGGGGTCGTGCTCATCTGGGACGGATCGAAGGCCGTGTCGGTCCACACGCCATCCTGCAGGATGAAGGTCTTGCTTCCGACCATGCGCACCACTTGCGCGGCCGCTTCGGGCATCATCCCGCTGCCGGCCGACTCAGCCCCCCGCAGGTCAGCCTCTAACTCGGCCTTCTCCGCGGCGGGCGCGCCGATGGCAGGCGCGGTCGGCAGCGCCGCGTATCTCTCGGCCGCCTCCTCCTGCCCTCTGGCGGTCAGGATGTCGTCCTCTTCGATGAGGAACGAAGTGTAGGGCGTGATGATGCCATAGCGCACGCTCCACTCGACGATGGCGTCCACCCATTCCCGCTGCTCGCCGTGGAGCCGGATCTGCGTCAGCAGGTGGCCGATCTTGCGCGTGGCCCACAGGCGCGGGATAAAGTCGTTGCCGCCTGCGGCGCGGAAATTGCCCTCGTAGACGAACCTCTGCCGCTCGCCGTTCACCTCGCCGGTGAGCGTGATGCGGGTGGCCCCCTCCCCCCGGTAACGGCCGGCCACAATCAACTGCGTGCCGGCGAACAGGTCGGGGAGCGGGTAGGGATAGGTGTCTTCGACCAGGACACCGCCCCAATCCAGTTCGACGTTGGCCAGGACGGGGGTGCTGATCTGGGCGTAGAAACTGGAGACCTGCTCGTCAATCCGCTCGCCCGGGCGGACGTAGCCGGTCGTGCCCCGGTGCTCCTGGGCCAGCGTGTCCAGCAGGGTAGTGTTGACGTCGTCGCCGACGCCGAAGGGGAACAGGCGCACGTCGTCAGGCGCGGCGGCCTTCACGTTGGCGAGGATCTGCTCGATCTCGGTCACTCCTTCAGTCGGCAGGCCATCGGTGAGGAAGATGAGCACCGTTGGCCGTTCGCCGCCAGCCTGCGCCAGCGCTTCCAGGAGCGCGCGGTTGATGTCGGTGCCGCCGACCGCCTCCAGCCGCCGCACCCACTCGATGGCCTGGCGGGCCTCGGAGGCCGGGCGCAGCGAGCCGGCGTACTGCTGGAGGCCGGTCGAGAAGGCGACGACGTTGAAGCGATCCTCCTCGTTCAGGTGCTCCAGGACGTAGACCAGCGCTGCCTGGGCCTGCTCAATCTTCTCCCCCTCCATCGAGCCGGAGGTATCGAGGACCAGGATGACGTCCCGCGGGATCACACGCCCCTCCTCCACCTCGACGGTGGGGGCGACCAACAGCAGGAAGAAGCCGTCGTCGGGCGGCTCCCGGTAGGTCAGCAGGTTCAGCCCCACGTCCTCTTGGCCCACGGTATAGACCAACTCAAAGTCCTGGTCCGGCAGCACGTCCGTCTCCTCGTACCCGACGGTGGCCCGGTAGTCGCCGTCCCGCTCGACGTAGACGCGGTCCTGGTGAGTGGGGGAATAGACCGCGTGCAAGCGGTCCTTGGAGCGGATCTCGACGCGCACGCTGACCTCTTCCAGCGGGCGGGCGGAGAACTTTTCGGTGTTGAGCGGGTAGACGTAGCGTACTAACCCACTTTCGACCGGCAGGACCTGGCTATATTCCAGTTCGATCTTGCGCGAGCCGCCGGGAGGGATGGGGAAGATGCGCGCCTGGACGGCGCTGCGGCCAATGTACTCCAGGAGGGCAGGATCGCGCCGGCGGCGTACGATGTCCTCGTAGATGGCGCGGGCCTCGTCGGCCTCGAGTATCTTGCCCTCGACTGGCTTGCCGTCCACCCACATGACGAACTCGGAGATCGCCGCTCCCTCGGGCAGCGGGAAGACGTAGGTACCTTCGCACTCCCAGTCGTGCTCGTTGAGGAATTCCTGCTCGACGTGCGTGGTGGCCACCTGGTCTTCGATGGTGACGGTCACGCGGTGGTAGCGGATGGTGAGCCAGGAATCCCGCAGTGGGATCGGCTCTTGATTGGGAGGCGGCTCCGGGATGATGATGCCATCGGCCAGGGCAGGTTGGATGGCGCCGAGCAGCAAGGCAATGGCGGCGATGGCGGTGATTAGCAGCCGGTAAATGGGTAGATGAGGAAGTTGGGTTTTGGTCATTGTTCTCCTCCTGTTGTACGAGCATGTGCTTATGGTCCTTAGACGATGGAGGAAAGAGGAAAGTTCCAGGGGAAGGGAGGGAGAGAGAACACGGATGCGCGGGATTGGCGGATCGGAGAGGAAGAACACGGATGCGCAGGATTAGCGGATCGAAGAGAAAGAACACGGATGCGCAGGATTGACGGATCGAGGAGATGGGAACAGGTGGTTGGGGTAAGACAGGTTGACCAAATGCCGGATTGATGATATGGTAGAGGCGCGACCCGACGGACACGACTTGCTTTAGAACGGTTGTTCTGGTACAATATCCCTAGTTTTACGCATCACGGATTACGCATTACGGACCCTGATCTCTGATCACTGGTCACTGATCCCTAATCCCTGACACCAGGAGGCACGATGGCCAAGACGCGCACGCAATGGGTCTGCCAGAACTGCGGACGGACGACGCCCCGCGAGATGGGCCGTTGCCCCGGCTGCGGCGAGTGGGGCACGATGGTCGAGGTGGTCGAACAACCTGCCGCTCCGGCTGGCAGGGCGCTGAACGTTCCCGTGAGCGAGCCGCGCCGCCTGACCGAGATCGAGTCGGAAGGGGCAGAGCGGCTACTGCTGCCACAGGCGGAGTTTGCCCGCGTGCTGGGAGGCGGCGTCGTGCCTGGCTCGCTGATCCTGGTCAGCGGGGATCCGGGGATCGGCAAGAGCACGCTGCTCTTGCAGACCGCCGTGCAGATGGCGGAGGCGACGGGGCACCCGGTGCTGTACGTCTCGGGCGAGGAGTCGGCCCGGCAGATCAAGATGCGCGCCGACCGGCTGTCCATCCGCAACGACAACCTGTTCGTGGTCACCGAGACGAACCTGGAGGCGATCCTGCAACACGCGGAGCGGGTGCGGCCGTGGGTGATGATCGTGGACTCGGTGCAGACGGTGACCTCGGACGAACTGACGTCGGCGGCCGGCTCGATCAGCCAGGTGCGCCAGGCGGCCTCTCGCTTCCAGTGGTGGGCCAAAGCGGAGGGGGTGGCCGTGTTCCTGGTGGGCCACGTGACCAAGGAAGGGGCGATCGCCGGGCCAAAGGTGCTGGAGCACATCGTGGACACGGTGCTGTACCTGGAGGGGGACATTTTCCATACCTACCGCCTGCTGCGCTCGATCAAGAACCGCTTCGGGGCGACCTCGGAGGTGGGGGTGTTCGAGATGCGGGAGCAGGGCATGGTCGAGGTACCCAACCCGTCGGAGGTGTTTCTGGCCGAGCGGATGATGAATGCGCCCGGGTCGGCCATCGCGGTGACGATGGAGGGCACGCGCCCGCTGCTGGTCGAGGTGCAGGCGCTGGCGAGCCATTCCAGTTTCGGCTATCCGCGCCGGACGGCCAACGGGGTGGATTTGAACCGGCTGCTATTGATCGTGGCGGTGCTATCGCGGCGGGTGGGGTTGCGGCTGTTCGATCAGGACGTGTTCGTGAACGTGATCGGGGGGCTGCAGGTGGAGGAGCCGGCGGCGGACCTGGCGGTGGCGGTGGCGATCGGGTCGAGCGTGCGCGACCGGCCCGTGGCGGCGGACGTGGCGGTGATCGGGGAGGTAGGGCTGTCGGGCGAGGTGCGGGCGGTGGGACAGACGATCGCCCGGCTGAAGGAGGCGGCGCGGCTGGGGTTCCGCCGCTGTCTGGTGCCCCGCTCGGTGCGCCGGAGCACGGAACCGCTGCCCGAGGGGATCGAGACCATCGCGGTGCGCTCGGTGGCGGAGGCGATGGAGAAGGCGCTGATGTAGCATCTCGGTAGAAGATGTGCTATAATCAGGCAGGCCAATTACAGGAGGCCACGTTGTACCTGCACGAAGTCATCTGGAAGGATAGATTCATTGCCAAAATCATTGACAAGCATGGAGTGACCGTCGAGGAAGTAGAAGGGGTGCTGTTCTCGAAGCCGCATGTTCGCCGGGTTGAGAAGGGGCACATAGCAGGAGAGGACCTGTGAAAGCCAGAAGAAAACTCGTTGATCCGATTCCAGAAGAGTTCACAAGTTATGAAGAGGCGGCCGAATTCTGGGATACCCACGACACAACGGATTACCCAGACGCTTTTCGTACTGTGGATGTGATCGCAGAGTTCAAGGGGCGGCGGTATGAGGTTGAGGTTGACGAAGATGTGGCGAAAGCATTGCGAGTACAGGCTCAGGAAAAGGGCGTCCCGGTTAGTCGCCTCGCAAGTGACCTGCTCCGCCAGCAACTTTCCGTTTCGCAAGTCAGGCCGGCCAATGCCTGAACCGGCGCGCTCGCGCGAGAGGGGAACCACTTATTTCAGACGTAGCCGCTGAGTTGGCTCGTCGTTTCAATCGTATCGTCAGTAGTGTGCTCGTGGCGGCCGGTCAGGTAACGCCCCATCTTCACGTGGAGATGGCTTATCTCAACCTGGGTGCCAGTCTTGGTGATTTGTGGTGGAAGTCATGGAATAGGAGTGAAAGTGAGCAGGAGGGTGCCGATAAACCAGCCTGAACCACTGTGGATCGTTGTGAAAGTCGAAAGCGGGATTCCTGTCACGGTGGAAGCCTATAGAGATCGGCTATCTGCCGAGATGCGGGAGCAAGCCTGGCGAGAACGTATGAACCCGGACAACGATGAAACTGGGGTCTTTGAGGTCCAGATGGGACAGCCGTAAGAGGTGATTCGATGATGTCTGAACCCACATCCCAACCATTAGCATATTACGCCTGGCCGGGCTTCATGACCGATCCCGGCGGATACGCCGCGCTGTTCGACGGGCTGCCGACCGAGATCCCCGCGCTGTGCCAGGTGGTGCAGGGCCTCCTGCTGCACATCTTCTGGGCGGAGCGGCATGGCGTGACGCTCTCCGAGGAACGGAAGCAGGAGGTGGGGATCCGCCCGGTGGCCGCCAAACTCGCGCGCATCCGCGAACTGGACGACCGCCCACTGACCATCGCGCGCCCACTGGAAAAGAGGCTGGTGGGCAACTGCCGCGACTTCTCGGTCATGCTGTGCGCCATGTTGCAGCACCAGGGGGTGCCTGCGCGCGCCCGCTGCGGCTTCGGCGCATATTTCTTGCCCAACCACTACGAGGATCACTGGGTCTGCGAGTACTGGGACGCCGGGCAGCGGCGCTGGGTGATGGTAGACGCGCAACTCGATGCATTCCAGCAGGAGGTGCTGGGGATCGCGTTCGATCCGTGCGACGTGCCCCGCGATCAATTCGTGGTCGGCGGGAAGGGCTGGCAGATGTGCCGCACGGGCCAGGCCGACCCGGACTCGTTCGGCATTTTCGACATGCACGGGTTGTGGTTCATCAGGGGGGACCTGGTGCGCGACTTCCTGGCGCTCAACCAGGTCGAGATCCTGCCCTGGGATGGCTGGGGGGTGGGTGCCGCACGCGACGAGGACCTGTCTGCCGGCGATTGGGCGCTCCTGGATCGCATTGCCGCACTGACGGCGGTGGACGATCCGCCGTTCGCCGAGATGCGGGCCATTTATGAGAACGACGCGCGCCTGCGCATGCCGCCGGAGTACGTGCAGGATGCACAGCGTTTCAACCTGCTGTCTACGTAGAGGGGAAGAAGCGACTGAAGTCGCTACTACGAACTCGCAACTATGAACCTGGCGGGGGAGGGAGCGACTGAAGTCGCTACTACGAACCCGCAACTACGAACGTGGAGGCGGGGGGAGCGACTGAAGTCGCAACTACGAACCGACGATACCGTAATGAGAAGTAATGGCGAAGAAGCCTTCGAAAGATAAACCGACAGGCAAACGCGGTGGCAAGCAGCCACCGCCACCACCACCCCGCTTCCAACTCACGCTCGACCAGTGGCTCGACATCGTGGGCTACGTGTTGCTGGCCGTCGCCGGGCTGACCATCCTCAGTTTCCTCTCCGCCAACCACGGGCTGGTCCCCGGCTGGTGGCTGGGAGTGCTGCGGCGGACCTTTGGCTGGGGCACTTACCTGGTGCCGCTGTTCGTCGGCGCGGTGGGGCTGTGGCTGGTGCTGCGGGACTTTGGCGACCGGCTGCCCCGCGTCACGCCCCAGCAGGTGGTGGGTGTCCTGCTGGGCTACCTGGCCTTGCTGGCCACACTCCACCTCCTGGCGGCGCTCTTTATGTACGAGGGCAACATGCGGGCGATTGCCCAGGCCGGCCACGGCGGGGGATCCCTGGGCGCGGCATTGAGCGGGACGTTGGTGGCCGGGTTAGGTGGCGTGGGTGCGGGTGTCGTGCTGGTCACCTGGTGGCTGATCGTGGCCGTGCTCACCTTCGAGGTCACGGTCCAGGACGGTGTGCGGGCGTTCCAGTACGTGTGGGGATGGCTCCGGCCTGGGTTCAGCCGCTCCAGGCCCTCCCTCACATCCCCCCGGCCTCCACTGCGCGAGGCACCCGGCGCCGCCCCCGCTCAGCCTACCATCCGCACTGTCCCGTCGGCAGCGGCTGCTCCTCCATCCTCTCCGTCAGCCGCTTCCATCCAACCGCGTCTCTTCGGCGGCGGCCAGGCGTGGCGCATTCCTGCGCTGGATGACATCCTCGAGCCAGGCAACGGGCAGGACTTTAGCGCCGAGATCCTGCGCCAGCAGGCCCGCACCATCGAGGAGACGTTGGAGAGCCTGGGCGCACCGGTGCGGGTCAAAGAGATCAACCCGGGACCGGCCGTGACCCAGTTCGGCGTCGAGCCGCTTTTCCTGGCCGGCGCTAACGGCAAAGAGACCAAGGTCAAGGTCAGCCGCATCAGCGCGCTGGCGGACGATCTGGCGCTGGCGCTGGAGGCCAAGACGTTGCGCATCGAGGCCCCCATTCCTGGCAAGGGGCTGATCGGCATCGAGGTGCCCAATCCGCAGGTATCGCTGGTGGCGCTGCGGGACGTGATGGACTCGGAACCATTCTCCGAGGTGGATTCGCCGTTGCGGATGTGCCTGGGGCAAGACGTGTCCGGCGGCGCGGTCGTCACCGACCTGGCCGCCATGCCCCACCTGCTGATCGCCGGCACGACCGGCTCGGGCAAGTCGGTCTGCATCAACTCCATCATCGCCGCCCTGCTCTTGCAGAACACGCCCGACGATTTGCGGTTCCTGATGGTGGATCCCAAGCGGGTAGAGTTGACCGGCTACGACGGCATCCCGCACCTGCTGTCGAAAGTGGTGGTGGAGATGGAGCGGGTGACGAGCGCGCTGCAGTGGGTGCTGCGGGAGATGGACGGGCGCTACCGCCGCTTTTCCGAGGTGCGGGCCACCCACATCCGCGACTATAACGAGCGCATCACAGCACAGCGGGGCGAAAAACGGTTGCCGTACGTCGTGGTCGTCATAGACGAATTGGCGGACCTGATGATGATGGCTCCTCAAGAGACGGAGCGCTCCATCTGCCGGATCGCCCAGATGGCGCGGGCGACCGGTATCCACCTGGTGATCGCCACTCAACGCCCCAGCGTGGACGTCGTGACCGGGCTGATCAAGGCGAACTTTCCCGCGCGCATCGCCTTCAACGTGGCTTCGGCGGTGGACTCGCGGGTCATCCTCGACATGCCCGGTGCCGAGCAATTGCTGGGCCGGGGTGACATGCTGTTCATGCCCCCCGATGCTCCCATGCCGATACGCTTGCAGGGCGCTTTCGTCTCCGACGATGAACTGCGCCGGCTAGTACAATACTGGAGGGAGCAGGCCCGGCCAGAGGCGATCCCGGCCACGAAGTCGGTCCAGCAGCCCTTGTGGAAGGAGGCAGCCAAGCCAGGACCGAAAGTTGAGTACGAAGACGAATTATTGCCGGACGTGATTGACGTGGTTTTGAGCGAGAATCGGGTCTCGATCTCGCTCCTCCAGCGCAAATTGCGCATCGGTTATACCAGGGCGGCGCGGATTATGGATATCCTCGAACAGCATGGGGTCGTGGGGCCACAGCCTCCGGGTGGCCAGGCACGCGAGGTCTTCCCCAGCGCAGCCCAGGCGCTGCTCCACCCCCGAGGGGAGGGGCAATGAGAAGTGCGATCCACAAACAGACGTATGCAGACGTATGGAACTAAACGCTTGAGCAGGCTACTCTTGCGTTGAGCGCCTGCCCCGTGCGCGCCTGAGTTCTGGCCACTCCAGTTTCTTGCCCTCCTGGGGCTTGGCGGTGACCACGTGCTTCACCGCCTGGGCCAGGTCATCGGTGTCATAGCCCTGCACCTGGGCCTTCAGTTTGTCCAGCGCCGCACGCTCCTTCTCTCCCAGGCTTCTCCCCATCTCGGCGTCTACACCGATCATGGCCAGGAGCAGCGCCCGTTCATCGTCGGTCAAGTCCGCCCCGTCCTCCACCAGCCGACGATCCCCACCCGCGCGGAAAACGGGGCCTTCTGGCTTATCCTTCGCTGTCATGGGTCCTCCCCGCCAGGATTTGGATGTGGCATCTGGACGCGCCGTGTCCCATCTGTTCCTTCAGATCCACCTCAATCGAGGTACCTGGCAATAACACCTCGAAGTACGCGTCCCATAGCCCCTGGCAAGCGATACAGGCCTGGTCGTGCCGTTCCAGCCCAGCCTGCTGCGCTCCCCAGAGCGCCGCGCAGCGGGCGACGGTGATGTCGGCGCGGTGCTCCTGGGTCTCGACCTGGGCATCGAAGCCAGCCGCCAGCACGTCCCGGAAGTAGGCCAGGATAATCTGCGCGGCGTCCTCCACATCATCGGCGGCGGGCTTGCCGAGCGCACGGAGCATCTTGCGCATCTCGATGCGCCCGAAGGCAGCCCGTACCCGCGCGTTCAGGCGCGCTGCCGTCTCCCAGCCGAACTCGTCGTACACCTTAAGGAACCACTGCCCGTCCCAGGCCATCGCCAGGAGGGCGAGCATGCGCGCCCTGGCCTCAGGCGAGATTGCATATTCCCCCATCCCACCTCCTCACGGCGCTCGCCAATCGGGCCCGCCCGCCCGGTGCCGCCAGCGCCACCACACGCCCGCCGGATAGCCGACCATCTTGGCGACGTCGCCCGTGACGCGGATGAGCGGCACCCACAGCACTGCCTGCGCTTTCTGAGCGCTGCTCAGCCCTTCCCACGCCCGCCCCAGCCGCCGCCACCCTGCCCAGAACATCCCCGGAATGGCGACCAGGTAGAGGGCCCACCACCAGGGGCTGGCTACGGCCCCGGCGGCAGCGATGAGCGGCACGGCAACCAGGTAGGTCAGGTAGCGGATGGCGTGGCGCTTGCGCCACAGGTCCGCCTTGCCATCCCCGCGCGCGTAGCGATAGTATTGTACGAAAAAGGCACGCAGGTTCGGACGTGGCCGAAAACACACCAGCGCCTCGGGGGTGAAGACGAACGGCCCGACGAATTTCTGTAGCCGCAAGTCGAAGATGAGGTCTTCGCAATAGTCGAGCCACTCTGGATATCCTCCCACCGTTTTCCAGGCCGCCTTGCGAAAGGCGACCGAGCGGCTGGAAGGAAGAAAACGAGCCGGGTGGATCTCCCGCAGTTCCGGGAGCACGGTCGCACCCAGAGCCGTCTCAAAGACCGTGTGGGGGTCGGGAAGGAAGAAGCCGGCAACGGCCTGCGTGCCGGCATCTTCAAACGGCACGACGATGGTTTGCAGCCAGCGTGGACTCAACCACACGCCCGCGTCGGCTACGGCGATGACGTCGCCGGTGGCAGCCTCGATGGCCGCGTTGCGTCCCTGCGAGATGTTGGCCCCCGGTCGCTGGATGACGCGCAACGGCAGGCGGGCCTCGGCCTCCAGCAAGGCGAGCGTGCCGTCGGTCGAGCCACCATCGCAGATGACCACCTCGTCTGGAGCGTGAGCCTGAGCGGCCAGGCTATCCAGCATCCGCGAGAGGCTCTCAGCCTCGTTCAGGACTGTGACGACGACGGAAACGCGCATTGCCAATGATTATACACGATGATACATCGGTTGCCAACCCCCGACCTTCCCGCAAGCTCCAAGGGAGCATCCAGCACACGATCTACTACTTCGGGGTGGCATGCCTGGCATGTGCGCTACACTTGCGAGCCTTCGGGAAGGTCTATGCCTGTTCCGCCAGTTCCTCGCGCACCGTGCGCAGCAGGGCCTCCGCCTTCAACTCGGCCAACGTGTAGCAAGGGGCCTCGAGGTGCTCGGCCAGTTCCTGTGCCAGCCCCTGGTCGAAGGCTTCGTGCTCCATGTTGATGACCACAGAACGGATGTGGTGCTGCGAAAAAATCTCGGCGATGCGATAGGCCTCGGCCTGGGGCGGCAGGTTGGACGTCGAGACGTTGCCCGCCCCGTCGGTCAAGAGGACCATCAACGGCATCAGATCGGGATGCTGCCGCAACTCGCGGGTGATCACTTCGTAGGCAGTCTGCAGCCCGGCCGAAAGCGGGGTCTTGCCGCCCACGGGAATATCGGCCAGCGCCTGGCGCGCCAGTTCGACGCTGTTGGTGGGGGGAAGCACGACGCGGGCGGTGTTTTTCTGAAAGACGACCAGCCCCACGCGATCGCGCCGTTGGTAGGCATCCGTCAGCAGCGACATGACTGCCCCCTTCGTGGCCTGCATGCGCTCGGCCACCGCCATGGACCAGGAGGCGTCCACGACGAAGAGCACCAGGTTGGCCGCGCGGCGCACGCGCACCTTGCGCTGATAGTCGCCGGAGCGCAAGGCCAGGGCGGGCCCCCCTTCGCTGTGGCGCTCCTTCTGGTGAGGGGCTGCCGCACGCAGCGTCG
>Ga0315284_10004496_pt1 | contig 19790 bp, 2 predicted proteins | sample YL17G09_16_MG_FD_203696 | JGI IMG/M metagenome (GOLD analysis project Ga0315284, IMG submission 203696) | Sediment microbial communities from Yellowstone Lake, YNP, Wyoming, USA - YL17G09_16 | ecosystem: Environmental > Aquatic > Freshwater > Lake > Sediment | place: USA: Wyoming | collected... | reverse complement strand
CATAGCTAATTCCTTCATTTGATTATGTAAGTTACTTCTCACCATATCAATAAAGTCTACCTTAGTCATGTTTAATGTTTCTCCTGTAGTTCTTTCATATTCTTCTTTATACTCTTCATACATTTTATTAAGCTTCTCAACACCTGCATCATTCATTTTAAGAATGTTAACCAGGTTAGCAGATTTATCTTGGAATGATGATACAATCACAGATGTTAGTAAACGAATACGACCAATGTCATACTTCTCACCAATAGGTATACCATCTTCTCCAATCTCTACAGAGAAGTCATCACTCACCTTTCTGAACTCAGAGAAACGAGTATCTGTTAGCTTTGGTATCCAGTTCTTAAACAACATCATAGACTTGGTCCAGATAGACATAGACATCTTGTTGATATCACCATCTGATAAGTTACCTGTTGCATTTCTAGAGATACGTCTAGTAAGAGATGTAAGTCTTTGAATCTCATCTCTATTGTTTAGATCTAAGCCTGGGATGACAAGCTTGCCATCTTCCATCTTTCTTGTAACAGCAATAGCTTGTGTTCTTTTTAATTCCTCAATCTCACTTTCTATCTTAACTTTAGACTCTTTATATTTAGCTGCACTATCGTTTCTATCTTGATACTTGCTCTTTACAAACTCTCTAATACTTACAATCTTACCATTGCTAACCATCATGTTCTCAAGTAGTGTTAGGAATGCAGCTTTTTCTAATAATTGTTCAGGCTTTCTCATAAAGACCATAAGAATATCTCCTAGATTACCTCTAGTTAGTTTACTCATACCTGCTCTATTATATTCATCATAAGAAGGATCATCTTTAAGTGGCATGAATGTATTTATAAGTTCTGCAAATATTTCTCTGTCTTCATTGTTATCAAACTTTTGACCAATAAGCTTAGCTTCATTCTTTGCAAACTCTCTAGCTTTAAAGTAGTTACCTGCTTGGGTAGCAACTTGTATATTACCACCAAACATGTTGGCAGCACCAGAGATAAATTCAAATCCAAGAGTCTTTAACTGGAATGCTCTATTAGTAGCATCCATTGTTTTAAGTAGAGATGTAGCTGTAGGCTTTTCATTCTCTTTCCATACTTCTTTACCAGCCACTTTATTAATTCCACTTTTAACAAAGTTTAATACTTTATCTAGATACAAAGGAAGATCTGAATCTGACAATACGTACCTCTGATCATATAATAAAGTTCTTAAGAACTGATCATATAGCTTTGTATTCTCTTCATTACCAGGAAGTTCTTCTGGTTTACCATCTGCTTTTCTAACAACATTACTTACTCTGTTAGTATTAAGATGGTTCTTAAATGTCTCAATTGTTTTTACTAATTCTAATTGACCTTCTACTTCAGATAGATATTTATACTTCTCTACTTGTTGAATGTAAAGAATCATGTTCTTAAATATATCCTCACTTACTTCAGAGTAATCATTTATACCTTGTCCTTCTTCTCTTTCAGTAAAGTCATACGTGTAATATTTAGGAATACCATTTTGTAACTCTCCAGTCACCTCATTTATCTTACCATAGCCAGCATCATCTGTTCTAATCTGTAAGCTACCATAGAAGTTGCTCATTACAGATAGTTTATTATCCCAAACTAACTGCTCAGCCATACTCTTTCTAATAAATGGTAGGAAGTTTTTAGATACCATATTACTAATATATCCAACATCTTTAGCCTTCTCATTATATTTAGTGATAAAATTATAAAGACTGAAAAGCTCAGGATCTTTTTGGATATCCAAATATTCATTAGAGAACCATTTATCCAATGGATGTCTTTTAACTACATAGTTATCATATCCATTAAAGTCTTCTCTATCTATATCCCATAAGCGTTGTGCCTCTTTAATGTATCTTTGTTTTTGATCTTCTACTTCTTCTGGAGAACCAGCATAGTTGTTTCTCTCAATATTCTTTATTTGTCTTTCTAAGATTGCAGCAGCTTCTTTTCTATAAGCTTCTATATCAATGTTTTGCATCAACCAATCTTTGTTTTCAGCTTTAGCATTTTCATCTACTTGCTCAAAGAAGTCTTTGTTATACTTATAAATAAGTTTATTTACTAACCCACCTTCTGTAGTCTTTTGATAAATCTTTTTTAAGATGGCTCTTGTATCCCCACCTCTAGCAACAATCTTATCTCTAATTTCCATTAATTCTTTTACCTCATCAAACGCATCTGCTGCAGCTTTGTTCTTAGCTGTACTTGTAAGTTTATATAATATCTTTAGTGCACGTAGTGGTAAGTCTGATACACCTCTAAACATTGAAGCAAGTCCTTTTACTACAGCCTCAGCTTTAGTTAAGCCTGCAACAAGGTTTCTTTCTCCAACATGTTTTGTAGCAAAGTCTTGTGCTGCTTTAGTAATATCCTTAATAGACCTTCTAATTTGCTTAGACTCATTGTCTAAGTTCTGTAGAATTTCTTTTCTGTATTCAATGTTCTCTTTCTCTGCTTCTGTCTGACCTTCACCTTCCATGTCAGCTGTATAAATAAGATCTCCAATGTCATCACCAATTGTTGAAAACACCTCAGAGAATCTAATGTAGTTATTTAAATCATCAGAAAAGTCAGAAAGCTCAGCATTAGTAGAGTCTTCAGAAGTAGATGCTCTATCCTTATAGACAGTGTTATAGTCATTTAAAAGTCTATCACCATCCTTTCTCATCACCTCAATTACATCAATCAAAGGTTGTAAGTTAGCAGTTCCCTGTACAATACGAATAGCTCTTCTAAGAGTATTCATACGTTCAATCTTGAACTGACGATCTTCCTCTGTAATAGTTTTATCCTTTCCATATTCACGTATCAAAGCATTTAATCTTTTCAGTACACCATCAAGTGCTTCATTACCAGTGGTTTCTGATTCTTCAGATAGAGGAATAAGTTTAAGATCTGTAAGAGGATCTATTTGAGATTTGTCTACAGAACCTACTGCCATACCTGTAAGTTGATATCCTTGCTTAGGATCTTTTTTATCTTTTAACCCAAACTCCATTGAGATAGGAATAGCACGCAGCATACCAAACTCCTTTACACCATAGCTATCACGTAGCATTTGTTTATATGTACCAATCTGAATATTGAATGCTCCTTGTTTAAACCAGGCAACATCATTACCAGCAATATACATAAACTTCCAGTCTAATATGTGACCTTTACCATTTGGATCTACAGCAAGAAAGTCAATTGTACCAGCTTCCTTATTATTACTATTATAAACAATCACCTCAGAGAACACTAGTGTATCCTTAGGAAATGACTTAATTAGATCAGAGTAGTAGTTCTCAAGCATGTCATACATTGCTTGGGTCTCTACATTAAACTTATCAGGTCTATCTAATGGAGATGCTCTTCTTGTACCGTCTTCATTGAAGTATCTATCATGTATTTCTTCTAAGTCTTTATGACCTGCAATACCATATTGTTTCTTAAGTTCATTAAAGTTCTTTTCTGCTTCAGTAAACTTCTTAGTACCAAATCTTTCTTTATACCAAGCTTTAACTCTATCAGTTACCCTCTTTGTTATCTTAGTCCAACTACCATCAGGCTGTTTAATTTCATATCCATTATTAGCTTCTTCAGAATCTAACAATAAAGGATCTGTTTCACTTACAGGAATGTTATATTTCCTGACAAGTGATTTAGTCTCATTGATCTTATCTTGTATTGCCTTCTGAGGAGTGGTTACAATTTGTTCTACATTGTTAAGAACATCTTCTGGAACCTCACCATTGTACTGATCCCATAGGTAATAAGCCATCTCCTCACCTCTAAGTTCTACAAGTTGTTTCCAACTGTCTGAATTTTTATTTGGACATGTTGCCATATTAACAAATCTTTTTTAGTATGTTACCAATTTCTTCAGGAGTATATCCTAGCTTTCTTAAAAGCTTACTATCTATTTCTAGTTTTGTATATGCTCTATCATCTTGCAAAGTTAATGTTTCTTGTGGGTCTCCAACAAATAATTTAGTGGCATCTTGTATCTTTTTTAATACCTCAGCACTTCTAATACCATTAACCTTTTGTTGGAAGTCAGCAAGGGCTTCATCTATAGATTTGAATCTATCAGATGCTAATGAACCTCCTCCTTCAACAGCCCATGTATTAATTGTAAATACAAAACCATCAGGGTAAAGAATATCATTTGATACATAGACTTCAGAGTTAGGATACTCAGGAATGATAACTCTATATCCTTTTTTCTCATAATTTTTACCATCTATGGGCACCATGAATGTTATTTTCTTTGTCTCTCTTCTTGGAAGAGATATCTTACCTTGAATTAAGTTTGTATCTTCATTGATAGCCTGTGGAGTGGTTACAGTTTCTTTAGCTGTATCTTCTGCCTCATCATATGTAAAGTATTCTAATATATCTTCATCTTGTACTTCCATTGCTTCTTCAAAACCATTAGGAATTACAGACTTCCTACTTACATTATAGAACTCATTTGCTCTCATCCCATCACCCCAAGCATTGATATGCTTGTATATATAGGTGGGTGTACCATAGAAGTTCTTTTCAGATAGTGGAATAGTTCCATCATATATCTTTTGGAATAACGCTTTCTTAATATAAGAATAGTCACCTCTCTTTCTCATCTCAGTCTTCTCTTGTTTGCTACCAAGTTCCCAAGAGTATACGATATAATCTTTGTTTGCATCACGTGCTAGAGAAGAAAGTTTCATTAACTGTGGAATTCTTCCTAAGTTAGTTGCTTCTTCAACAGTCTTATTCTTCATGTTTACAGCATTAGAATAGAACCATTCACCAGAATTGTTTTGCTTAAACTTAGCCTTTCTGTATGGGACAATATTATCATTGTTCCAGTTGTTTCTTTGGAATACACCCAATGTGTAAAAGTCATTTAAGTTAGACATAGTCTCTAATGTAGACAATGTTTTATTATATATTGCTTCAAAGTCCTCATATGGAAGTAAGCTTGTAAAAGATATAGGACTCTTAGATAATCCTGATTGTAATACAGCAAGTCTTACAATCTTACCATACAAAGGATCATCACCAAGAAACGCTTTCATCTCTCTGAAACCATTAATGATTTCGTTTTGATCATATACTTTGTTAGTCTTGTTTTTAATCTTTATATTATTAACTCCACCTTTTACTGAAGAAGGTAACTGTTCTAATAACTTAACTGCTTGATTATCATATAGTTTGTGCTTTTTGTTATTTCTAACTTGATCTACAAACTCATTAATTTGACTAGCAGCATTATTATCTGATAATAATATTTCTGTAATCTTTGTGTTTAACTTTCTATCTATCTGTACAGCCCAGTCAAATAAGTCAGCTACAGCTTTCTGTGCCACCTTAATAAATTCTCCATCTGGTAAATCTACATAAGGAAGTAACACTCTCTCAACTACATCTCTCACCTTCTTGTTGTCAGACTTAAGGATCTTAGAGTATGCGTTTCTTACATTCTGTAATCTGTTAGCCATTACTCCTAAGAAAGAGTTCTCTAATATAGAATCTACACCAGGAATAATCTTACCTTCATTATCTACAGCAGCAATGATTGTATTTTGTGCTTTGATAAGTTGTTGTTCTTTCTTAAATACTAAATATGGATCATTGAATGTAGCTGTATCAAAGTTAGAACCTTGAGTTACAGTGAACATCTGACTAGCCATCTTAGCATATTTCAAGAACTCATCTAACATAAACTGTTGTTCAGCTCTGTCATCTTGATTGCTGAACTTCTTAGCACTTAATGTTTGTAATAGTTTAGTGTTAGAAGGTATAGTAGTAAACTTATTAAAGTTGTAATACTCATTAACCTCATACTTTGGATCTGCTTTGATTTCTTTTACAAAGTCTTCAATGAATAACCAAGAATATCCTGAGTTCTCAATCTTACGTAAGTAGTCACGTATGATTGGTTGGTTCATAAAGTATGCAGTGGTTTTGATAGGTACACCAATCTTTGTTAAGAACATCCAAGTAGATGTTACGTTAGGTGTCATACCTAACTCAATGATCCAAGGACCCTTTGCAATATCCACAAAACCATCAATGAACTGAGACAAGATGTCTGATATTCTTTGATTAGCTTTATTAAAGACCTTAGATAAGCTTGGATATGTCTTACCATTAACTTCTACAGTATTGTACTCTTTAAACTTAACTTTACCATCACCCATCCATTTTTTATCTACATCATCTAACTTATTCTTCATACCATCAAAGTCAATAAAGATATTACTTCTTTGGTTCAAAGCATGGTTAGTATTATTCACTGCAGCAATACCAAGTGCACTCTTACCAGATATAAACGCTTGTCTAAGTCTAGACATGAATCTTCTATCTAACATATTGCCTGGATCACTATAGTCAATAGGAGCCACACCAAGTTTCTTAACTATATCCTTAGATAAATCTTTTAATTCTTCAGCTGAGTTAGGAGCTATTAAAGGTTCAAAGTTCTCTTCACTAGATATTAAGTTCTCAAGAGATGTAAAGTATGCATTCTCAAGACTTTTCTTATACATTCTATCTACAAACTTTTCCATTAGAACTGCTTGTAAATCAAGGTCATATAAATCTTCAAGTCTTTTACCTGTCTTTTCTAACCTAGTCATTAATGCATCTTCAATCTCAATAATAGATAAGCTATCTCCAAACATATTTTGAAGTATAGGAATCCATTTCTCAGAGGTTTTGCTAGAAGCTTTGCCAAGAGCAATATCACTTAATAAGTTTTGTAAGTTGCCAAGTTTTATTTTGCTTTCTTGTGTAATCTTAATTTTGTTATCAGCTATATCAGCGTACAAGTCTTCAAACTTCTCTTTAGCATCTTCACCAATACCATAGTAAGGAACCATTTTTATATTACCAAGACCATCCTTATAAATATTCTTTAAGTATACAGATAACTTATCAATATCAAAGTCAGAACCTGCTTTCTTAACTAATGCAGATGGAATAATTACACTATCTCCAAACTCTTTAGGCAAGAACTTAGCTATCTTGATAACATCAATAGAGTTTTGTCTCTGTGTAGGGATACGAAATCCTATACCTTTTAATATCTCTTGACCTTCCTCTGTATTATTAAGATAGTCTAACAATTGTTGATCTGTCATATCTGTATCAAACCATCTTGCTAACATGATTTCAGCAACACGTTGTCCTGCTTTGTTTGTATAAAACTTAAGTACATCAGATGTGTATCCCTTCTTACCTTCTTTCTTAACTCTATTTTCTTCCATAAAGGTAGATGGAAACTGTACTTTACTACCACCATTAACCTTTTGAGAAATCACTTCTCTATCAGCAATAGAATAAAGAATGTTTCTAATCTGTTGATAAGCAGGAGTAGCTTCTAATGTAACCTCACCTTCTAAAAAACCAGCCAACGCATCAGCAATATTATCATTTACTTCTCTCTTAAGTATCTCTCTACGTAATGTACTGGCTGCTTTAGAGAAGTTTGTAACTTCAAACTCTTCTCCTACTTGCTTGATTCCCATTGACTTAAGAAGATTATTAAATCCTAAACTAGTCATTGCTTCAAGAAGGTATTGATTTTTCTTAATCTCTTTATATAGTGGAGATGCATTCTCTTTCTCTTCCTCAGTCTTTAAATTATTCCAAGCTTCTATTCCTTCTTTATAATCTACAGGGACACCAGTTTCCATTAAATCAAGAGTAACCAATTTAGTCATTTGACTACCTCTTGTAACCTTTCCATCTTCTTTAGAAGGTACATCAGACTGAGTAGCCATAATAGAGAAAGGAACAATTACAAGTTGATCATCAGCATATGGTTCTTCATTAAAGTTATCATTCTCATCATATGGATTAAATGTACCTTTAGCTCCTACCTTTCTACCAGAATTAAATATATGATAGTCAACGTCTTCTGCTTGCATCTTATTGTATAACTTGATGGCATTTATATCAGGATTAAACTGATGGAATACTCTGTAGCTTGATGGAAAAAGGGCAAACTTATCTAATACAATATCATTAAACAATTGACCATTACCTTTGTTACCAGATACAATAGGTTTAAGTGGAGTGTATGCACTTTGAACACCAGGATTACTTTCTAATAATTTTGCTAATTGTTCTTTAGTAGCACCATTCTTTACAGCAACCTCATACTTAATATCAAATCTATATTGTGCTTCTTCAGCATCATTCCAGTTACTACTACGTATTCTAAAATTACGATAAGCAGGAAAAAATATAATACCAGCACCATCTGTTTCTTCCCAAGCTTCTTCATATCCAGGAAGATCACCAACAGCTAATACATCAGATAGTGTAACTGTTCTGAAGTGGTCTCTTGTGAAGTTTGTATATCCTATTTCTCCCTCTTTAAATCCTTTATTATATACACTATTCAATGCAGCGTTTAACCCTGAAGAGTTAGATGCTAATGACTGACGTGGAGACAAGAAGTTCTTAATACGCTTTAACTCATCCTTATATTGATATGGATCAGAGTATAATAACTTATGAAGCTCAATGTTATTGATCATAAAATTGATCTGTAACATCTCAAGATTTTGCATTAACTCTTCATCACTTATTGTTTTACCTATAGATAAGTTCTTCAAAGTCCAAACACTTGGATCTTCCTCATCTATAGTAACAATCTCAAATTCGTATAAACTGTTCTTAAATTGTTTTGTTTTATCAGCAATGTATTTAGCTACAGCAGCATTTATTTTTTCTTCATTTGCAGCATAAACTTCTTCAGAAGTTTCTTCTGATTCTATAATATCATCATGTAACTTCTCACCTAATATGGATTTGAAGAAACGTAACTCTTTGCTATTCCTAACATCACGTCCTTCTTTAGCTAAGTTCAACTCAGATATAAAGTATCCTTTAAATACCTCATTGATTCCACCATCTTCATATCCTTTAATAATAGCCTCTTTACTAATAGAATTAGTCATATAAACCATGTGCTCTAAAGACGCATCTCCAGGAACAAGGTTATAGTAGAAACCTGCTAGGTTCATATTAAGCTCTTGAATCAAACGCTCTTGATAAGTAAGCTTACTAGATTGTTTCTTCTTACCAGTAGTAGAGTCAATTGTACCATCAGCCCAAGCTGGCTCCATCAAGTTTTCTGTACCTTTAATACGATCACCATTACCAGCTATGTCAAACATCTTGTTCAACATTACAGAGTTTTGAGAAAAGCTATCTGTTAATAGATATGAGTATTGAGTGTTGGCTAACTCATTGATATTCTTTATTTTAGATAATAGGTTATGTAAATTGCTTAGAGCATTTACACCAATAAATGTTTGTGTAGCATCTCCATTTACATTATAGAACACGCTATCAAACTCAGGGTTTTCAATCTTAGCTTGGATAGTTGCTAGGTCTAATAACCTACCATTAATAGATAAGGTTCTACCATTCAGTGTAGATACAACTTTAAGGTCAGTGAAACTCTTTTTTATACCTAATGCTGCTTCAGTAAATCTAGTCTTATCATCTACATCTAATTGTTCTACTTCAGCTAAGTTAAATGGAATACCAATCTTCTTCAAGAACTTTACTTGTTCTTGTATTGTAGCTGTAGGTATGTCTGCAATAACAGCTTTACCATTTACATCTACCTTAGGTGCATATCCTTTTCTAAGACCACTATATTCAAAGTATCTAGTTTCAGTCTTTACAGAAGAAACAATACCATTCTTAAACTGATCAGCTAATTGTCTAGCTGCTGTAGTAAAGTTAGAATCTCCCACTTGTACATCACCATTGTCTAGGATATATAAGTTCTTTACAATTGGATTTTGTTTATTAAACAATGTCCATAATGTATTAACTAATCTAAGCTGATGATCTTTGTCTAAATTATCATAGCTAGGATCTCCCTCATCAAATGATTGTCCTGTGATACGTTTATATAATGTACGATAGTTTTCGTCATCTATTGCTAATTGACGTAACGCTTGTAACATCTCATCAGGATTAGTAGCTTCATAAGTTCTATTGATAATAGACATGTACACCTCACTTGTAGGAAGTAACTTGACTCCATTAATAGATGTATAAACTAACTCACCATTTCTAACTATAGGAATAGTAGAAAGTAATAATTTAACAGCAGAGTTAGCTTTTCTAAAGTTATCTATTTTCTCAGCACTAGAGTATGTTTCATCTTTACCTTTATCTTCAAGAATACTAAATTGATCATTATCATCAAACTGAATGTTATAAGATGACAAGTATTCTCTATGTTTATCAACTAACTCATTCCAGTTATCTGTAATTCTTTGCCATAATGAATTAGACTTCTCAATAACAGGAGCAGCAGTTTCAGCTGTCATACTTCCATTCTCAACTAATTGCTCAGCAGCTTTTCTAGACTTAAGTGCAGTCTTTTGTAAAGCATCCTTAAGTTCTTCATTAGTTATAGTAGTAGGAGTAATATTAAATATATTGCCTCCTGGTTTAACCACCCTTGTTAAAATTTCATAAGTCATTTGTTGCATGATATCATTCACCTCTTGACCTACAAATCCTTTAATACGTGTTTCACTTTCTCTATCTGCAAAGGCATCTGTGACATCAATTACTCCCATTCTTGCATAAGACAATCCTTGACCTGCAGGGAACTGTTGGCTGTAGAAACCAGATGTCATTCTCTTGAATAACTCTTCTGTATTTCTAGCTGCTTGTGGTCCTACAAAGAAGCTCTTAATAAAATTAACTATGTCATTAAATAACTTAACAATAAATGGTTGTCCTTTAGCTGGTTTAACTGGAACCTTACCATCTTGTACAAAGTCTCTGAACTCCTCAGCTAATTGTTCTTTAAGTTGATAGTCAGTAGCCTCAGAGTATCTAACTGTTTCACCAGTCACTCTGTCTACAAAAGATCCAGCTCTATTCTTAAATTCATTAGTAATATTAGTTCTTTCTTCTGCGTTACTAAACATCTTCCATACAGCTTCAAATACCTCATGGTATGCTGTACCCACCTCTGCATTCTCATATACATAGATGCCACCATTCTTTAACATACCCCAAGCCTCAACCCCACCCAAGCCCCTAATGATATTCTTCACTCTATATAGAGGAAGCATAGGAAAGTTCTTCTTAATAAACTCCTCAATCTTTGGCCAATCTTCTTTCTCAAACTTAGATATATCTTGATTAACCTTCAAACGAAAAGGAGCATCATCTCCCATCTCATTCATTTGTTTTCTAATTAACTCCTCAGCAGATGGAGTTATATCAGCAGGTTTACTAGTTTCTATATCAGAAACTACAGGAGCTGGTTGAGCTGCAGCAGTAGGTGCAACAGTTTTAGCAGGAGCTGTAGTTAACTTCTGATAGATAGAGTTTACCAATAAGCTAGTAGCTTTCTCAACAGAAAGATTCTTTTCTTTAGCTACTTTATCAATAGCTGGTTGAGATAATAACTTATTATCTTTATCTTGTACTAATGCAACACCGTTCTTACCACCACTTGTTTCTAACTCTTTACCATCTACAGTGAATACAATATCTCCATATTGAGGATTCTTAATTGTATTAGGTGTTTGACCATCCATCACAAATTGTGAAGTTACAGCAACACTTGTAGGAGTAAGAATACTCCTCTTAGTTACTATTGTTTTATTAATTATACCAGCATACTTATCTTTTGTATCTGTATTTACAAAGTATATACCCTCCCTATTAGATTTATCTGTAGTGGCTTCTTGATAAGGTACAGTCAATGGAGTCTCTTCACCTGTTCTACCTGTAGTAGATAACAAGTAACTTTGATAGTTCTTCCACTTTTTGGTAGTTATCTTGCCATCAGTACCAACGCTTAGTATTTGTTCATAAGAGTTATTCCAGTTAGATAATTCAGAGCTAACGTAAGCAGACCTTACGCTATTGTACATAGTTTGTAACTTCTCTACAATAGCATCTTTGTTTGCTTCGATACTAAGTGGACTGAATGAATAGCTTGTACCATCATTTGACATGTTAAGTTTAAGACCTAATAAACCTTCTTTATCAAACCATATACTATTTGGACTAGCAGCATTCTTAGGACTTCCCCAATAGGTTACAGTACGTAACCAATCAAATAGACGCTCAGCCCCTAGACGTTTAGCCTCAGCTGAATTAAAGTCTCCTACTTCAAACTTGATATTAGCTAATCTATTAATTACTTGATAGATTGTCTCAGCTTCTTTCCCACTGTGTAGCTTATTCTGTAATGGAACATATCCATTACCTGCTATTAAAAAGATTTTACCTAAAGCATTTGGATAATATGTTGATCCCATTGAAGCAATAGGATTCAAGGTAGGAACATATATTACAGGCTTTGTAGTTAAGTTTGATTCTTGAATCAATCCAGCAGCTACAACACCAGTTCTTGCGTATTTAACATCATTGCCTTGAGCATCCTTTACAGTTTGAGGAACACCAAAAGATGCCTCTACTTGGAAAGAGTTTAAGTCTTTAGAATCTAAGGTTTCTTCTACAAACTTAGTGTATTCTGCTATGATAGCGTCCTTCTCCTTATCTGTAGTATCTTTAGGGAACATACTCTTACCACCAAACTTCTCACTCCATTGAAACTTAGGATCAGGCATTACTTGAAATATAGCAGTATCAAATGTAGGAGTTTCTAATGTTTTACCATCTATACCTACAACTTTAATTTTGTCACCTATTTGCTCAACCATTACCACAGCAATAGTTTTTTTAGGATCTACATCACTAGTTCCTTTGATATGATTCATTAATCCTTTAAGTCCTAATTCTTCCTCATTCTTAGAAGTTACATATACACCACGTATTTGTTTTCTATTAGAAAACTTATATAGGTCAGCTCCAAACTTTATAGAGTTTTGATATCCAGGAAGTTGAGGAGTAGATACAGTGGCTCTAGGAAGAATTAATTTAGTCTTTCTGTTAACTTGTTCATACTCAGCAGGTTTAACACTAGTTTGTTCAACTGTTGATTCTGCTTTCTGATTATTTAAAATATTCTCATTTCCTTTCTTAACCTTATCATCATTAGCTTTTTTATTAAAGTAGTTCTCAGCTGATTTCTTATATTCATCAAATATAGCATCAATCAACTCAGGGTTATTTAATGAATTAACAAATTCTAAAGCACTTTGATCTTCAGGTTTCTGTACATCTTTAAACTCAGCTTTCTTTAATACAGTGGCAATAGCCTTTTCCATGATGTAATTAACATCTTCAATTGAACTTGGATTATCATTTATCTTTAACTCTCTGAATTGCTCAGGAGTAAAAAAGGATACGCTACCATCAGGAAGTTGAACTTCTAGTTCTCCTCCTAAGGTTTGTGATAATATAGTTATCTTTGGTTGAACTATTAGCTTACCATCTTTTATTAACACTGGTTGCTCAAGAGCATATTCTTTACCAATTTCTAATTTCTTCTCAACAATTTTATCTTTACCTTTTTTAGTTGTTGCTGCAATCTTTTGTTCAACAGTGACAGGTACTTCTTCTTCAGCACCAAAGTCTTCTATCATTGTTTCATAATCCTTAGGACTATCTTTAATAGCATCATACTCTTGGATGTATTTTCTTCTTCTATTAGAAAGTTCAATAACATCAGATAATCCAATCTTAAGATCATCTTTGATATCAGATATAACGTCCATATTGTTTATCTGATCTAAAGCTTCTTGAGTGGATTGTTTATTAGGCTCATTACCTGATATAATGTTTTCTAATATATCTAAAGTATTAATACCTGCTTGGGCTAATGTACTATTTAATTGTGGTATACGAACGTCATAGTTACCCACCTTAGCAGTGGCATATACCAACTTATCTATAATCTCGTCACTGTATATTCTTTTACCTTCTTGATCAACAGCATTAGAATATCTTTCTTTAACCATAGAATAGGTATCATCCACTTGTTTAGCTAAAACTAATAAATCATCTATTCTTTGAATAAATTGTTCTTTGGTTTCTTTTGGATTAACTATACCATCAGCAATTAACTCCTCAAAGCCTACAGTATCCATAGCTTGAGACTTATAATAAGATAGTTCTTGGTTAACAGCTTCAGTTCTATCATACTTAACTCTAGGCATAAGATATGATAATACAAAGTCATTCTCCATATCCTTCTCAGTAAGTTTGTCATTAGCTACAATAGCAGCTTGTCTTCCTTTTTGAGAACCAATACCAATACCCATAAACTTAGATAAGTCTGCAAGTACAGCAGTAGAACTTGTTTTATTTAATGCAGCTATTGCTACATCTGTATTCCTTCCTCTTTCACCACCTGATCCAAGGAAACCTCTTTCTCCTAACTCACCAGACTTACCAAAACCAACTCTTGTTTGTCCTTTATCATTTTTATAAGTTCCTACATAACCTGCTTGTTGTAATCCTCCAGACAAGGCACCTATCAATACATTAGTCATCCCTTCTTTTGTGTAAAGAGTTTGATCTATACCATAGTCAAAGACATTTCCCATAACATTATTCATAGTGCCTAAGAAACTAGAAACATCTTTTTGGTTTCTATAAGCTCTATTAAAGAAGTCAGAAACACCAGTTTGAATTGCATACTGACTACCTTCTTCAAATCCCTCTGTTGGAGAAACAATAAGACCACCAATGTTTCTAACACCACTACCTATCTTACCAAGTAAAGTTTTTGGTAAATACTTTTTAAACTCCCCACCTATTACTGATTGCTCAATATCATTAATTAATGCAGCATCAGCTTTTCTAGAAGATCCTAATATCTTTGGAAGTTGAATATAGTTAGTTGCTGATAATAACAACGAGTTAAGTCCCCATGTAAAGTTGCCTATCTTATCTGCATATCCATTGATAGCATCTAGATCATTACCTGTAGGAGCCTTACCATTTTTATCTATATATTCTTGAATAGCATTTTCTCTAAAGCTATTCATACTTTGTAATGATTCTAAACCAGCCTCTCCAAATGTACCTGTAGCAGATACAATGATTCTATCTGAGTTTCTCAATATGGAAGCAGCTGGTGACTTTAAATACTTTTGTGCTACAGAAGTAAGAGCACCATCAAAAGCAGCAAACTTTTGTAGTCTAGGAACTGCAGTCATAGATTCCTCTACAGCTGTCAATGCCTCTAGTCCTTGTCCTGCTTTGGTAAGTTTACTAGTTAATCCTAATGCCTTAAGTGCTTTTGCCCAAACCATACCACCTCCAATAGTACCTAATGAATATCCTAAGTTTTTAAGAATACCATCAGAGAAGAAGTTTGCTGTTAATAAGTAATCAGGAGAATACCAATCAGCATCTGTTTGCTTCTGAGTCATGTAATTAGGAACTATGTTTTCAAGTTCTTTATACTTATCATCTAACTTTCTATTAATCTCATTATCAAACAATGATGCAAATCTTTGATTACGAACCATTGAACCTAAACCATATATTGTTCCAGCTGTACCAGAAAGAAAAGCACTACTAGCTGTACCTAAAAACTTTAATGCACCATTTCTCCATTGCTCTGCACCACTTTGTTGTTGTGCATAAGCTTCTTCTAAAAGAGGTCCTTCATATGGTCTACTACTTTTATATCTGTTTCCTAAATATATAGAAGACAAAGGTAATTGAGGAACAGGAGAAGGACCTGTAGCACTCTTAATAGCTGCTATGTTCTGTGAAAACATATCTTGAAAAGATATATCTCCTCCTGGCACACCTACCTTAGGATCAAGAGAAGGTGCGACAAAATTAAACTCTGGATTAACACGTGAGCCACCCCCTAAGTTAACAACTTTAGGATCAGACTCAGGTGCAGGACTATTGCCCATTCCTAAATTAACTACTTTTTCTTCTGCCATTTTTATTATTTTAGGATACGTTGTGCGTGTTCAGGACCCAGTTGTTTTATTGCAGTAATTACTACATTCAAATCAGGATCTCCATCTACAGTAGACACCTTTCTTTTTTGACCATCAGAAGCATATACATAGCCATAATACTTTCCATTACTAAATACTACATTAGCTTTCATATCATATGCTGTTACACCTTTCATTCTTGGGAATTCAAACTTTTCAAAGTATGCATCTCCTTTTACATAAGTGTCTACGCTTGATGGATCTAGTTTAGATGTTGATCCCAAAGAGCTTCTTGTTATAGCTCGTCTTACATTAGTTACTTCATCTGGTTCATATAATGTAGACACATCAATATTAAGTCCTCTAGCTTCATCATCTGCAATTACTATTGATCCAGAATTGTTATTCTTTAAATCAGTTCCTGATATCTGTATTAACTTTCTTCCACCAGGACCTGTAACTGTTTTTGCTTCGAGTGAAATATCTGAAAGATCTCCTCCCATTGCTTTAGTCATTCCTTCTAACTCATCTTTACTTGTAAGATTTTTTCCTGACTTTGCATAGTTAAGTGTAAACCTTCTTACGTTATTAAGAGTTTGTTTATCTGTTTCACTATCACCTGTAAGAACAGGCATCTTAACATCAGGTTTAAAATATCCTTTGTTTTGAAGAATTTCAGATTTAGCTTTTAATACTTTTGCTGAAGATTCATTATCAACCACGTTAAACATCTTCTTTAAGTTAACACTAAAATCATCACTTCTTTCATTAATATCATACCCTTTAGCGTTTCTTAAATAAACATCATCTGTAAATGGTAGTAATTCTACTCCTTGTCTTATTGTACTTTTAATATCTCTTACAAATCCTGAAGGACTAAAGTAACTAGTAGCAAAGTTATCTAATACAGTGGGAATTAAAAAAGCCTTACCTCTACTAGTTAATCTAGCTTCTGCAGCTTTTGCATTTTCCTTATGAATTTTACTATCCATATACCCACCTATAGTTACATTTCCTTTAGCGTATATAGCAAGATCATAATAGTCTTGTTTTGTTACAACAACATCATTTCCTTGAAACTTCATTGGTGTATCTTTAATATCTGTAGTATTTACTGTATTAGCTAAATCATTTCCATAAAGGAATGCAGTTGCTTTATTAACATCTTCTCCTTCTTGAACTAAAGATTGAAATGTCTTTTGTTTCTTTTTATATAAATCATAACTATCTCTTAAAGCAGGAGGAGCTCCACCTGGTTTACCATTTACTCCATTTATTATTTTTTGAGAAAATCTTTCTACATAACTTGTTACATCTTCTTTATTTAGTGCTGCTCCATTTTTTATAAGTGTTTCAATACCTTGCTCTCTTGTTTTACCAATATCCATTTGTTTATTTAATGCAATTATATTTTTTGGATTGTTTGCAAACATTCCATCCCACACAAGACTATATCCAGAGTTTAACATATCAGATCCAGCATTTGCTTTGGCTAACTCATGACTTACAATAGGATCTAGGTCAGATGAATTTTCATCAAACTCAGGACGACCAGGAGCTAAAGGAGAACCAGGACCACCAGGACCACCAGGAGGTTTGGTACCTTTTAATGCAGCTATGTCTTTAGCATTATCACGATCTAATTGTTTTTGTCTACTGGATTCTGCTAAGCTTGCATAATCAAAACCAAGTTTTGCTGCTTCAACTTTCATATCATTTGCCTCTTGTAATATCTTGAAGTTAGCTTCAAAAAGAGGACTATCTACAACTTCTTTAGATCTTCTAACTGAACCATACATTCCTCTTAGATTATCTAAAGAGTTTTCTTTATATAAATATCCTCTTATACTATCTGGATCTTTAGTAACCTTTTCAGCTAGTGTATCATATGAAGAGTTAACAGAATCAATATTAGTTTCAAGTTTATCTAATTGCATTTGAATAGCATTCTTACCATCCTCAGTTTTTTCTAAACTCTTTTCTAATGTAAGTTCAGCAACCTTATCATTATATCCACGCAACTTAGCATCTCTTTGATTATATACCATACCAACTAATTCTTCATCATTTAAGTTAGCATAGTTATATTCTCCTGTAATCTGAAGTTGTTGTTTTACTCTAGGGTCAGAAAAGATTTGATCAAGTGCTCCTTGCACTTCTGCAGGAAGTCTTCCCTCTTCTTTCATCTTAACCATGTAAGGAGATTCTATAGGAGTTTGTGATAAAGTGTTTCCTTTCTTATCTTTTACAATGTTATATTTAATATTACCATCACTATCAGTTTCATACACTTGATCAAATGTAAGTGTACCAGGCTTAATAGCATCAAATTGCTCTTTAGCAAACTTCATAATATCAAAGTGAGGAGTGTATGAACCATTAAAAACCTCCCCAGCCTTTTGAGAATTTAACCAAGGGGAAGCTTGTTTTTGAAAGTTTCTTATATTAGCTGGATTTGATTTACCTTCATCTGTATCCTTTTGTATCTTCTGTAACAAAGATTGATATCTAGCTGTTGAGGCTACAGCATTTTGGATTAAAGGATCTTTAGCAAGTTGCCCTGTCATTCCAGACACAGAGTTAACTAACTGTTGATTAGAGAAATCACCAGCAGCTACTGTCTTTAGTCTATTACCTAATTCACCTAGCTTTGATTCTAGATACTTTTTATCTACGTCTTTATATACATTTAACCCAGATATCTTATCAACCTGATTCTGAATCTTTTGCACACCTTGGTTATATTGTGCCTGCTTTTGCATGCCAACTTGTACCATAGCCTCCACAGGGAGTTCTTGGATGTAGGGGTTAAATTGTGATATTTGATCTGTAAACGATGCCATAGTACAAAATTAATTTAAAATATTAGAATTACCAAGAGCTATAACAAATTTTAGTAATTCACTATAACTTAATTAGTTAGAGATTTTTTAGAGCTTTTACAATAGAGCTATTCCTAGCTTTCTTATTTGATGTCTTACCACCATTTTTTTTCAAGTCATCTAAGTCATCCATTGAAGGACCACTACTTTCTGCCACACTATATCCTTTTATCTTACCAGTCTTTGGATTATAGATAGGATACATTTGGTTACCATATGCATCAGTTTTAAATGATCCTGATTGGTCACCTGACATGTTGAACTGAGCAGGAGCATTCATGTTAATAGCTCTACCACTTGGAGAGAATCTGAATCCATACATGTTCTCCATAATAGCTAGCTTTCTATTAGTAGCTCTTTGTTGTGCAGTCTTAGCAGCAATAGAACTTAAAGCAGCTTGGGTTTGAGCTTTGGTATTAGATTTAGCTTGAGACTGTCTAACGTATTGTTGATCAAGGATTTGCAAGTTTTTAAGTTGAGCATCATTCAATGTAGCTCTGTTCTTATCATAAACCTGCATCTTATTTGCCTGATTGACTCTGGTTTGTTCTCCTAACACTCTGTTCTTAGCTTCTATTGCTTGGGACATAATTATTGATTGAGCAGCAGGGTTATTACCACCAGCTCTGATAGCAGCTCTAGCTTGAGAATCAATTGCATTGATTTGGTCATTTAAAGAAATATCATATGGAGTATCTAACATTGGTTGAAACTGTTGAGCCTGTACAGCTTCTAACTGATTGGTAGCCAATGCAAGGTATTCAGGATACAATTGATCTGGAGGTAAGTCATCATTAGCATTACTAGGTCTTAAGTAGTTTTCTAGATTAGATAAAGCTGCTAATCCTATACCTCCTGCTTTATTCCAAAAATTACCTTTAGATTTTTTACTATTACTAACAGGAGATATTCCTTCAGCAGAAGCCATTGCTCTTTCAGCAAATCCTTTAGGAAGATTAACCAATTTAGGAATTGTTAAGTTTCTAGAAGCTGGTATAATATTTGGCATATTTTCAACATCTAATCTACGTAATTGA
>Ga0315284_10004495_pt1 | contig 19793 bp, 17 predicted proteins | sample YL17G09_16_MG_FD_203696 | JGI IMG/M metagenome (GOLD analysis project Ga0315284, IMG submission 203696) | Sediment microbial communities from Yellowstone Lake, YNP, Wyoming, USA - YL17G09_16 | ecosystem: Environmental > Aquatic > Freshwater > Lake > Sediment | place: USA: Wyoming | collected... | reverse complement strand
ACACTTGTTACAGGACATCGTGGCGCGACGTATGCCTACAGCATTATAGCCATAATAGTTGTATTCTTCCTGGTATTCTATCCCAATATCGGGACGGCGATCGACCGCGTCAAGGCGAATACAGGCGCGTCGCAGGATTGGCATCAATCTCTTGTCTGGATGAAGGAAAACACTCCGGACCCGTTCCAAAACCCCGACTTATATTATGGGCTGTACCAAATTCCACCAGCGGGCCAGGGCTATAGTTATCCTGCATCAGCGTACGGGGTGATGAGTTGGTGGGATTACGGCTACTGGATTACCTCCATTGCCCACCGCATACCAAATGCCAGTCCAAACGGCCAGGCCGGTGCCGTTGATGCAGGCTCGTTCTTTACAGCTCAAGATGAATCCACGGCAAACCAGGTGCTTGATAAATTAGGCTCCAATTATGTAATTATCGATGATTCTATGGCTGTGGGAAAATTCTACGCCATGGTGGTCTGGGCGGGAAAGGATCAACCTCAATTTTTCGATGTATTTTATCAAAGTACTCAGACTGGGACGCTTCAACCGGTGACGCTTTACTATCCCCAATATTATCAATCTATGTGCTCCCGATTATACCTTTACGCAGGAGAAGAATGGGTTCCTCAACAGACGATAGCGATTTCCTGGATTGAGAGAGAGTTGACGAGTACCGATGGTAGCACGTTTACGGCAAAGGTTATCTCCGATCAGAAGTCCTTTTCAAATTATGATAGTGCGAAGGCGTTTGTAGACGCAAACAAGGATTACCGGATAGTGGGCGCGAATCTCCTTATCAGTCCTGTCCCGCTCAAAAAGTTAGAGCACTACAAGTTGATCTACCAGTCTCCGACTGCAGTTGCGACAAAGCAAGGTGGAAACGGAACAATCTCCTCCGTAGAGATATTCGAGTATTCTCCCTAAGAATGCTCTCGCGCTTCGCCTCTGAGAAATAGATGTTATACCTAAAGCCAATCTCTTGTTTGTCAAATTGACTACCCTATGCTACACTACGTCTGGATTTAGCTTGCGGGGATACTAGAGGAAAGCCAAAGATGGACAGGGAGACATTAAACTTAAAGCAAGCACAGCATAAGCCCAAGATTATTGCTGCTATTCCTTGTTTCAACGAGGAGCGCTGCATCGGAAGTGTGGTGCTCAAGACAAAGAAGTTTGTCAGCAGCGTGGTAGTAATAGACGACGGCTCGACTGATGCTACCTCTGAAGTTGCTACTGAGGCTGGGGCTTTGGTTTACCAGCATGGCCAAAATCGAGGTTACGGAGCCGCGGTTCGCAGCGCACTGGCAAAGGGGAGAGAGCTTGGAGCAGATGTGCTGGTAATCCTCGACGGGGATAGTCAGCACGATCCTAAGGATATACCTAGACTTGTTAAGCCTCTGCTGGATAGAGAAGCAGACATCGTGGTAGGCTCTAGATTTCTAGGAGCAGGGAAGAAACCCCCTTTCTATCGCCGCATGGGGCAGAGTGTTTTGAACGCTGTTACTAACATAGGCTCCGGGCAAAAAATCAGTGATTCTCAAAGCGGATTTAGGGCCTACTCTGCAAAAGCACTCAAGGAGTTGGATTTAGCCGAGAATGGGATGTCAGTGAGTTCCGAGATGCAGTTCGCCATAAGCAAAGCTGGCCTCAAGGTGGCTGAGGTGCCTATAGACGTCTCTTATATAGATAAGACGAAGAGGAATCCGGTGGGGCATGGCATAAGCGTTTTAAGCAGGGTGCTGGTACTATTTAGCTTGAGGCAACCGCTGCTACTGTTTGGTCTGCCTGGGCTGGGGTTCCTGACAGCTGGCCTAGTATTGGGCGCGCGCGTTTTAGCAATATATGGCGATACTCACGTGTTGGCAATTGGCAACGCACTGGGTGCGATTCTTCTCTGCATCGCAGGAATGCTGGCACTGTTTACCGCGCTGATGCTGCAGGCAATGAAAGAGTTATTGCATAGAGAAGCTTCGTAGTAAGAAAATGAAGCGGAGTTTGCCCAAGAGTTCGCAATAAGTTCTGTACTTACTGAGGAATTGTAACCCAGAATCGAAATAATGCAAATAGCGGCGTCTACCTTCATTCTCGAATGCGGTGATATCCAAGTTTTCCTCTTGGTGGGCAAATCATGAGAATTATGCTTGTGACGGAGTACTATCCACCCCATGTTGGGGGCGTAGAGGTTGTTTTTAGTACCCTGGCTCGAGAATTGGTGAAACGAGGGCATGAGTGTCATATAGTTACCTGCAGAGTCCCGAATAGTAAGAAATACGAGGAATTCGAAGGGGCTAAGATCCATCGGATAAACGTGCCTCGCAGGAACGATAGATACTGGTTTGCCTTGCTGGCTATTCCAACAGCTTTGAAGATAGCAAGACGCGTAGACTTGATCCACACCACCACGTTCACTGGAGCGATTCCTGCTTGGGTAGTTTCGAAGTTGTTAAGAAAGAAGTGTGTTATTACGGTTCATGAAGTGTGGTCAGGGTTATGGTCAGACTTAGCTGAGATGAACTGTGTTTCGGCGAGGTTCCATCGTTTCCTAGAAAGAGCAATAATCTCCCTAAACTTCGACAAGTATGTCTGTGTTTCGAGATACACTCGCAATTGCCTCAGATTACTGGGTATCAAGGACAAAAAATTGCAGGTAATATACAATGGCATCGATTACGAACTTTTCAATCCCTCTAAAGCTGATGGAACGGTGGTAAGAGCAAAATTTGGTATCGGAAATGATTTCATTTATATGTACTATGGAAGAGCTGGTATTTCCAAAGGTCTGGAATACCTGATTCAAGCGGTTCCAATGATATCTAAGGATATTCCTAATTCGAGGCTTCTGTTGATTCTAGGGGATGAGCCCAAAGACAGGCGCAAGCATATTACGGAAATGATAAGTAGCTTGAGGATAGAAAAACAAATAATCCTATTACGCCCCGTGCCCAAGAACGAATTACCTAGCTATATCGCTGCCTCTGACTGTGTAGTAGTGCCCTCGCTCTCCGAAGGATTTGGATTTACTGCTGCAGAGGCATGCGCTATGGAGAGGCCGATTGTGGCGACAGATGTTGCTTCATTGCCGGAGGTCGTATCTGGGAAACATGTACTGGTTAGTCCGAGAAGCCCGGACGAAATAGCCAGAGCAGTCAATAAAGTCTATCATGGTGATGTTGAAACGAGCCTCAAGAAAACCTTCACCTGGGATGAGTGTGTAGAAAAGTATTTGAAGGTTTATCAGGGAGACGGATTATGGGGAGTGGCATAAAGACTGAGAACAGAAACTGGGAGGAGCATGAATTCTTTCATTTAGCAGGCAGCACTTATAAAGAGAATCAACTGAAGATATTAAAACTGCTAAGGGGAATCAGATCGGATAATCTGTTAGATATTGGCTGTGGTAACGGCAGTTTCACAATAGAATGTGCTAGGGTGATCGGTGCGAAAGAGCTATACGGAATCGAGATTGCCGAGGAAGAAGCAAAGGAAGCCAAGAGCAAGGGCATAGAGGTCTTTGTGAGGGACGCGAGCGCTAGTTTCCCTTTCGATGATGAGTATTTCGAGGTCATAGTGGCAAATCAGGTATTAGAACATGTAATTGATATTGACAATATGCTAAGGGAATCAAAGCGTGTTTTAAAAAGAGATGGCGTATTGGTATTATCAACTCCAAACTTGTGTTCACTACTTCAACGCCTATTGGTGGTAATTGGTCGGCAGCCGACAACACTTCATGTCAGTGAGATACAGGTCGGTAATTTTCTGAAGGGAGTAAAGGCTTCCGGCCACGTACATGCTTTCTCACCCCCTGCGTTGAGTGATTTAGTTCGATATCACGGATTTGAAATCGAAAGGTTTGTTGGCGTTGGGTTCTACCCGTTTGGTGCCGGGCTCGCTAGGGTTTTAGCAAAGCTCAGCAGGAACACCTCGGTGTATTTGATTGTGAAAGCGAGAAAACAAACGTAGAGCGCAGATTCCAATTCGCGGAGCAAACCCGGTGAGAATAGCAATACTTGTTGCAACATTCTATGCATTCAGTGGGATTGATAGAGTTGCCGAGCAACAGGCGAAAGAATTTTCTCTAACAGGCCACGACGTCTCAATATTTACCTTAGATTCAAACATGCCTCCGCCTCCAAATGTCAAGCTAAATGTTCTTGGGATGCCGAAAGGCTCCCTGTCCCAGCGAATCTATCGATTGCTATTTCCTGTAGATTTCGTGAAAGCTGTAAAATGGGTTCCGAAGCTAAAAGATTTTGATGTTTTATACAGTCACCAGTACCCAATGAATTGGCTGGCGTATTTAGCCAAGAGGTTCTACAGAGTCAGATACGTCTACTACAATCATGGTCTTGCTCCTCCCTGGACATTTTCCAGTTTTAGCGAGCGTCTCTATATGAAGATATTCATTTCCTTAGCAAACTGGACTATTAAAAGAGCTGACGACGCTATATCTGTCAGTGGGTATCTTCAAAATGAGTTGCAGCGTGAGACAGGTCTGCACAGTCAAGTAACGCATAATAGGATTGATGCCAATAGATTCCGTGATGGAATTGATAGTTCAGGCATTAGAGACAAATACAATTTGGGTAATGCCCCGCTTGTTCTGTATGTTGGCAGAATATCGCCGCATAAAGGAGTTCATTTGTTAATTGAGGCCTTCAATCTAACCAGGCAGAAGTCCCCTGATGCTAAGCTTATGATAGTGGGAAAGCACACTTTCGGTGCCTACTCTAATAGACTCAGGAAAATGAGCGATGCTTCAGTCATATTTACTGGCCTTGTCTCAGATGAGGAGCTGCCTTACTATTATGCCGCCTGCGATGTTTATGCTACGTGCACATTGTGGGAGGGTTTCGACTTGCCCTTGGCGGAAGCACAGGCGTGCGGGAAACCTGTGGTAGCCTTTGACATTGGCCCGCATAAGGAAGTCATTGATGGCAGAGGATCTCTGGTCAAGGCAGGAGATGTGAAGGAATTCGCCAAAGCGGTTGTAGCGATTCTGGAGAGGGTAAAGGGTGGAAAAGATGGATAATGAGGCGCCACCGCCTGTTAATGGGAGGGTACGGTGAGTCGTCCCCTGGTTAGTGTAGTAATGAGCGCCTGGAACGAAGAGAGATATGTTGGCAAAACCATTGAAAGCATTCTGAAGCAAACTTTTATTGACTTCGAGTTCATCATTGTTAACGATGGTTCAACTGATAAAACGCAACAGGTCTTAGATGATTTCGCCTCCCGGGACAAGAGGGTAAAAATCATCGTAAACGAAGCAAATATGTACATTGCGCGCTCTCTTAATAGAGGTATACAGAGTGCGCAGGGTGAGTATGTGGCTATAATTGACGCGGCAGATGCGGCGCACCCGATGAGGTTAGAGAAACAGGTACGCTTTCTGCAAGCCCATCGAGATGTTTACCTTGTCGGTACTTACGCGTATTGGGTAGATGAGGGTGGAAACATTATTGGTGAGTGGAAAGTCCCTCAGGTTATTGAGAAAAGTAGATTATATATACCTCAGATTGCAGTTCACCCGTCGATCATGATTAGAAAAGAGCTATTCGACAAGATCGGATTTTACGATGTTAATAGCGATGTCTCTGTGGAATTCGAATTGTATCTGCGTGTATCCAGACACCGACTTGGCATTGCCAATATCCCAGAGTTCCTCACTTACGTTACACTGAGAGACAAAGGTGTGACACATACCAATCTTAGGACGATACAATGGAATCAATTTAAGATAAAATTGCAGTATTTGCCGTATTTCTTTGGTTTTTGGAACGTGTTCAGCACTCTGAGGAGCTTTGTCGGGTTGCTTCTGCCCAATTTTTTGTTGAAGAGAATAGTCATTCGATCTGTAAGTCGAAAGCGCTGAGGTATATGAGACCAGCCGTTGATTTGAAATGACCGACTGTTGAGCGCACGTCGATATGACTTTTGCGCAAAAGGGAAAGATCATCAGCACTATCGGAAATCGTTTTATCCTAGTTAGAAACAATCCGGGTCTGCTTGCAGTCTGGCTTGAAGCGAAACTGAAGTCTGCTTTGTTATTGCCCTTCATTAATCATCCAATCCAGAAGGAGATTAGTGGAATAGTCTTCGAGTTTGATTTATCTCTCGACCCGATGGTCAAGAACATGTACTTTGGCTTGTATGAACCCGAAGTAATACGGGTTTTGAGGAGAACACTAAGAGTAGGCGATACTTTCATCGACGTAGGAGCGAATATTGGATATCTATCTTGCATCGCTGCAGGGCTCGTTGGCCGCATGGGGCATGTTCATAGCTTCGAGCCGGCACCAAGATACTTTGAAAGATTGGCAAAATTGGCGGCAGCTGATCCAGCGCACAGAATTGAACCCCACAACTGCGCCTGCGGGGATGTTGAGGGTTCTCTTCCATTGTATATCACAAACCTTGCTAACATCGGTTGGAATACCGTTGTACCCAACTTCATGAGCCCAGGTACTGTGGAACAGACAATTGATGTCCCAGTTTGCAGATTGGATGATTTCATAGCGGCAAATGCTTTGAAGAACATATCCTTGATCAAAATCGACGTAGAAGGGTTTGAATTGCCAGTTCTGAAAGGACTTCAGAGGTATCTTCAGAGCGACGAATCGCGTCGTTTGGCAATAATCTGCGAGATTGCTCCAGGAGCATACCCGTTGCTGGGATTCACGCTCACGCAACTCGCAGAGTACATGAAGACATACGGCTATCGAGCGTTTAGTCTCATTGACAGCAATGCTGAGGTAGATATTACAAGACTCAACACACTGACTAACGTACTTTTCAGGGTCCCGGTTCATTCGCCATCCGTGACTGACCGACCCCACAAATGCTATACCCGAGTGTGAACGAGGGGACTAACGTTTACAAGAGAGGTGGAGCAGAAGAGAAGGGATACCATCGTCGTGGCCGTAACATAGTGCGCAATGATCTCAGTCCACAGACTCACAAATGCTGCTTCTTGAATGCTATGAGTGATCTCTTGGCACGAACAAGAAGTTGAAGAATCTGGGAAGGCTGCCAAGAAAGTCTCAGGTAGTTGTAATAAAAAGCAGGTTGTATCGCTTTGGTAGTCATTACGTGAGTTGCGTCCAGTATAGTGAATGGTAGCTTTCCTCCACCCATTAGGTCGCGATTGCGATTTGCCTCTGGGCCTTCCCATTTGTCACCCTTCTGCTGGGGTACATGGCTATAATCGTGAGACTGATGAATGGCTTTCACTACCGCTGTCGCGTCAATAACAGGAATGGAAATCTTTCGGGCATGCTGAATGAACCAGTTATCCCATCCGGGCCGGCCAACAGCGAACGATGGAAGTCTTGTTAAAGCGTCATCATGAGAAAAAGCCATGTAGTCTATTGCGTCTGGAGTATCAATAATACCATGTTCGGCTACATAATTTCGCAACTGCTGCTCCCAGTCCGGCTGATCATAGTCCCACGGCTCTGCGATATTTATATTCGAACGTCGTCCCACCATTAGAAATCTCGGAAAGGCAATACGCTCTACAGCTCTGATAAAATCGCTAAGCAGGATGATATCAGCATTAACGTAGCACATTAGGCGGTGGCTAGCTATCTTTGGCACTTCAGTAAATACTGAGTTGAGTAGAGGTGTACCGTACTCATTGCGGGAGATATCTGGGATGTTTTTTGCTTTGAACTCGGCAGCTGCTTCTTTTACGCCCGGGTCGTCTCCGCATAGAATTAACTCACAAGCAGGATGTAGACGAGACCAGCTCTGAATGGCATTGTGTTGGATGATGGCTGTGTGCCCTATGAAAGGTTTGGGGACAGAAAAGATGGTCAGCATACTTTCATGACCTTCGGCCGATCGCAGAGATGCTTATACTCAAGTACCTGATTCCCTCATTGGCTTAACCCCTGCTCTGATGTGGAATCAACTTTAGCCCTAACCTTAGCATACCACTCAATAGTTCTCTTGAGCCCTTCTCTGAAATCCATTTTGGCCACGAATCCGAATTCCTTTTTTGCTCTGCTGGTATCCAGACATCTTCTGGGTTGTCCATCTGGCTTGGAACTATCCCATTCTATTTTACCGTCGAAGCCAGAGAGTCTGCATATCATTTGCGCGAGGTCTTTAATCGATATCTCGAAACCAGCCCCAAGATTGACCGGATCGGATTTGTTGTACTTCTCTGTTGCCAGTACTATGCCCTCAGCAGCATCATCCACGTAGAGAAATTCTCTGGTTGGTTTGCCGCTTCCCCATGCTGTGATACGACTTTCACCTTTATCTTTGGCCTCGAGGACCTTTTTAATTAAGGCAGGGATGACATGCGAGGACTCGGGATCGAAGTTATCTCCAGGGCCATAGAGATTAACAGGGAGAAGATAAATTGCGTTGAAACCGTACTGCTGCCGATAGGCTTGTGATTGAACCAGTAGCATCTTCTTGGCCAGTCCATAAGGGGCGTTAGTCTCCTCGGGATAACCATTCCACAGGTTTTCCTCTTTGAAGGGAACAGGGGTGAATTTCGGGTAGGCGCAGATTGTCCCGATGGCTACGAACTTCTCAATTCCAGCTTGTCTTCCTGCTTCTATCAGTTGCACTCCCATCATCAGGTTCTCATAGAAGAAGCTACCCGGATTATTCATGTTCGCGCCGATGCCGCCCACCCTGGCGGCAAGGTGGATGACTATATCAGGCTTGGTGTCGCTGTATAGCCTTTTCACTGCTTCCATTTCCACCAGGTTATAATCTCTGCTGCGAGGGACGAAAATCTTTTTGCAGCCTCTTTCGTCCAGCTTCTTGACTACATTGCTCCCCAGAAAGCCAGCTCCCCCGGTCACTACAATTCTCTTGGTGGCAAGCCAGCCCTTCACTTTGGCTCCTCCGTTGTTCCCGGCTTGCATAAAGCCCGGTCAACCGAGTTCATTCCGTACTTCGCGAGTATCTTTTTGCCTTTCCCGGGGGATTTCAAGCCCAAAGCCTCCATATCTGCGTCTACCATGATCTTGACTAGGGCTTTGAAGGTCACTCTGGGTTCCCAGCTCAACTCTTTCTTCGCCTTTGAGGCATCCGCTATGAGCATATCCACTTCAAGCGGTCTAAAGTAACGGTGATCTATCTTCACATATTCCTGCCAATCGAGCCCGGCGTAGTTAAAGGCTTCAATGAGGAATTCCTTTACTGAGTGGGTTTCACCTGTTCCTATAACGTAGTCGCTGGGCTTATCCTGCTGGAGCATAAGCCACATTGCCTTCACATATTCCGGAGCGTAGCCCCAGTCCCTCTTCGCTTCCAGGTTCCCCAGGTAGAGATTTTTCTGCTTCTTGGCGAGGATGTAAGCGATGGCACGGGTTATCTTCCTGGTGACAAAGGTTTCGCCGCGCCGTGGAGACTCGTGGTTGAACAGGATGCCGTTGGTGGCAAAGAGCCCGTAGCCCTCCCTGTAATTCTCCGCCATCCAGTAGGCATAGACTTTGGCAACCGCGTAGGGACTCCGTGGTCGAAAGGGCGTTTGCTCATTCTGTGGAGGTTGAGAAGCTCCGAACATCTCGCTGCTTGAAGCCTGGTAAAATCTAGCCTTTATCCCACTTTGACGGATAGCCTCCAAGAGGCGTGTAGTTCCCAGAGCCACTATATCACCAGTGTACTCCGCAGTATCGAAGCTAACCCTGACATGGCTCTGGGCACCGAGGTGGTAGATCTCATCAGGCCTTACACTGTAGATGAGGTTAGTGAGCTGTGTGCTATCGGAAAGGTCTCCGTAATGAAGAAAAAGCCTGGCTCCTGGCTCATGGGGGTCAACATAGATATGGTCAATGCGAGCGGTAGAAAAGGTGCTCGACCTTCTGATGATGCCATGCACCTCATAGCCTTTGTCAAGCAGAAACTCTGCTAGATAAGAGCCATCCTGGCCAGTGATCCCTGTGATAAGCGCCTTTTTCATGATTATCCTCCTGGGAATCCGGAGTGCTTAATACTTAACTCATTTGATACATTTCTTTAAGGCATCACACACTAAATCAATATCTTCGTGGGTTAATCCTGCCCATGTGGGCAGGTTCATTCCCCGAGACGCTATCCGTTCCGCTACAGGGAAACGTTGTCCTCTGGCTAACCTGCGATAAGGCGGCATGGTGTGCATGGGGTAGAAAATGGGTCGAGTTTCGACTCCTCCTTTGACGAGGGCAGCCATAACTGCGTCTCGCTCAACAGAGAGCTTTTCGTCTAGTACTACGCTGAACATCCAGTAGACGTTTCGAGCCCACTCTTTCTCTACTGGCAGGGTCAGCAAAGGCACGTTTCGCAGTCGCTCATTGTACCACTGCGCTATCTCACGACGGCGTTCGATATGCCATTCGACTTTTTCCAACTGTGCCAGGCCGATAGCGGCAGCTATATTAGTCATGCGATAATTGTAACCTATTATGGGAAACCAGTAGCGCCGGTTGGGGTCCATACCCTGACCCTTGAGCTGGCGCACCCTGCTCGCTAGAGCATCGTCATTGGTCACGACCATGCCTCCCTCACCGGTGGTGATAATCTTGTTCCCGTAGAAGCTGAAAGTGGCGATATCGCCAATGGAACCCACCCTTCGCCCTTTGTACTCAGCCCCGTGGGCTTCAGCGGCGTCTTCAATCACGAAAAGCCCACGGCGGTGCGCCAAAGACATGACAGGGTCCATATCTACGGGATGACCATATAGGTGTACTACTATGATGCCTTTGGTCCGTGGGGTTATTTTTGCCTCTATTAAGTTGGGATCCATGTTCCAGGTCTCAGGCTCGGAGTCCACAAAGACAGGGCGTGCCCCGCAGTATTTCACTGCATTTGCCGTAGCGACAAAAGTCAGGGTGGGCACGATGACCTCATCTCCTCTGCCCACGCCGAGCGCCATTAGGGCAAGATGCAATGCCACTGTTCCATTGCAGCAAGCGGCGGCGTGTTTGACTTTGCAGAAGTCGGCAAAAGACCTTTCAAATCGTTCGATGTACTTTCCGCTGGATGAAATCCACGTGGTATCTAAACAGTCCATCACGTATGTCTTCTCGTTCCCCACAAGCATAGGGGCTGCCACAGGTATGAATCGTTTTGGAGTCACTTCCGTGCCTCTCTTTTCCTCTGCGTTTCTCCGTAGCATTGGACATCCTCCTTTAAATGCCATGATTCTAGCACACGAGCAGAAGAAAGTCTTCCCGTCTTTCTTCAGAGGGTTCAGCAAGGCAGCAGGGTGTGACCTCACGATTTTTCAACGGAGCATCGTGTGCACGCCGGTGCCTCCTGGTCAGCAACACTGCCATCGTCTCGCGTCATCGAGGGCAAATGTGATGGCCAAGCGCATGGCACTACCAGTAGCAGCCACCTTCCACAATCGGCGCACCTTCGGGTGTCTCTTCCCTCGATGGTCGAGTCCAGTATTCGTTGTAGATACTCCAGGTATCCCAGCGTTTCCCTTTGATGCCAAATAGGAGCTGCGTGGCTCCTCCAAGATGCACGGCAGACTTGCCACTTTTTTTGACATGAGCCGTAAGTGGAATTGAGTATGCTCCTGCACCGATAATGGCTACGTCAAACTGCCTTTCCGAGATTTGCCATTTCATATGTTCCAGTGCATGAAACCAGTCTTCAAATCCAGATTTTGTCAGAGCGTCGGATAACGGAACTCTAATGGTGTCCAGTTCAAAGTCCGGTAAGACTCTTGCGTCTTTCCAGAGTCTATCCCTATTATGAAGAAACTGGCGTCTGATACTCTGCTCAAAAGGATGGATCACCAATACCCTTCTGTTCTTCAAGCATATGCTCCATGGATTCTTGTGACAGTATGGCTCCAATGACGATAACTCTGCAAGTTTGGCACCTGGAGCGAACCTTTTCACTATTCTTGATTCATATGTGTTGTACCACACTGCTATGAGGTCCAGACTCTTCAATGACTCCGCGAATTCAAGACACCAGCGATAGAAAATATCGTCATCTGGCGGGAAAACGCCAGCGTTCCGATAGAGTTCCAATTTGGTCGTCATGTCCCACGCTGCTACTTTCCCTTTGCCTTCAATAAACCTTCGTAAAGCTTGGGTTTCGACCGAACCAAGCTTGCCAATGGCGGTCGGTTCACCAGATTCGAGCCGTCGAGCAATTAGGTCATTACCTCTGTCGGCTGGCAATATATCATAGCCCCAGTAGTCTATTCTTTTCTTGACGATTGGCCTATAGTAGTACCAATAAATATGACCGTACCGAAGATATATCTTCTGGACGACCCTCCATTTTCCGACGGTTCTTCTCAATGCAGCGAGTGTTCCGGTGAGTAGTCGCCTCATTCTGTTACTCCTTTTTCTTCTGAGGTTCCCGCATCCAGTCCCAGCTTAGAAGCCAGTGGTCTTCTTCCGTAAGCGGGTAGCCCGCTGCACGGCGATAAACAGCCCGGTATGCCTTGGCTGTTCGCTCCCAACTGAAGTCCTGTAACCGCCTTGCACCTCGCCTTCGCAGGTCTTCACGAAGATCAAGGTTAGTAGCCATTTTCGCCACAGCATCGGCAATGGCTTCCACGGAGAAGGGGTCAAAAAACAAAGCGGCATCTCCTGCTTGCTCAGGCAACGAGGTCACTGTGGAGCAAGCTACGGGGGTGCCTTCCTGCCAGGCTTCAAACAACGGCCCGCTAGCTGCCTCAAAAAGCGTAGGAATAACCACGAATTGTGCCAAACGGTATAGCGCACGCAAATCCCCAGGGGGCACTAGGCCTAAGAACTTCACTTGTTCCTGTAGTTGTAGCGCCTTGAGTCGTTCCTCGATATGCGGCCAAAAGTTGTTCTGATGGCCCGTACACACCAAATGCAACTTTAGGCCATCGCGGTCACGTAGCAGAGCCAGAGCCTCTAGAAGGCGGATGTGATTCTTATGCTCCCAGGTCATAGAAGGGTAAAGAGCAAATAGTGAGTTCAGTTTATACTTCTCTCGAACTTCAGCCAAGGAATCAGGATTTGGTTCTGGATGAGTCTGTGTTGTTGGTGCCCAAGGGATGACCTGTACCTTGTTTGGGTTTACATGGTAATGGTCTATGACATCCTGTTTTACCCACTGAGAAGCAACGGCTACCGTGTGGGCAAAATGGCATCCTGCTGGGTAGATTGTTGCGCGCCAGGCAATTATTGACGGTGTGAAAAACTGAGGATAATGTAGATGCTGCAGATCGTGTGGGTTATAGATGGTGGGCAGCGCACATACTATGAACTCCTGGTATGGGAAATGAATTACATCGCAACCCAGATTTTCGTAAAAGCCATTGGAGATGGGAACCTCTGGCCATATTCTGCTGACCCCCAATAATTGCGCTGCCATATTGCGTGACTTTGCCGCGAGAGGGCGCAATGGCCCCAGGATGCGCCCTAAAGAAGATTCCAGAGGCTTAGGGCCACGAACGATCCGTTGATTGGGACCAATGTAAGGCTTCAGCCATTCAGGGTTTTGCCAGGGGCCAATGATGATGTACTCTTCCGGCCCATCGTCAAGCTGCCCCAGCGCATGAACCAAACCAACTAAGACACTTTCCGCCCCTCCCGATCCACTGGCGGGTAATATCTGAGCATTTAGGGCAATCCGTAGATCCTTCTGTATAATAGCTACGCCCCCTTAGCTTTGGCCGGCACACCCACTGCTGTAGTATCAGGAGGTATATCTCTCACAACTGAAGCTCCGGCACCAATGATCGACCTGGCTCCGAGCTCGCGTTTCTCAATAGTGACGACCCCAGTGCCTAAAAAAGCGCTGCTGCGAATAGTGGTATGTCCTGACAGGTGGCATCCTGGTGAGATAGTAACATAGTCTTCAATTATGCTATCGTGCCCAACCGTGCAATCCAAGTTTATGATGACATGTGCACCAATGATAATATTGCATGTCAGGATGTTACCAGCACAAATAACGGAACCGGAGCTAATCTTTACTGTCGACTTATCATACCGCACATTTGGATGGATAAGTGTGGCAAACTGGCATCCCATGCCTTCTGCTTCGTGAACAGCGCGTTCTTTGATTTTAGGGTCACCTATAGCTACCACAGCATACAGATTCGGTAGATATTGCCTGATGCTATCAGCACCAATCACTGGTATACCATTCATAAGTTGGCCGATGCGTTCGGTTCCATGTTCCCAAAACCCGATCAAATTCCATGTTCCAGGTTGTGCCTCATTGATGTCGGAAACAAGCCAGGCAACTTCCCGGGCAAACCCACCTGCGCCCAAAATCACCAGATTCTTAGGAATTTTCGATTTGATGGTCATAGTTTACCGAGCCATGCTTATCTATCACTCCCGCCTTTGACAGAATCACCTATCACTATATCCTGAAATACAGCAAGGTATCCCTGTGCCGCTTTCTGCCAGGAATAAACCTGACCAACTATTCCTGATGCTTTCTTCGCTCGCTCGGTGGTCACTTCAGTATTCACCAGCATTTGTTCGATAGTATCAGCCACGCTCTTCGCATCATTAGCATCAAATAGCCAGATGTTGTTGCCAAGCAATTCCACTTGTTCAATATGTGCAGGGATTAGTGAGCAGGCCACTGGGCACCGTGCGCGAGTTGCTTCTATAGCAGGGAAACTGCCGGCTTCATATAGCGATGGTTGTACCAGCGCCGTAGCTAACCTATATAAACACTCAAGCTCAGAGTTGTCAACGTAGCCCAGTCCCCAGAAATCTCGTCCATGTCGAAAGCCGAGGCTATCAGCCAGGTTTAGAATCTCTTTAACATAACCGCCAGCCCGGGGAGTATTGGCAGGCTGCAGCCCAGCGCTATTAGGACCAACACAGACCAAAGGGATATTAACTCCCTTTTGGCGCAATAGCCCTAATGCTTCAAAAAGCACTTTCTGGTTCTTGTGCGGTATAATCCATCCTACAGTCAGCAAGAATTTCTGTGGCAAGCCCAGGCGCTGCCGACAGGATTCCACATCTGCATCTGTGGGGATACGTGCGCTCGACGGTATGCCGAGCCGCACCACCCGGACTTTATCTGCGGATTCAGGATAGAAATGCCGCAACTCGCTCGCCATGAACTCGCTGGACACGACGAGCCGGCGGCAGCGATGAAGCCATTCCGGCATCTGGCGCTCTATCTGAGAGCAAAAGGCAGACCCCAACGTGTTGAATCGCTTCCAATTGAAGTCATGCGGCGTAGCAATCATAGGCATCGGTACTCTTGGGCACTCCATAAGGTAAGGGTAGCTGAAATATGCCACATCGAATCGTTGCTGGCCGCAATAGTGCTCAATCCACAGTCTGGCATCCCCCGCATGGCGGCGTGACCACGCTATTCCATATTTCCTGAGCAACCGGGGAATCCTTGACTGGGCAAAGCCTGTCCCCCAGATGCCCCAGATTCGCTTGGGATTCGCAAGCCTGTTCATGAGCCTGCCCAGCCTGTCATCAAACATATAACTAACACGCACATTGGGCGCAGCCAGGTGCTCAGGCCATTCCACCTTGTACCCCCCCGAATTATACCTGTTCAACAGGATAGTGATATCCCACTCTTTAATCTCGGGCAGCTCCAGCATACCACCCACCAGACCGTGCAGAAAACGTTCCACACCTCCGGCGCTGACAATTTGGTCAATGATTGCTAGTTTAGGCATATATAAACATCAAATTAGCTAGCTCGGCTATTTGCTATCCTTCTGATTTGTTCAGCGTAGAATCCAGCCCATTCCTCCCACATCTGTGGTACCAGCGGCAGGAGCCGTTTTTGGTCTTCCTTTGTCTGGGACTCTAACTCTGGAAATCTAGCTAAGGCTGATTCCACTGCATCCGCAATCGAGTCCACAGAATTGGGATCGAAGTATGTTATATAGCGGACACCGTACCACTGCAACTGCTCTTCAATTTGAGGTATCCGCGAGCAGACAACCGGTTTGCCAGCGAGATAAGCCTCGGCAACAGGTCCACTGCCGCCACCTTCGTAAAGCGTGGGGACAACGACTAAGGCACAACCTTGATACAATTTTACCAGCGTATCAGTGTCAACCGTATCGGTAAAGACTACCTTATCCTGCAATCCCAGAGCATCTATCAGCGCTTTAAGGGCGGGCCAGAGATGTCCCTTAGCGGTGCAAACCAGGGTTGGGCAATTGTTTCCGAGCCTTTTTCTGAGCTCAGCCCAGGCTAGAAGTAAACGAATGTGGTTCTTGTGTGTGTGGCTGCCTGAGCCTGGATAAAGGACAAAGAGAGGCGATATATGATACCGAGACAATAGGGCTTGAATCTCAGCCCTGTCACACAGTTTGAGCAGCACCGCCGGGTCTATTAATGGAGGGCAATGAGTTACCAGGACTTTAGCAGGCTCGATTCCCAGATGTTCAACGATAGCAGCCTTCTGAAACTGCGTATGAGTTATTATGCATTCGCTGCGTTGAGCAAACGGCACAAATCCTTTCCGGAATTTATTTAGGGCTACTAATGACCAATCGTCAGGGAAGAATATTGGATGGATATCGTGTATTGTGAATAGAATGGGAGAACGCAACAGACTTAGATTCTCCAGTGATGAGAAGCGGTACCCATCGGCAATAGCATAGTGTGGTAACCATACGACATCTGTATCTCTCATTGACCCATATAAGGCTTTGAGATTACCGAACTCAACCCTTAGCCACTGAGTTGGCATATGTTGGCTGAGCACATAGTTGCCGGCTGAAACATAACCATCAGGGAGAAATCTGCCTAATACCTTTCTCATAGTGCGTTGGAGAAGGCTCTGATCGAAGAAAATTAACTTAACATTAGGCGACTGAATCTGGGCTAATTCCTTAAAACTCGAAGTTGCAACTACCTTGAACTGCCATGAGGGCTGTGTCTCAGCCAATTTGGACACGGCATTGAACAAGAAGTATCCCAGGCCCCCTTCTATGTAGGGTATCGTATCTGCGGCAATCGTTACTCTTAGCGGGCGCTCAGGCATCTTTTCAATACTCCTTGTGCTCAAGCATCTTGAGTAATTTCCCACGAATGTTTGGTACGAACAAATGCCTGATATTTCATTTGCTCTCCTTTAACACCTGGCACCAAGAGCGGAAAATCCCGACTGTCATCTACTACTAAGGTTCCTCCATGGTCAGATACTAACCGGAACCTCAGGTTATACGAATCTGGAAGCAAGGGCAAATCCTCGAACTTAATCTCTAACTTTATTGTCCCGAGATTCAAAGGCAGCTTGATGTCATCGAAATCATTACGGATATGTACCAGCCGAATACCGTCAACGGAGAATATTTCCAGATTGATCCATATCTGGTCAGGAATATCGTTGATCTGCAATTCAAGCCCACATACAAAGGCTGTGTCTGGTACCAAAGTGATTCCGAAAGCACTACGTTGCGCTCCTTTGAAGAACTCTCGAAGAATTGTCACGCCAGGGCGGCTTTGTACAGAGGTCTCCACTGCAATGGCTGGCGTCGAAAGGTAATTTGCAATCGTCTCATGTGAATCGCCCTCGAATACAAGTTTTCCACTGTTTAGTAAAAGCGCCTTGGGGCAGAGTTCGCGGATGGCCGTCATATTGTGGCTCACAAACAGCACGGTTCGTCCTTCGCTTGCCACATTACTCATCTTTCCCAGACATTTCTTCTGGAAGGCGGCGTCGCCCACCGCCAGCACCTCGTCTACTACCAATATCTCTGGCTCCAGGTGGGCGGCCACTGAGAACGCAAGACGCACATACATACCGCTGGAGTAGCGCTTCACCGGTGTGTCCAGGAATTTCTCGATCTCGGCAAAAGCCACTATTTCGTCGAACTTGCGTTTGACCTCGGCTCTGTTCATCCCCAGCACAGCCCCATTGAGATAGATATTCTCTCGGCCGGTGAGCTCAGGATGAAAGCCGGTCCCCACCTCCAGAAGGGAACCCACCCGACCACAGATCTCCACACGTCCCTCCGTCGGCGCTGTGATGCGGGAAAGGATTTTTAATAAGGTGCTCTTGCCAGACCCGTTTCTGCCGATGATGCCCACAGCTTCGCCGTGCTTGACCTCGAAGGACACGTCTTTCAGAGCCCAGATGGAGTCTGTCTGATGGCTCGAAGCTGATAGCTCATGGCTGGTGGCTGGTGGCTGATGGCCGATAGAGCGGATGCGGCGTAAAGGGCCGGACATGACATTTGTCATGGTTTCGCGTATGGTCTTATAGCCGGCAAATTGACCGATGCGGTATAGCTTGCTCAGGTTTTCAACTCGAACAGCAATGTCATTCATAGCTATCAAACCACGTCCGCAAACGCTTTTTCGCGGCGGCGGAAGTAGAAAGCGCCTGAAATCAATATGACTATAATAATGGCCACTGAGGCAATCAACAGGTAGCTGGGCGGCTTTGTGCCCAAGATTGCCCAGCGAAATCCCTCTATTATGCCGGCCATGGGATTTAGCAAGCCGTACACAGCCTGAAAACGCTCCGGCACGAATGTGACTGGATATACCACCGGTGAGGCAAACAGCCCGAGCTGGATCAAGAATGGGATAGCATAGCGGACATCTCGATACTCAACATTGATTGCAGAGAGCCACAGCCCTATACCTAGGGCGAGCATCAACTCGAGAATAAGGAAGGGTATTATCCCGAGCATTGTTATAGCGGGGTAGTGGCTGAAATAGAGCATCAAAGCAATCAAGACAACAAAAGCGATAGCGAAATCCACCACAGGCGAGAGAACGCCTGATAGAGGCATCAGCAGGCGGGGGAAATACACTTTCTGCAGAAGGTTGGCGTCCTGTACCAGGCTGTTGCTGGATCGGCTTAACCCCTCAGAGAACAGGGTCCAGGGAAGCACCGCTGCATAACTGAAAAGAGGATAGGGTATCCCTTCAGAGGGGATCTTGGCCAGCGTGCCGAAGAATATGCTGAATATTATCATCATGAAAACGGGCTGTATGATAGCCCAGGCAAAACCAAACAGAGTTTGCTTGTAGCGCACTTTGAGGTCGCGCCAGGTGAAGAAAAAAAGCAACTCCCGATACGCCCAAAGCTCACGCAGGTTTATTGGAATCCACCCCTTGGGAGGACGGATTACAGTGACCGGCGCTGCGGCTGTATCCACTTGTTCTATCTTATCCAAGCTGACACTCATAATGCCACAAGCTAACCAGGCAATCTCGCTTTGAAATCGGAATAGATCAAAACATTGCCGTTAGTGCTTCGAAGAACCTGTAATATCTCTTATGTACATAATACAGTTATGGAATGGATTCTACACTATTTGGTCTGGTTTGCAAGTCTCGGCTGGAAGAGGCATAGCGTCCGAAATAGTTGACCCTACCTGCAATCTGCCTTGGGTTGGTATTCCCTAAGCGTGATGGTTTTTGATTGAAGATAGTAGAGAGGATTAACAGAAAGCTATAATACATAATTGGAGCTAAATCTTCTTAGGATCTGGTGGACTGGCTCCCATTGCCTTTACGCTTCCCGCTGGAATTGTCCCTTGCTGTTCCATTGTCAGTAATAGCTTAAGGGCTTCCTCTTCGGCGATACCTGAACCCTCAGCCAGTTCGGAGAGGCTTCCCCCGATTCCATGCGACTTCAGATATTCAAGCAGCAGGGTCTCGTCACTTGCGACCTGTAACTTTGCTCGTCTCTTGTTGCTGACCATAGAGACTATGGTAAGAGCAAACCCTGCAACAATAACGATTAGGATGAGTGCAAACCAAACACGAACGCTCATCAGGTAGGCTGTGCTGAATATAGCTAAAAACAATATCAGAACAACGAACCATAGGGCACCAAGTGGCAATACCATGATAACCCCCTTGCTCACAATAACC
>Ga0315284_10004494_pt1 | contig 19796 bp, 11 predicted proteins | sample YL17G09_16_MG_FD_203696 | JGI IMG/M metagenome (GOLD analysis project Ga0315284, IMG submission 203696) | Sediment microbial communities from Yellowstone Lake, YNP, Wyoming, USA - YL17G09_16 | ecosystem: Environmental > Aquatic > Freshwater > Lake > Sediment | place: USA: Wyoming | collected... | reverse complement strand
ATATTTGGCAAATATTTAAAATGCATTTAAGTCAATCGATCATAATAAGAATGCTTATTATAAAAATACCTATACTATAAAAATAATAATTTCTTACCAAATAGCTTTTAGAAAAACCTCCTTTAGACATTAATATTATATTGAATATAGTTCATATTTATCAGTTCAATGGAGTATATTTTTACCCACAAAGAATATAAACAATATCTGAATTTTTTTGATATATAAATATCTGATTTGAGATCGTTGGGAAAGTATAATTATTTTTAGTTTTATGGAATGGGGCAATGTCTATATGGGTTATTTATTAGGTTATGATATTGGAAGTTCCTCAATAAAAGCAACTTTAATAGAAGCTGCAACAGGGAAAGTTATTACCACAGCTATATCCCCAAAAACAGAACTCAAAATTATTGCCCGCTATCCAGGTTGGGCTGAGCAAGATCCTCAAGTATGGTGGGATAATGTAAAGGCAGCGACTTCTAAGATTAGTTTACACTCAAGGGTTAACCCGGCTGATATAGAGGCAATAGGTTTATCTTATCAAATGCATGGACTGGTTATGGTCGATAAAGAGCAAAGGATTTTACGGCCTTCTATAATTTGGTGTGACAGTAGAGCTGTAGAAATAGGTGAAAAGGCTTTTTCCTCTATTGGAAAAGAAACCTGCCTGAAAAGACTCCTGAATTCTCCAGGTAATTTTACCGCATCAAAATTAAAATGGGTTATGCTTAATGAACCTGAAGTTTATACTAAAATTCATAAAGCCATGTTACCCGGTGATTATATTGTTATGATGATGACTGGTGAGATTAAAACCACACCATCGGGTTTATCTGAAGGAATTATGTGGGATTTCCAAAATAATGAATTAGCTAATTTAGTTCTTGATTATTATGGAATCCCTCCTGATATCATCCCAGAGATTGTACCTACTTTTTCAATTCAAGGAGAACTTTCAGAAAAAGCGGCAGATGAATTAGGATTAAAGAAAGGAACAAAAATATCTTATCGAGCAGGAGATCAACCCAATAATGCTTTCTCCCTTAAGGTACTTAATCCTGGGGAATTAGCCACTACTGCTGGGACATCGGGGATTATATATGGAGTTATTGATAAAATAAACTATGACCCAAAATCGCGAGTAAATACCTTTGTTCATGTAAACCACACCAAAGAACATCCTCGATATGGCATACTTTTATGTATTAATGGGAGTGGAATTCTCTACAGTTGGTTAAAACACAATTTAACGAGTTCAGGAATAGCAGAAATGAGTTATAAACAGATGGATAAGTTAGCTTCACAAGTTCCTGCTGGTTCAGAAGGATTGTTAATCCTTCCTTATGGCAATGGAGCAGAAAGAACCTTAGAAAATAGGAATATCGGTGCTTCAGTTTATGGATTAAATTTTAATTTTCACCGCAGATCACACCTTCTACGAGCAGCACACGAAGGTATTGTTTTTGCTATTAATTATGGTTTAGAAATAATGCGAGATTTGGGAATCATTATTACAACTGTAAGAGCAGGAAATGCAAATATGTTTTCAAGCTCACTCTTTGGAGAAGTGTTTGCTACTGTCACTGATGCGAAAGTTGAGATTTATAATACTGATGGAGCACAAGGAGCGGCTCGAGGTGCAGGACTGGGTGCTGGAATTTATAAAACTTCTCAAGATGCTTTCGCTGGATTGAAGGCAGAAAGGGTTATTGAACCTAATAAAAAATTAAAAGGAATATATCAAGATGCCTATAATAGATGGGTATCTATTTTAAAAAATCTATAGAAATGCCCTGGTAAATGCTCAAAATGAACACTCACGCCTTTTTCTGGCTTTCAAAATCTGAGAATGCCCAGTAACCTAAAATAATCAGGTTTATCGGCGAAATGATAGATAGTATCCCAAAAAGAATCGGGTTCTTACCGTGCTTGGCTGCTATCTTGCCAAAGCATACAGCAATGTAGATACATACAATCGCCATCATCATCCAACCTAAGGTATTCATGTTAGACATCTCCTTTCTTTTTTGAACTTTCGCTTACCTTGTTTATTCCCGAACTTAGGTCAGTTATCTTTCCATATTTGCTGCTTCTCCAACTCTTAGCCCAGAAGAATAAATAATTGCTAATATTGCTTTATGCTTAATATTATGCACTGAATTAGGAATTTTTTCAACCTCTTCTTTATTTAATACTAGCGGGAGTTTTTTGTCTTTTTAATAAAAAATCTTTGGGGAAATAGAATTAAATTTAGATAAAAAATTAATCGATAAATTAATCTTAAGTTATTCTTTGGAGGAGATTGAAGAAAAATTATCGTCAAATGATAAAACTCTAAACTTTATACCCAATATATTTGCAACATTGAAGAATTTTATTCAAAAAAGGAATCACATAAAGATTGAAATTATTTAGTAATAGATTTATACTTTATAGGTATATAATTTCTATCTAAATTAAAAGGAAGAGGAATGAAAAAAATCAACCATGAAGAGATCTTAAATGGCAATCCTTTAAAAACTATGTTTTTATTAAGCTTTCCAGTGATGATCTCTCAGTTCTTACATACTCTATACTATCTTGCCGATACCTTCTGGTTAGGTCATCTTCCCCCAGCAGAGAGTGGGGAATCAGTCGCTGGCTTACAAATATCCTGGCCTATAATCTGGTTCCTCATTACTCTCTCTTTCGGATTTGGACTAGCTGGGGTGGCTCTTATTTCTCAATATACCGGAGCAGGAGAAAAGAAGAATGCCAACATTATAGCCGGTCAAATGCTTTCTCTTTCCATTATATTTGGATTGATAATCGCTATATTCGGATTTATGTTAACCCCTTTTCTGGTTCCCCTTATTACTAAATCAGATACTATCATCAAAACAGCCATAACTTATATGCGACTGATCTTCTGGGGAATGCCTTTTTTATTTATTGCCTTCACCTTTCAGAGTATTCTCTCTGCTAAAGGCGATACTATAACCCCAATGTATATAAATCTATTCACTGTTACTTTAAATGTCATACTCGATCCCTTTTTAATCTATGGATGGTGGTGCTTCCCTTATTTAGGCGTAATGGGAGCAGCACTGGCTACTATCATCTGTCAGGGTATATCTACCTGTATATCTCTCTATATCCTTCATAGAGGGATAAAAGGGATAAAAATAACTTTAAATGGTCTAATCCCAGCTTGGGAATGGCTTAAAAAGATCTTTAAAATTGGATTACCGGCAGCAATAGGGTATTCAACTACTGCACTTGGATTTATAATAGTAATGGCTATTATAGGCAGAGTAAATAATCCGGAAACCGTTATTGCTGCCTTTGGAATAGGAGATAGATTAATCAATATTATTTTTATTGTAGTTGATGGCTTAGGAATTGGAATTATGACTCTAATTGGGCAAAATTTAGGAGCAAACCTTATCTCCCGAGTAAAAGAAATCGCTAAAAAAAGCTTACAAGTAGTATTTCTCATTACTATATTAGAAGCTACTTTGCTTTTTGTCTTAAGAATTCCTCTATTAAAATTATTTATCCCTAATCGACCAGATATTATTGCTGAAGGGATTCACTTTCTAACTATATTTATTTTTGGTATACCCTTCTTTGGCTTAATTGCTGCAATTATGGCTCTATTTAGAGGGTCTGGACATAATGTTCAACCTATGATTATAGATATGGTAAGACTCTGGGGGCTGAGAATCCCTCTGGCTTATTTCCTCGGTAATCAGTTTGGCTCTTCAGGTATATGGTGGGGTATGGCTTTCAGTAATATTATCTCTGCTATCTTAGCTCTTTTCTTCTACTTTCAAGGAGGATGGGAGAAGCAAAGTATCCACGAACTAGCCAGGGAAATTAAACCTATACCCCTTATTTCCGAAGAAGGATAATAATTTTTATTTGCCTTTTTTAAAATAATTTTCTAAATCGTGTCCACCAATAGCCAGAGCTATCCGCACTCTCTCAACGCCGAAAGAATTCCAACAAATCTCTCTTATATCTCCTTCGGTCCACACCTCTTTGGCTCGCGGAGATAGTATTTCGATATAAGGCTTATCTTTAATCACCTCAGACCTTTCAATGGCGACCACAGCCATCACAGCTATAAGAATACATAACCCAATGACTACCTGTTTTTGTCGCTTTACGATGGTAGTTCCCCCTTCCTATTCTTGCCCTTCCCCCTTGATTATACCAATAAAAATGTGAATTTGCGAATCCTATCTATTATTATATTCTACAATACCCTTCAATTTCCTCTTTTTTTAGTAAAGTTTATGATTTTAGCTAATTTATAGCAAGAGGAAAGCCTTATAATATAAGGGTTTCAAGGGCAGAACGCGAAAAAACCTTCTTTTTTGCATTATTTTAAGTCTTAGCTATGGTTTTACCCCTCGAAAATGGCACTTTTTTAGCTAAATTTTCATCCCTTCAAAAGCTGAAAGTGGCTATTTATAAGGGTTTTGTGATTTTAGAGAGGTAAAAATAGACTAAAAACAGGGGTCGTAACTACCGATTTTTCGAAAATTGAAATGCAAAAAAAGGCACTCTACGTGCATATTTAGGGCATTCCTGAAGGGGGTCTAAAACCCTTATAAATAAGGTTCTTGTGTCATTCCTGCGCAAGCAGAAATCCAGTCTTCTCTTTTGGAATTCTTGGAATTTTTGTAAAGCTCGTCCTACGACAGTGGGAAAAGCAACCCTTTGTATTTTAACTCTTTAGTATGCTGCAACTTTTTCCTCCTTTAATATATTTCTTTCATATAAGAATTTACCGTGTCTTCAAGAATTTTTTTATTTAATTTAATTTTTTTTGAACAAGAAATTGGCTTTCCAATCTTTACTTCAATTTTATTTAATTTAGGGAATTTTGCTCCGACTGGTAATGCCTTACCAGCTCCCTTGATTGCCATAGGAATAATTGGGACATCTGCCTTTACTGCAAGATATGCAGCTCCAGCTTTGGCTGAGAAATCATCTTTTTGGTTAGTAATTCTTCCTTCCGGAAAAATTCCCAAAACGCCACCTGCCTGTAAGACTTTCATAGCTTTTTTTATAAGTTTAATATCATTGCCTTTGCCTTGAACAGGAATAGCCCCAACCCCTCGTAGAATATTACTAACAAAAGGCATTTTAAAAAGATAGGCAGCAGACATAAAGGTTATTTTAGGCTTAACAGATGATACAAGGACAAATCCATCTAATAAACTTGAATGGTTTGCCACAATAACAAAAGGACCAGTCTTCGGTATATTTTCACTACCGATTATTTTAAGCCTGAAAATCAATTTAAAAATAATCAAACTAAAACTTTTTATAATAATATATAACAAAATATTAACCCTCAAACGATTCTAATTTTTTTACTTAATTTTCTTGAATAATTGATCAATTTTATTTCCCAGATCATCAATCTTTTTTTCTAAATTATCTACATATTTTTTAGAAGCAAAATTCATCCTCTCTAATCTTTTATCAATCTCTGGTTTAATCTTTTCTATTAATCTATCTTTTTCTTTTTCTGCTTTATCTAAAAGATCAACTACAAACTCTTTGCTTTCACTCTGGCTTAATTCGCCTTTTTTAATTAACTCTTGAGCTATTTCATTTGCTCTTTCTTTAGTAAGAGATACTATACCTAAACCACCAAGAAACATTTTTCTACCTAATCTAAACATATTTTCACCTCCGGCCTTTAAAATTTTTAATGGAGAAAGAATTGAGGGGAGCATGATCTTTTTACTTTTTTCCTGTTCGACAATAATTCGAGCTAATATCAAAGAAGTTACATCTTCTTTAGTTTCATTGTCAATTACTTTTACCTCCGCCCCCTCCCGAATTAATCTGGAAATTTCAGAAAGGTTAATGTATTTTTTTTCTTTAGTGTCATATAACTTACGATTGGAATACTTTTTAATGATATATTCTCCCATAATATTTCCTCCTTAAATAATTAACGCAATGCGTTACAATTAATATATAACACACTGCGTTATGTTTGTCAAGACCCTGGTGGAATTTTTTCTCACCCTAACCCTCTACTAAAAAGGGAGCGGAGATATGGGGGCATGTTGATAGGGGGAAATTTATGCTAAAATATTTTTTAATAAGAAGGGTTTTTGGTTTAAATGGCGAATTGTGATTATATAGATAATATGGGGTATCGGTCTCGACGAATCAAGTCCTTACCAGAGATGTTAAGTAGGAAGGAAATAATGGATAACCAGGCAATGACTAAAAAAAATGGTGATTTTCCTTTATATCTGGGAATATTCTTCTCCTCTACTTCGATCTTGCTCTTTGAACTCTCTCTTACCCGAGTATTCTCTATTCTGCAGTGGAATTATTTAGCTTTTATGATTATTAGTATTGCTTTTTTAGGGTACGGAGCGAGCGGGACTTTTTTATCCGTCTTTTCTTCTCTGCAAAAAAGAGCAGAAGGTAAAAATTTATTTAAATATCTCTTTATTTTTTCTTCCATCTTTTCTTTGAGTACCCTATTTTCTACCCGGATTATCCTGAAAGTTCCCTTTGACCTATATCGATTGGCTATGGATAAGTATCAATGGCTATATATGGCGATCTATTATCTGGCTATAGCCCTGCCCTTTTTCTTTGCCGGAATTTGTATCTCCTTATCTATTTCTAAACTGCCTGAAAAAGTAAACAAAATATATTTCTGTGATTTGGTGGGAGCATCCGTAGGTTGTATTACCTTCTTGATTTTAGCTAATTATTTAAGCATGAGCAATTTATTAATCATCCCTCCTCTGCTTTCTTTCTTCGCTTCCTTCCTGTTTTCTTTAAAACTGCAAGATAAAAAATCGTTAATTTATATTGCTGGAATATTTCTTTTTATGGTCTTATTTAGCTACGCAGAGAATTTTTATTGCTTTGCAGTAAATCCTTATAAAAGTTTATTTACCCTATTACGCTATCCGCATTCCCGAATAATTAAAAGATGGGAAAACAGTTTTGCCAGATTAGAGGTGGTAGAAAGTAAGGGGGTAAAATACGCACCGGGACTGAGTTTAAACTTTTCCGGAGAGATTCCTGACCAGTTAGGCTTACTCATCGATGGTGATGGATTAAGTGCGATTACCAGATTTGAAGGTGTAGATAATTTAGAAGCGTTGAAAAAAATAGAGTTTTCCGATTACATCTCTTCTGCTTTAGGATTTCATTTAGTTGGGGATAAAGAGAATCAAGGAAAGATGTTGATCATTGGACCGGGAGGCGGACTGGATGTCCTGGGAGGAATTTATAATAAAGTGGATGAGATTTGGGGTATTGAGATGAATCCTAACCTTAAAATCTTGATGCAGAATAATTTTGCTGATTATTCAGGAAATATTTATAACCGTGAAAATATTAAAATTTTAACTGGTGAGGGAAGAAGTGTATTGCTGGGTTTAGAAGAAAAATTTGATTTAATTCAAATTTCTTTAATCGGTTCTTCCCATACTGCCTCAGGAGGATTCTATAGTATTTCAGAAAATTACCTGTATACCATTGAGGGCTTTAGAGACTTTTTCCAACACCTTTCTAAAGAGGGGAAATTAAGTATCACCCGTTGGCTAAAATTCCCTCCCCGGGAAGTCGTGCGCCTGGTTAGCATCGGATTAGAAGCCCTTCGCCAAATAGGGGTAGAAAGACCAGAAAATCACCTGGCAGTAATCCGCAGTTGGGCAACCTCTACTTTTATCTTAAGCAAAGAAGAAATAAAAGAGGAAGAGATAGAGATAATCAAAGATTTTTGTGATAAAAGAAAATTTGATTTAGTCTATTTCCCGGGAATTAGAGAGGAAGAAACCAATCGAAATCATGTTCTGGAGCAGAGTTACTATTATCAAGAGATAATTCAATTAGTAAACAGCTTTAAGGAGGGTAAACTAAAGAATTTTTATGATAGTTACTTCTTTAATGTTTCCGCGGTCAGTGATAACCAACCTTACTTCTTTTATACTCTTAAATGGCAAAATATCCCTAAAATAATAAAAAGTACGGCTAATTGGCAACCTTTGATCGAATGGGGAAATTTGATTATATTCGCCACTTTTCTTCAAGGAATAATATTTAGTCTGATTTTTATCTTTTTACCTTTATCTTTTAAAAAATCTTCGTTAATTAAAAGCAAGGTCAGGATTCCTTTTTTGCTGTATTTTGCCTCTTTAGGCCTGGGATATATGCTCTTAGAGATATCTTTTATCCAAAAATTTATACTTTATCTGACCAACCCCAGCTATTCCACTTCGATTATTATCTTCTCTTTTTTATTCTTCTCAGGTCTGGGAAGCTTCTATTCTAAAAAGATAGAGAGGAATTATATTAATAACTTAAAAATCATTATTTTTACTCTGTGTGCTATCCTGGTGCTTTATCAATTTATTTTGCCATTGATCTTTAATTCTACTTTACATTATAGCTTACTGGTAAGAATATTAATTACCCTGGGGGTAATCTCTCCTTTAGGATTTTTAATGGGGATGCCTTTCCCTTTAGGGATAAGACTGGTCAATTCAATAGAGCAAGGAAAAGGGCTTATCCCCTGGCTGTGGGCGACCAACAACTTCTGCTCTATTGTAGCCTCTGTATCCTCGGTGATAATTGCCCTATATTTTGGTTTTAAGGTGGTTGCTCTACTGGCAGCTTTTATTTATCTTTTCGGATTCCTCAGTATAAAAAAGGGGACGGTCTATAAAAGGTGACTGTTCTATTATCCCCTGTTTCAGAGTAGGAGATATGAATAATTTTAAAAGTTCAAAATTTAAAAATAAGAGGAAATATTTTTTAATCCTATTTATTCTTCTTATTTTGGTAAATGGAGTGTTGCAATTTATTTTTGGACCAATACCAAGAGTATTCGCTACTGTATCGGTTAATAAACTGAATATTGCTTCCGGGGTGGTGCCCCATCATTTATTGGTTCAAGAGATAATAGATGATTTTTTTAAATATATTTTCTCTCGGGAAAAACCAGAAACCATTATTTTATTAAGCCCGGACCATTGGCACAGTGCAGCTCTTCATCAAGAAAATTCATTTATTACGGTTGCCTTAGAGCCGGGTAAGGAAGAGTTCAACCATCTAAAAGTTGACTCTGATTTATTAAGAAAATTAGCGGAAAAAAATAGAATGGTGCTGAATAATTCCGCAGTTGTTTCTGAATTTGGAATAACCAATTTGTTACCTTTTATGGAAAGATATTTCCCGGAAACTAAAATTTTGCCGCTTCTAATACCTGCTAAAATTTCTAAAGAACAGGTTAAACAGTTAGTCAATTCCATAGATGAAGTTGCTCCCCTCCAGACTATTCTCATTGCTAGCGTAGATTTCTCCCATTATCTTCCTGGGCAGGCTGCTAATTTCCATGATCTAAAAAGCAGCAGAGTTTTATTAAATTTGGAAGAAAACAATTTTGAAAACTTAGAAGTTGACTGCTGGCAAGGTTTGTATGCCGCCAGATTATTTGCCAGATTAGGTCAGAGAGAAGTTCCCCAAATTATTGCTCATAAAAATTCTGCTGATTTTTTAAAATTAGACTTAGAAGAGACTACTTCTTATTTTAGCGTAATCTTTGAGAAGAAAAAAGTTGAAGAAAATTTTTCCAATCAGGAAGTAAAAACTATTTTATTAACCGGAGATATGATGTTAGATCGGGGAGTAGAAGATTTAATAAAACAAAATAGTGTCTATTATCCTTTCCAGAGAATCAGTCAACTGCTAAGAGGAGTGGATATTGTTTTTGGGAATTTAGAGGGTCCAGTAGTAAAAAATCCGCCAGAATTTCCGGATAATTCTTTAAAGTTTGCCTTTAACCCAGAAGTAATGAAGGGAATCTCCTGGGCTAATTTTAATTTATTTTCTTTAGCCAATAATCACACCCTAAATTGGGGAAAAGAGGGATTAGAAGAAACCAAAGATTGGCTAAGAAAATATGGGGTAAATTTTGTGGGTGATCCTCTTTCTGGTAGTTGGGACGAGTCTGATTCTTATTTTCCCAGCGATAATATAATCTTTCTGGCTTTTAATCAAATTTTCCCCTTTTTAGCCAAAGAAGAAGAAATTATGGAGACCGTAAAGGCAGTTAAATCTTTAAATTCAGAAAAATTTTTAATCCTCAGTCTGCACTGGGGTGAAGAATATCAATTGACCAATTCTTTAGCCCAACAGAAATTAGCCCATCAGATAATTGAGGCAGGAGCAGATTTAATTATTGGCCATCATCCCCATGTAGTACAAAATATTGAAAAATATAAGGGAAAACTTATCTTTTATTCTCTGGGAAATTTTATCTTTGACCAATACTTCTCTTTAGAGACGCAGCAGGGTTTAGCCGTAGGTTTAGAAGTCCACCCGGATAAATTAATTTTTCGGCTCTTTCCCCTGCAAATTAATCAGGGTCAGCCTGTTTTAATGAAGCAGAGCCAGGAAAGTGATTTTTTGATAAAATTAGCTGAACGTTCGGGTTCAGATAGAAAATTGGTAGACGCCATAAAAAGTGGTATAATACAAATCGAAAGGTTAAATTAATTTTAAAAATTAATTTTGAAAAAAATAAAATGAAAAAAACCAAAGAATTTAATTTCTTAAAAAGACTTTTAACTATTTTAATAACTTTTACTATTTTTACCGCTACCAATAATGTTTTGGCTGGGGGTGAAGTTATCTTAACCAAACATTTATTTAATCCGGAAGATATTTTAATCGAGGAGGTAGAAATTTCTCCCTCTATCCCTGCCTATTCCTTGCCTTTAAGCACTGAAAAGATCGCCAATTATCAAAAATTTTCCGAAAAAATCGAGCTCAGCCCGGAAGCTCTCTCCCTTTTAAAAAAGAGCGGTTTTGTAGTTATTCCTACCCCTTCTCCTATTGCGGAAAGAGAAGTATTTCTGGAGTCTTCTCGCCAAATGGCTACTCCAGGTGACGATTTCGTAGCTTATTATAAAGCTATGGGAGAAATAGATTTACCCATTTTTATTACCACCGATTCTCTCTTACATTATTATCATATCTTCTTTGACACTACTTTGATGAAATTAGAAAGAGACCTCTTCTATAAAGATATCTGGGTAATCAGTAAAAACTTATTAGCCGAGTCTTTGCAGGAATATTTCCAGAGCGGAGGGGATTTAAAAGAAGCCGCCAAAAGAAATGTATCTTATCTTTCTGTTGCTTTAGAGCTTTTGAAACCCAAGATAAATCAGGTAATGAGCGAGGAAACTTTAAGAGAAGAATATTGTGTCCCCGGGATAGACCCCGAATACTGTGAGATAATGATCTCCGAAATAAAAGAATATTACGGGGATAATGCCAGTTATAAATATTTTAGTTCAACAGAATTTGAGCAATATAATTTTGAAGTCCCCGAGGCGGTAAAAAGTCTGGTAGCAAAAGAAATAGAGCTAATTGAAAAACATCAGGGCTGGGAATATTCTCCCATTTTTATCTATCAAGAAGATTATTCCCAATATATCCCCCGAGGACATTACACCAAATCAGAGAAACTTAAGAATTACTTTCAAGCTTTAATGTGGTATGGGAGGATGACTGCTTTAATCGAGGGTTCTCCCCTTTTATCTGCCGGAGAATCGGTCTGCAGCGGGAATAGGGAAGGAATTATTTCTGAATCTGAGGCCCGAATTCAAACCCTGCAAGCTTTTTTATTAGCCCATCAATTTTCTCAAAGTCAAGACCTGCAAGAAAGATGGAATCGGATATATGCTATCACCTCTTTTCTGGTGGGCTTTTCCGATGATTTAGGCCCTAATGAATATGGCAAAGTATTAGAAAAACTTTTTCCAGAGGACCTCTCTCCTCAAAGAATAGAGGAAAAATATGAGGAACTCAAAGAAGCTATCTTGGCAGTGGCTTATAATCCTAAAATCTATAGTGGATTAGGAGCTTGTGAATTATTAATGCCCTGCCCTCCTCTTGAGGAGGAAGAAATTCAAGCCCTAAAATTACAAGCCCAGGAACTTTTAAGCGAAACTAAAGGATTCAGACTAATGGGTCAGAGGTTTACTTTAGACTCTTACCTCTTTTCCGAAATGGTTTCCCCTTATAGCGGTGAATATTCTGGACCAAAGTTACCTTTACCTACTGATGAAAAACCCTTTACTTTTAGCTGGGAGGATAGTTATGCCCCCGATAGAAAAAACCGTCCTTTCACCTGGGTTAAGACCGACGTAAAAGCCTGTCCTCCGCCAGCTATGCGCGAAGTTAGAGGTTTCCCAAGAGGATTGGATTTAATGGCTCTTTTAGGTTCTGAAAGGGCTAAAGAAATTTTAGAAAGCTCTGGTGATACCCAATATACCGATTATGAAAAGATATTCTCGGAATTGAAAAAAGAAGTTGATTCTCTTTCCCAGGCCGACTGGTATAAAAATCTTTATCTAAATTGGCTCTTTGTTTTAAAGGCCTTAGGAATTAAATTTGGTGAAGGTTATCCTACTTTTATGCAAACAATAGCCTGGCAAGATAAAGAATTAAATACTGCTTTGGCGTCCTGGACTGAATTAAGACACGATACTTTGTTGTATGTTAAACAGAGCTATACTATGGCTGAGATGGGAGGGATGTTTGAGCCTCCGGTAGTCGGTTATGTAGAACCGTTACCAGAATTTTATGCCCGGCTTTTAACTCTGACCGAAATGACTAACCAGGGATTTAAGAATTTAATCCCTCCAGAAGAATTAGAAAAGTTAATGATAGAGGCAGGGCTGAGTAAGTTTTCTGAAATTTTAAGTCAACTATTAGATATCTCCCAGAAAGAATTAGAAAATATACCCTTAGAAGAGCAGGAATACAGTTTTATAGAAAATTTTGGTAGTATCTCGGAAGGTTTAATCCAGACTGTTTCCGGGGGAGAGGTTGACCCGGAGGTATTTAAAACGGTCCTGGTGGCAGATGTCCATACCGATGGTAACACTAAAAAAGTTTTAGAAGAGGGAGTGGGCTATATTAAAACTGCGGTAATCGCCTATAGACTTCCTGATCAGCAGATGGTATTAGGAGTGGGACCAACTTTCAGTTATTATGAATTTAAACAATCCATGGAAAATAGATTGACTGATGAGGAATGGAGAAAAACATTAGATTCCAATCCTCCGCCCGAACCAGAGTGGACCTCTACTTTTTCAGAATGATCAAGACAGCTCATTTTCATTTAGAGGAAAAACTAATTTATTAAAAGAAATCATCTCTTAAATAATTATTTATTAATTTTAATAGAACGGACTATTTTTATTACCTCATTCAAATATTTTCCAAATTCTGCTTCCTGAGTACTAAAGTTAAAAGAATAGTATAAATCATTAACTAAAATACTATAAACAATATATTTAAGTGTTTGAGCTCCAAATTTCATGGTAAATAAGGTCCGATAGGCCGGAAATCCGGAAAGAAGGTCGGGAGCAGATTCTAAAAAAACTGCACCGGCTAATTTTAAGTTTTCCATATTTTCTGCCCATAATTCAGCCAGAGTATATTCTTCTCCAAATAAAGGTGTTGCTCTAAAGATCAGAGTTCCTTGATATTCTGGAAGATAAATCAATATTCCATTTTCCTGAGAAGATTGATTTATCCATGGTTCCGGATAAATTAAGGAAATATCGAAAGATGCATATTGATAACGGTAAAAAGCAAATCCTTCCGGAATTTCTGGCGGTTGATCTTGAGCATTTACTAATAAACCGAGATTAAATATTAGTATAATCATTAAAACCAGAAAAATATATTTTTTCATACTTTAGATCACTCCTAACCACTCACTTAAATTTAATTAGCCATAAAACCTAAAATATTATGGCGGTTAAAATTCATCAATTTAAGAATTAAATCAAAATTAAAAAAATTCTAAAAGTCCTTTGTGTGTGTATCAGCGTCAACAAAGGACTTTTAGAATAATATTCTCTCTATTTGCTTTATATAAGTTTAAGTACTATTAGTTTAGTTAATAAATTTCATATTATTAATTCCAATCTTCTTCTTCTTCTTTTTCTTCTTTTTCTAAATATTCTTCTGGGTCACTTTCAAATTCATCATGGCAGTCTTCTGAACAAAAACTATAATGTTTCCCTTCATGTTCAGTGCCATATTTTTCTTTCTTTATATCCATTCCGCATACAGCACATTGTATTTTAGCCATTCTTTTCACCTCCTTACTTAGCTAATTTTTCGAATTTATATTATATCATATAAGTAAAGCATTTTTTAGTATCTTTTTAAAAAATATTTTAAAAATTTTACTAATTCCAGTATTTCATAAATTTATTTAATCAATGGTTTTTTCTTTAATTTTAAATTACTACTGCCTACAAAATACTAGGTAACCTAATTCAGTTATTACGCTTTCAAGGCGTAGATATTCCATCGAGGAACCAATTACTCATCCTATTTATAAACTAACTTCAACCGGGTTGGAATAGTCACTCTCCAGACCATCTTCCCGGAAAGCGGTTACGGTAATCCGATAGGTCACTCCCGATTGCAAGTGTCCTATTACCGTATTCGTATCTTCCCACACTGCTTGAGAAGAAGCCAGCACTAAAGGAGTAGTTTCCTTAATGTCTTGATAATAGACGCGATATCCGGCTGCATCTGGTACGCTATCCCATTCGACTTGCACCGTAGACCCATCCTGGTGTGCTTTAACTCCCTTAGGAGGCGAGAAATCTTTTCTCTGCACGGTAACACTACCTTCGCTCCAGGCAAAGACCGGGAAGTTCTTTCCGTCAGTGATGACTCCGTAGATATAGTATTTCCCGGGGGCGACTCCCTTGGTACTCCAGGAATAGGTACTCTTTAGGTTCTCCTCAGAAAGGTTTTTAACTATAGTGCTTCCCGGCCAAGCAGGAAGGTTACTCTTTCCTTGGGTGAGCGGAGATTCGGTATAGCAAAGGCGAATGGAAGCTGTATCATCTGGGTCATCGGCTGACCAATTGATGGTTACATTCGTACCGGCTTCCACAATAATATCTTCCTGGGGAGAAGTGAAGGTAAGAGTGGGCTTTTCGTTCAGCCGATAGGTAGTAATTTTGTATTCAGCCCCACTCAAAGAGGGATCTGGAGTTACAGTCCATCGGCCAGGTTTCGGATTAGGAACGGCACACCATAGATCAGCAGCAGTATCATTACGCTGCCAGATCACCTCATTAGAACCCTCACTGTATTCGATTCCATCCGGAGTAGTAACTATAAACTTAGGAGGTACACCTTCAGATATTAGCTGCATATAAAATATAGTTACCGCCAGTCCCTCGGGTATCTCGAACCCTTGCTCGGTTAAAGAGTTGGTTCGAGCGGTTGAATATGCTGCAGATAAGGTCTGGGGTTGCCCTAAAGAAGGGGCACCCAAACCGGCATACCGGAGAGGAGCTCCCATTTGAGAAGCTAAAGACCATAGAGGTATTTCATCGGAAACTCCCCAGGTATAATATCCTTGAGGCGTACTGGTTAGGTCAACTTCTTCAATGGCATCCCAGTTAGTAGCCACCGAAAATCCCGGGTCATCAAAGGAAAAGATCAAACAGACATCCAGACTCAGGTCAGCACAACCCAAGATCGGAACACAAACGGTATCACCAATCGATACTCCGGCAGCAATCAGGTCATTATCAATATAACCAACTGCTTGTCCAAAATGCAATCCTCCGATAATAGGTAAAGAATCCGGAACCTGTAAGGTTCCAGAAACACTCGCCTGAAATTCAAGATCAAAATCCAGCTTACCAGCAAGATTGCCCACCAATATAGCAAAATTTCCCGGCGGATATTGTACCTCTCCCCATAAATATAATCCTCTGTTTACATCGACCGTCAAACCGGCTTCCCCGATTTTTCCGAAGTTTTCATCCAGAAGGTAAGCCATTCCTTCTGCAGTCATCTTTCCACCGGAATCAAATTTTAAATCTACCTTTCCCCCCAAAAGATTAAGGTCCCCACCGGCCAATTTCAACCTCCCGTTGAACAAATCAAAAGAGGGCATGGGAATTTTGGGTCCGGCATAGAATCCAGCACCAGCTTGGAATACTAATGGATCGGGATCGGGAGGAATATTCTCCAATCCTCCGTTGAGGCTGTCCAGAAAAACGCCAGTATTTCCAATCGGAAGTCCTGGATCAAAACCACCAATCTCCACCGCTACTTTATTTAAGTTCCCATCCAGGATACCAAGTTCAGCACCGACTTCAATACCAACTGCCGGAGGCAGCGCAAAGGCAATACCTGCCCCCCAACAGTTTCCACAATCTGAATCAAGCTCCAGAAAAGCGTCTTTGACTCCAAAACCATTGATACTAAAATCAGGAAGTTCAATTCTCCCTCCGACGAAATCAAGACCCGAAGGTGATACGCTTAAACCAACACCCACTTCTGGTAAAGCTCCCCACATTGGAGTAAGACTTCCCGCTAAGGAAAGTCGGTCGTTATAAAGTTTTGGATCGCTTACCTCAAAATTCAATCCATAGTAGGAAAAACTAAAACTAGAGATAGAACCAGTTAATTCCCGATAGCATCCACCCACATCGGATTCTCTTGCTGTAATGATAAAACTTTCCCCATTGTTAATGGCAGCGATAGCTGTATCAACGGTTTCATTGCCGGTGATTATATTTCCAGTCCCAGTGATCTCCCCAGTAGGTCCGTCTTGAACCTTGACCGATCCGGTGACCCCCAGGAAACCATTAAGGAGTAAATCACCAGAATAGGTAATCTCACCGTCGCCCACAATTGCACTGTCAGCAAATATTTCCAGGCAACCTGATACTGGGCTTTCCTCTATTTGATCACTGCTCATTACATTGATACCGACCTCTTTGTAGGCACTGTTTTCATTATTATCTGTCACCGTGAGCTTCACCTCGTATTGACCTACTTCTCCATAGGTATGAGTAGGATTCTGTACCTGGGAAGACGCTCCGTCACCAAAATCCCAATTGTAACTTACTATCGTCGTTCCTTGCGGTCCAGCCCCGGCTCCCGTAAAGCTCACTTCTAAGGGAGGTCTGCCATAGGAAGGAGTTGTAGTAACGAAAGCGGTTAGCTGCTGTACTTGATACAGGTTCGCCTGAATCGTAACTGTTTCTTGATAGTTAACCTCACAATTAGTTTGATAAGAGACAAAACCATTCTTGTTTACCCGTATGGTGTGGCTTCCGGTAGGAATATTTTCGAATAACCTATTGTAGTTTCCACCCTCATTGATAAGAAAACCGATCCCCACATTATCTAAGAATACCTCGGTGTTTCCTTCATTTGCAGTGACCCTAATCTTCCCGGTCATGGGAGTAAAGTTAGCTGTAATAGAACTAGTTCCACCCGGGACTACGGATATAACCGTCTTAAAAGGGTACCCCTCTATTGGAACATCGATTCCGCTGGAAAGACCAGCAGGGAGGTAGCCTGCTAAGAAAAGTTTGAGTGGATAGGTTCCTGGAGCGATTCCAGTTATATTTAAAGGGGTTACTCCTTTTTCCACCCAGCTTACCTGGTCATCGGGAGTACTCGTCTGGTCTTTTCCACCAAGGTAGACCGTGGCTCCCGATGGGGTAGAAGTAACATTGATCGAGCCGGGATTAGCTGTTAGGGTGGGGTAGACTTCTAAAGGTATTTCAGAATTATGCTCTGCAGTAACCTCAATTTCTTCAGTATAGTCAGCATAATTTTGCTTCCACACTCTGATAGTATAGCTTCCGGCATTTACGGTGCCCTGTGAGATACCGGAGGCATCAGTCGGTCCTTGTGCACAACCTTCCCCAAAACAGGGTGTAAAGGTTAAATAGGCGCCGGGAAGTGAGGTTCCCTGCTCGTCCTGTGCGGTGACTCTTACTGTACCGCGAGCCGGGGTTAAACCCAGATCGACCTCGGTGGTTTGATTAGAATTAACTTCCACCTTGCGGTAAGCATCTTGATAGTAATCCAGAACACACTTGACGGTATATTGACCTGCTGCAATATTGTTCAATATCAGCGGGACAGGGTTACCGAAAAGATCTGGACTTGGGGTTACCCCTTTCTCCATCCAGTCCACTCCAAATTCAGGTTCGCTGGTCTGATCTCCTTCGGCAAGGTAGATAGTAGCTCCTGACGGCGTTGAGGTAACCGAGAGAGTACCGGGTTGCGATACAAAAATGGCATCGATCGTCCAGGTACCACCGGGCTCCAGGTAATAAGTCTCAGACCAAGTTGCATAGTTCTCAAGGGTTAGAGTCAAAGTATGGTCACCCGGCGGGATGGGAGTTAACTTCACAGGATCTACAAGGGTCGTGCCATACGAAGGCGTCACCCAACCCTGCTGTTCATCCCAGTAAAATGGATAATTAGAAGATTCGTCTACCATTATGGTTGCCCCAGGAGGATTTGAACTTACTATGATCTTCGCTGGAGTGGTATGTAAGGTTGAATTAATAATGATCGTTCCGGTTGGACTTACAGTTACTGCCTCTTCGTAATCATCATAATCCTGCAGCTGAAGTTTTACCGTATATCCTCCGGGTAATAAATTAGGAATCTCAAGAAAACCTTCTTCCGGAGTTATGTCGACGTATGATCCATTCACATAAACTTTCGCTCCGGTCGGAGTTGAGCTTACCTTGATTTGACCAGGTTGCAAAGAGGGAACTCCTCCACCATAAGCCAGCCAGTTGATCTCTGCTTGAGCTACTGAAAGGTTAACGGTAACCTGTTCAGGGCTGCTGTTACTAGCTCCGGCAATAATCCCTGCTGTCGAGCTACAGCAGATAAAGGCTGGAGGGTTATCAAAAACGGGATCAAAGGTTACCGTAGCGCCATGGTTTAGTGTTTCTATACCACCCTGAAAACCATTCTCACTACCGGGAACCACCATCATCCAGAAAGCCTTACCTCCAAATACGTTGCTACCCTGTGCATCTACCGCCTGCAGGTCAAATCCATTTTCGGTAACATGACTTACACTACTAATATAGGCTTCGGTCTTCACCGCGTTAGTAACCACCACCATGATTTCACTTTCTCTTAGATTTATTGCACTATCAAAAGTAATATGTGCATTACCTTGGGGATCTAAATCAACCTGCCCACCCAAACATCCCTTTTCCGGATTGGGTATAAAGGCAATCCAGTGCACCAAAGCACTGGGAATGGGGTTCTCCTGGGGATCAGTTAGCACAATGGTAAAGTTAGTGGGTGTAATTTCAAGGGGGCAGCTAACCACCACTCTATTTCCATCAACTACGGCTGAGGTTAGAACAATCGGCTGGCGTGAAAAAGCCGCGCGGAAAGAAATGCTATCATTACCCCCAGCCTGGATGGTGCCACACTGAACGAAACTCTGATCATCGATGGTAAGATCGGTGAGAGTTGGAATGGTGGTGTCGAGGCTCTGTGTTTCTTTAGCGCTCTTACTATCCTGGTCGACTACCGTAAGCGTAACCGGATAGGTTCCGGGAGTAGCGAACTTGTGCTCCACCTGCTCTCCAACTTCAGTAGGACTCCCATCCCCGAAGTCCCATTCGTAAACGGTAATAGTCTTAGGACCATAGGAGGATGATCCATCGAAAGAAAAATTATTTTCTTCGCTGGAACCAATCGAGACATAAGTAAACTTTGCCACCAGAGTTTGATTTTCTTCTGTGTTATCTTGTCCTTCCTCGGTAGTGGTAGTAGTATCCCCTGCCGTCTCTCCAGCGGAAATATTTATCGAAAGCTGGTATTCCCCTTCTCCGGAGGAACGAGATATTTTTATATACCAGCTACCGGTAGAATCAGCTACATATTCCAGGATCTTCAATTCTTTTTCGGCATTAGCA
>Ga0315284_10004492_pt1 | contig 19798 bp, 10 predicted proteins | sample YL17G09_16_MG_FD_203696 | JGI IMG/M metagenome (GOLD analysis project Ga0315284, IMG submission 203696) | Sediment microbial communities from Yellowstone Lake, YNP, Wyoming, USA - YL17G09_16 | ecosystem: Environmental > Aquatic > Freshwater > Lake > Sediment | place: USA: Wyoming | collected... | reverse complement strand
CCCACCATCTCGTGTCCATCCAGCGCCAGTGGAATGAGGATTCGACCGGTGCCGCAGAAGGGCTCGAAGACTCTCAGCGGGCCGCGCCCGCCGATCAGTTTGCGGATGAGCTCGATGTCGTCGGTGTAGGTTTCGTGCTGGTCATACCATTCGGCGCCGCAGCGGTCCAGGTCGTAGCCGCTGGTTGCGTTCACACTCACTATCCAACCCCCTCCTCGAATGGGAGCGCGTGCAGCGGGAAGGGCGGCTGGGCGAGAGGCCGGACCGCCAGGGACATCAGCGCCAGCTCGTTGTCGTCACCGGCTACTGTGTTCACGTCCAGCGAGCCGCACCTGCGGCAGCGATGGATGATGGACCACTCGCCACTCGCTCGCGCCGAAACCGCGATCGGTTCCATCATGCCGTCGCAGGACGCCAGCCTGTCTCCCGGATGCACATCGAGGTGCTTGCTCCACAGACACCTGGGGCAATGGTTGCGGTGATTGACCCCCGCGCCCTCAGTGCTCACATGCCAGCCGCATTGCGTGCATACGAATGGCTTGTGTCCTCGACCGGCTTTGCTTCCTCGACGCATGCTCCTCCTTCGGTCACGTCCCTCTGCTTTGAATTGCAGGCCGCCGGAGCCGAAGCCCCGGCGGCCGGAGCATTTCACCGGCTAGCCACTACCGGAGCCCTGCTCCAGGGGCGGGTGTTAGGCTGATGATCATTTCACCCACCTCCTTCTGGAGGCAAAGTCGGTTTCGCGCCTCCAGTAACTTTGTAGAGCACGGCGGGACCCATGCTAAATCCATTCCTCGTACCTCCGCCGGATCTTTCTGACGTGGTAGGCGATATTGGCCGAAGCGCACCCGAGCCGCTCGCCGGCCTCCCGCCAGGTGAGGCCGGAAACAAGACACTCCAGCACCCGGCGCTGGGTTGGCTTGAGATGGCCGACAAACTCCGAGGTGTGCGCAAGGGCGGTCGCCTCGTCGGAAACGTGCGGACAGGGCGTCTCAAGGCAGACATCGTCGAGCGGCAAGCACCTGCGCACCCGCTCGCGCTTTACCAGGTCGAGCATTTTCCAGCGGGCGCGCGCAATCAGGTACTGATCGGGCTGGCCGATGGACATGTCCAGCTCTGGCAGCGCCTCAAGCAGGCCAAGCCAGGCCTCTTGAGCAAGATCATCCGCGTCTTCGCCGCACCGGCGGGCGTAATACGCGGCCATTTTCCGTATTCGAGGGCGCAGATCGTTGACCAGCAGCCTTACGGCCATCGGGTCTCCGTCGCGCGCCCGTTGGTAGCAGCAGTTCAAAGGTTCATCCTCCGAAAATGCAAATCGGGCCATGGGCGCAATCGCCCACGACCCGAATATCTCCGAAGGATTTGAGATTTCAGATTTCAGATTTCAGATTGAAGAGCCGTGCCGGTCGCTATTGGGGCAATCTGAAATCATAAATCATAAATCTGAAATCCGAAATGGCCGGAATGAGGCGAGCGATGCACCCTTGTTGTGTCTGTTTTCTCATTTACCCTGAGCTTCATCGTTACTGCCTCCTTTCCGGCGATGCCGGATTCTCGTCTGTATATTCCCTATATAGAACGAAGATACCTCCATGCTAAATGCCTTCGAATAAATTCGAGGCCACGCATACGAAGTCCACCTGCGTGGACTGGGAGTGCTACGGATATGGCACAATGTCGGATGCCGTCCGAACGCGGATCAGCCGGTTGATCTGGCCTCCCGCGTACTCGCACGAGCTGATGCCGATAACGCCGACGTATCTCCACGACGAATCGGCCAATACGCCGTCCGGCAGGACGCACTTGGTTGGGAAGCCGGAACCATCGTCGATTACGAACCACGTCCCGTCCGGGTCGATCTCGTTCACCCGGCCCCAGGTCTTGACCAGTAGCCCGATGTTGTTGAGGCCGATTCCGTCCTTGACGCCGATCTGCCCAATACCGGAACCCGAGTTGTAGCGGTAGGACGCGCCGCCGAGGGATCTCAAGCCTAGGCCGATCGGCGCGACCGACCCGCTGCCGTACCAACTGGTCGATGACGCCTCGACGCAGCGCTCGAAGTCGGAGTTGGTCTTGATGGGACCGGCCACAATGACTGTGTCGCCTATCACATAGCCAGGGCCAGGCTGGTAGACCTGAACGCCCCAGACGCGCTTAGGGGATTCGATGTAGAACGAGTCCCCAAATACAGCCGTCACGACAGCCCCGCCCATGCGAACGACACCATCGTTTGGGGCAAGCTTCGGGTTATCGACCACGCTCAGCAGCCAACTCTCATCAGTTGAACCGGCCCAGTTGGTGGCCTCTATCGTCACGGTGTATCGCGTTCCGGCAGACGTTGGGCTGGTCCAGTAGACGACGCCCGTAAGCGCGTCGATGCCCATATCCGGCGGGGCCGAGATAAGCGACCAGACGACGCCCGTCATATCGCCTGAGCCGGCGGGCGCGGGTCCCCAGTAAGGCATGCCGGTGACGGCGTAGTGGTCGGGTATGTCGGCGATGACCGGCGGTTGTATCTGGCCGACGACAATCGTGCCCGGTTCGCCGGAGCCGTAGCCGGTTCCGCCTGTGGCGATGATGTGGCTGAGGTCAACAGTCTGCGTATCTTTATATGCGACGCATATCCTGCCGCCGCCTCCGCCGCCGGCATTCAGGCTCGCGGCATTGCCTCCGTTGGCCGAGATCGTACCCGCGCCGCCCAGCGATCCGACGATCAGCCATATACTGCCGCCGCTTCCAGCGCCGCCGGCGTAGCCGCCCGTCGCGCCGTTGGCGCTGATCGATCCGTCAACGGTGAGCGTTCCGTAGACCGTCATCTTAATTGCGCCGCCGCCAAAGCCGCCCGCATACGATCCCCCGTAGCCGCCGCCGCTGCCCAGATCGATCGGCTGCAAGGCGGAACCGTAGGTAACCCCGCCATGCGCGCCAGGCGGGGAGCCGTTACCGCCCTTGCCGCCGTAGCCTGCGCCACCGCCGTAGGTGCCGGTCCCCAATCCGCTGCCGGGGCCGCTGGACCCGCCGGGGCCATAGCCCGCGCCGTCGGCGGATATTGAGCAGCCCGACTCGATTACCACATTTCCTGCTACGGTCAAGCCGACCTTGGCCTGGCCCTGCAACTGCACGATGCGCCCCTGCGTTGCCAGGCGCAGCGATCGCGGCCTGGCTTCGCTGGTCGTGTAGACAGCGGCCTTGCCGGAGATGGTCAGGTCGGTCGGGGGAGCTATCGCGTCCAGCGGAGAAAGGACCCCATTGCGCAACCCGTTGTCTATGACCAGAGATCCGCCGGGACCCGACAGCGGGGACGTGTATACGGTTCCCGCCGCGCCGGTCTGATAACCCGTTCCTCCGTAGGCAGTCTTGACGCCGGCGAATGTGTCCGTGGCGCGGCGTAGGCAGACCCGGCCGCCGCCTCCGCCGCCCGCGTAGGGACTAACGGCCTTGCCGCCGTTGGCGGAGATGACTCCGCTGCCCGCCAGAGTGGACGCGCTGAGGAATATGCCGCCGCCCGAGCCGCCGCCCCCGGTGCCGAGGCCGTCATTGCCGTTGGCGGCGATCGTACCGTTGACGGTGAGGGTTCCAGTGACGACGAGCGATATGTATCCGCCGCCCGCTCCGCCGGGGTTCGTGGTGGGGTTACCGCCGTGCCCTCCGCCGCTGCCATAGGTCAAGCCGGTCGTGGGCTGGCCGTACGGCATGCCACCGGCGACGACGTAGCCGCCCCCGCCCGCGCCTCCGTAGGCGCCGCCTCCACCGTAGTATGATCCCGTGCCGCCCTTGCCGGTTCCAACGCCGCCCGCCGAACCCTTGCCGCTCGCGGTGATGATCCCGCCTGCGTCTATAGTGGCGCTGCCGATGGTAAGGAGCATATTTGGAGCGGCGGTCGCCTGTACCAACTGACCACTAGGCCCAACGCGGAGTAACGCCAGGGAGAACGATCCGCCGACTGCGACTATAGCATTGCCGTTGATAGTTAGATCGGTATTGGCAGCGTATGGGTCCAAGGGCGTCAGCGCGCCGGACACGCCGCCGTTATCGATAAGCAACGAAGGAGTCTGCTGCAAGTGGCTCGTGTAGATCGTTCCAGCGCCGCCTGCCTTCACACCCGATCCGCCGTAAGCGGTCGTCACGCCCGTGAAAATGCTGCTGGTCTTGTAGAAGACGCCGATCCTGCCGCCGCCTCCGCCGCCGGAGGCGAACGAACCCGCGCCGCCGTTGGCCGATATTGCGCCCGATCCGGCGAGCGTGCCGACCGTCAGCGAAACGCTCCCACCCGAGCCGCCGCCCGCCGGGTATGTCGCCGCGTCGCCGTTGGCGGATATGGAGCCGTCTATGGTGAGCGTGCGGATGACGTTGAGCTTGACGAACCCGCCGCCGGACGCGCCGGAGACCATTCCCGATGATATCACGCCCGCTCCGCCGCCGCTGCCGTAGTAAGGGGGCACGTTGCAGTATCCATAGGCTACGCCTCCCAGCGCGGTTCCGACATCTCCCCCGCAGCCGCCGTAGCCGCCGCCAGTACCGTAGCTGATGCCGCCCGACAGATAGCGAGAGCCTTTGCCCGTTCCAGCCTCGGACCCGTATCCCTTTCCATCCGCAAAGATCGACCCGCCGGCGTCAATGATCGCGTCGAGGTAGACAGTCAGGTCTATCGAGTATAGGGCGATGGCGGGCACTATTCGGCTGCCGGATTTGACACGCAGCGTCGAGAAATACTGCGTGCTCTGAGAGCTTGCGATCGCCTTGCCGGAGACAGTCAAGCAGCAGTTGCACGGCATGTTGGTAAACGGCGTCGTCGCGCCGGAATTGCCGCCGTTGTCGATAACCACCGAGCCGTATTGGTCGGTATCTGCCTTGGTGTAGACCGTGCCCGCTCCTCCCGCGGTGGCGCCGAGGCCGCCGCAGGCAGAAAGCATTCCGCTGAAGGAGGAAGCGCGGCAGGTAACAGCTACCCTGCCGCCCCCGCCGCCGCCCGACGATGACGAGGCCGATCCGCCATTCGCCGAGACAAGACCCGCGCCCGCCATCGATCCGGACGAGAGAGCAACAGCCCCGCCCGACCCGCCTCCAGCCGGATATGCCGCCGAGTTGCCGTCCGCCGTGATGGAGCCGTTGAGCGTGAGCGTTCCCGTAACAGAGAGATTCAGTGTGCCGCCGCCGGACCCGCCGTAGACCGTCACGCCCGAAAGCACGCCGTTTCCGCCTCCGCTGCCGGGATTCCCGGGCTGGGCGGGATAGCCATAGACGTTGCCTCCGGAATACCCGAGCACCCCGCCGCCGTAACCGCCGTGTCCGGCCCCCGTGCCATACGTGATGCCGCTTGCTGAATAGTGATAGCCCGGGCCGGTACCCTGCTCGGCTGCGGAGCCCTTGCCGTTGGCTGTGATCGAACCGCCCGCGTCAACCGTGGCGCTGCCCGTCACGGCAAGATTGAGGAAGGATGAACCGGTTGCCTGAACCAATTGGCTGCCCGTGCCTACGCGCAGCGAGGCTACCGAGAACGCGCTGCCGAGCGCGGCGGCGGCTCTGCCGGATATGGTCAGATTCGTGCCGCCGCAGTAGGTGTCGATCAGCGACAGCGCGCCGGAAAGGCCGCCGTTGTCCATGAGCACTGACGGCGTGCCCAGCGGCGCTACCCATGTAAGAACAGTCCCCGCTCCGCCCGCCGTGATTCCCGATCCGCCGTAGGCGGTCATGGTTCCGGTGAAGACGCTGCTCGAATTGCAGACCGCGCATACCCTGCCGCCTCCGCCGCCGCCCGACGCGGAGGACGCCGCGCCGCCGTTGGCCGAGATGGCCCCGGAGCCGGCGAGCGTGCCGACGCTAAGCCAGAGACTGCCGCCCGCGCCGCCTCCGGCGGGGTACTGCGCGGCGTCGCCGTTGGCCGATATGGAGCCGTTCACGGTAAGGGCGCCTGTGACGATCAGCTTGACGCACCCGCCGCCGGACCCGCCGTTGACCGTGCCCGTTGTGGGGAGTATGCCTGCTCCGCCCCCGCTGCCACGGGTGGTTGGCTGGTAGGAGTTTCCGTAGGCCAGGCCGCCCAGCGCGGTATACACGTCCCCTCCGTAGCCGGCGTGTCCGCCGCCGGTTCCATAGGTCGCACTGCTTCCCGTGTAGCGATTGCCTCTTCCAGTACCCTGCTCGGAAGCAAAGCCCTTGCCGTCAGCCGAGATCGATCCGCCCGCGTCGATGACGGCATCTAAGGTGACGGACATGTCGATGGGGATCTGCGTGGCGCCGGCTGCCAGTCGGCTTCCGGACCCAATATGCAGGCTGGCAAGACTCATGCTCGATTCGGGATAGGCGACGGCGCCTCCGGTGATCGTAAGCTCGGAGTAGGGACAGTTCGCCAAAGACGTGAGCGAGCCGGAGCGCCCGCCGTTGTCCACAACAGTGCTAGTGACGCCCGTCCCATCGTGATGCTCGATCAACACGCCCGCGCCGCCGTTGTTGCCGCCCAATCCGCCGCAGGCGGTTATCTGGCCGAACACAGGGTCGTCGCCGTGGATGATCGTGATCCGACCTCCTCCTCCTCCGCCCGCGCTCGGATTCGACGCCGATCCTCCGTTGGCTGAAATGGTTCCGGAGTTCACTAGGGCGTTGACGTCAAGGTAGATGGCTCCGCCAGATCCCGCTCCGGCGTCGAGCATCCCCTCGTCGCCGTTGGCGAGTATGGAGCCGTTGACGGTCAGCGTTCCGGTGACATCGAGTCGAACCAGTCCGCCACCTGATCCGCCAGGGGTCGCGCCGCCCGCGCCGCCGCCGCTGCCGACGGCGAGTGATGAGTATGTGACGCCGCCGGTCGCTCCAGGGGCATCGCTGCCTCTGCCGCCATAGCCTCCGCCCGCTCCGTAGACGAGACCACTGCCGCCTCCGCCGGGTGCCGACCCGGACAGCCAACCCATCCCCGAAGCGTCAATGCGGCTGCCCACGAGGCTTTGCTCCGGGCCCTGAATGGTGAGGTCGGTCGCGATGACGAGGTTGAAGCCCGTGGTAGAAGCAGGGCTGTGGGTCAGCACGCCCGGCGCGTTGGACTCGTTGCGCTCGATGGTCAGGGAGTTGAACGGGTGATAGCCGTCAAGGGTCAACACGCACCCATGCACAATCACGTCCATGCCGTCGTAAGTGGCGTCGGACGTGCCGATCAGGGTGTCGGTGGTGAAGACTACGGCAACGGGATACGCCGGGCCGCTGAAAAGCGCCAGAAGCGCGCATGATATGGCCAGAAGCAGTCGAGGTCGCAAGCAAGTTTGCATATCTCCTCCGGTACACGTTGATCTGAATCGGCGCGGCTGTCAAAGACCGACACCAGATGGAGTATAGCATGCGCCCATACCGAGTTCAAGGCAAACGGCAATAATCAGGTAATACTACCTGGGAACTGGACATTGGCAGCCCCCGCCCAACCTTGTAGGAGCCGCTTCCAAGGGCGAACCGGGAGCGTGATCCGGAACCTGAGACGAATCCTTGGCGGACCGCATTCCCAGTCCGCGCAGGCGGACTTGGTACGGCGTTGCCTCGCCCTGAATTGAATTCAGGGCATTCGAAGGACCACTACCGTCCCGTCCTGACCTCCACCTCGACGACTACTCGCTTGCCCGGCCGCGCGACAACCACGCAATCCCCCACAAACGCCTCAGTCGGCTTGCCGTCGATCTTGGCTGATGCGACGCCCAGACCCTGCGGCGTTCTGAAGCTGACCAGCACGCGGGACGGCGGCGAATTGCCCGCAAGCGTGATCTCCGCGCGGAGCTGCCGTCCGGTCGCATCCGCCGATATGCGGTAATCCACGTTTCCGAAGTGCGACGGCGCGTTCTCGACACCGAAATGCTGTCCCGGCGCGAGCCACTTGCGAGGCGCGGCCGGCGCTATGCTTAGATCGGAACCGACCTCGCTGAGCATCATCGACCGGAACAGATACACGAAGTTCGAGCAGGATTCCGAGTGCGGCATATCGCTGTCGGCTTCGGGCGCGACCTTCGGCGGCGTGAACTCATCGAATGTCTTGTTCAGGTTATACCACTCGCCCCAGTCCATCGTGCCCGAGGCCAGACTCAGATACGTGTAGAATAGCTGCGTGCAGCGGTCCGGCTCGCCCCGGTCGATATAACCCAGCGCCCAGTCGGTGTTGATATACGGCCAATCCATCAGCCCGCCGGTCTGTGACGCTGCGTTCTCCCGGAACTTCCACGACGCATCGATAAGCGGATCGTGCGGCGAGAGAACCTTGTCGGAATGCACCAGCGCCGACATCGCCCACGCCGCCAGATCCGCCGGATTCTCCGGACACACCGGAACCGCGCCCGCAAAGTAGCCCTTACGCTGGAAACTCATCGCTGCGGCTCGACGCAAAGCCTTCCGCAGCTCCTCGGCCTCCGAGCTGTAACGCTTCTCGTCGTCGGGTCTGCCCGATACCCGAGCCAACTCCGAAACATGCTCCAATCCGAGCGCCGCCCAGCCGTTGAAGTACAGCGCGTGGCCCCACGGCGCGCCCTCCATAAGCCCTTCCGGCAGCAGGCCATACGCGGCGCTATTCGGATCGCCCAGGCGCTTTTTCTCCTTGTCGATCTCGCGTATAATCCACTCCGCCGCGCGCCGGATCGAGGAGTAGTTCGATTCGAGCCATTTCCGGTCGCCGGTGAGCATCGCGTGCTCGAATATCGCCCACAAGCTCTGCCCCTGCGCGTCCCACTGCCCCTCGCGGGTCATAAACAGCCCGTCGTGATCCTTATCATCCCACTGCCCGATCGTCCATCGACTGCGAGGCATCTCGATCCCTCCAGGTATCATACCTGGAGGGATCGAAGGTATCTTACCTGGAGGGATCGAAGGTATCATACCTGGAGGGATCGAGCTTTTGGGCGTGAGATACGCGTTCATCTGCAGCCGCGCCAGATCGTGCAGACCCGATATGTCCAACGCAACCGACTCATACGCCGCGTCTCGATAGCAGAAATCCCAGTAAAAAAACGGCCCGCCCATCATAACCGCATACGGGTGCTCGCCAAACTCGAGCCTATGCAGCGTCAGCATCGCAAGCTGATGCTTATACGTATCGACGATGCTGGGTTCGCAAATATCGAACCTGATCGCGCCCGCCAGACGCTTGTCCCAGTAGTCCTTGACGCGCTTCAGACCCTCATCGAAACTGATCTTTTTCGCCGCGTCAAGCTGAGCGTTCCACACGGAGCGGTCCTTCGGCCCGAACGCGGCATAGTCCGCCGGATCGACCCCAGGCGGCACATCCGCGCCGTAAGGAGTCTTGTTCTCGGGGTGGCGGTTGTCGCGCGCGTCGAGCCACGACTGCCCGGTATCGTAGGGATGATACGGATTGCCGTAACACTGCAGCTCCGGTTTGTCTATGGCGGGCAGCCTGATCTCATAGTCGCGCTTCTCGCCGGGCGCGAGGTCCGGCGCATAATCGAGCTGGAGCGCGGCGACCGTCGGGTCCATGCCCTCCTGTGTCAGTTCCACCTGCGCGGGCCGGTCATAGCCGCAGATGATGTGCTTGATCGCGATATCGTCCAACTGCCGCGCGAAGAGCTTGTCGTGATCGATCCCTCCAGGTATCATACCTGGAGGGATCGAACCCGGCGCGAACAGGAATATGTCGCCGAGTATGGCCGGCTGGCGCGATTCCGGGGTCGCTCGCACCTTTATGTCCATATAGCCGTCGCCGTCGGTATCCGAACCATCGAACTCCAGCACGGTCTGCTTATCGACGAGCAGCTTGCGCGGCTCTCCGCCTCCCTCGACTTGCACAATGACTTCCCTGTTCGGCACCGGCCATGTTGACGGCGGGAATCCCGAAATCGGCGGCGTTCCGTGGAAGCACAGCGTCACCAGCGCCTTCTCGCCACCCCCCTTTGTCCCCCCTTGGTAAGGGGGGACAAAGGGGGGGTTCATCTTGATCTTGTAGTGGATCGGGGTGCCGTAGAAGCCGTTGCGATGCGCGGGGAACCACACACCCGCGGCGGTCGCGCGAGGGTCCACAATCCCCGAATCCCGCCATATCTGCCCGGCTTTGCTCGGCTCGCCGACGAGCGCCGCCAGCGGCTTGCCGCGGTCACTGATAACGCCGTTCTCCAGCTTGACCGTCGGCGCGCCGTCAAACAACACCCTCAGAGCGCCTTTTTTCGCGTCTTTGGTGGTGTTTTCGAGCCGAATCGAGATCAGATCGACCGGCTGCGGATCGTTCGGGGCGACGATGTATCCGACGCGATAATGCACCCCATTATGGTCGAACTCGGTTATGGCGCCGGGAAGCCATCCGCCCGGCGAGGACTGCTTGAAGCCCGGCTGCGTATAGAGCCGCTTTTCCGAGTCGCCGTCCACGACTCGAAACCGCAGGTCGAACTCGCTGTAGCGCAGGCGCATCTGGTGGCCGATCGCCGTCACCGGCCAGCCGGGCACTCCCACCGAAGTCTGGTTGATCGGCCCCGCGTTTCTGCCCGGAAAGCCTTCCTCGAAGCTGGTGTGATACTGCAGCCGCGCCGTCGGCTCGATCGGCCCAGGCGGCGGCACGAGCGGCGCGCCCACTTGATCCGCGCAGGCGCACGACGCAATCAGCGCCAGAATCAGCAGCGCGCAAAGCGCAATCGACATTTCCATTTGCTATTCGACCTCCATCTGGGCAACCGACGGCGAATCGGGTTCGGGAGAACCCTCCTACAACGACCGCGTCCGCGCACGGCTACCGCGTGGCGGCGAGACTGAGGTTGATCGCGGCATTTCTCGGGTCGGCAAAAAGCCAATCATCGCCGGAAAAAGAAAGCAGCCATCCGCGCCCGACCGCGCCCAATTCGCACCGCATCTGGGTCGGATGGATTCGGACGAAGGGCGTGATCGATCTCCAGGTAGGATACCTGGAGGCATCAGACGCGCGGTTGAGGGCCGCGCCGACGCTGGGAACAGCGTCGTAGCCCTGATCCCAGAGCACTCCGCCCAATAGATCGACGCGCCGGCCTTTACACACCAGGTCAACTCGGCAGCTCCGGCCCACATCGACGCGCAGGTTCTTCTTGCGCGCAACTCCCGATATTCCGCCGGTGTCGTGGTAGAATCCCTGCGGGTCGGTGAACACGCGCGGCGACAGGATGAACGCGTCCTGGTAGGAAAGCCCGCGCCATTTCATCTCACCAAGCAGCCCCTCGACCGCTATCAGCCCTTCCCAGCGTTCGCCGACCCTGACCACCGTCCTTGCGTCCACCGCCCAGCCGTTGCCATAAATGCGGCCCCGGTCGGTCGCTGAGATAATACGAACGTTGCCTTGAAACTTGTCCCCCTGCACCAACCCGTCAAGCGAACGCGCCAGGAAGTCATTTGCCTTGACGGATCGCGCGAACACCTGGCAATCAGCCTCAACGCCGCGTGCGTGGAACCCAAAGCGGCGGCCCACGCCATACCAGCTCGTCGCGATATGCAGGTCATTTGCCGAGGGGTAATAGTCGGTCTGGCTGCGATAGGGGGTGTGCAGATCGATCCAGAGCTGTCCCGCGTCGTGGTTGCCGTCATAGTCGTCTCTGAAACCCGATCCGACCCCAACGAACCAGTCCCTGCTAGACATGCGTATCCACTGCCCGAATCGCAGCCTCGCGTAGGGCTGGTCGCTGCCGACCTCGCGGGGCGAAAGCTTCCTGTTGGAAACCGTCCAGAGAGACTGCACATTGTTGAACGCACCCACGCACCCGCCGGTCTCGACGCTGATCCGATGGGTTCGCGGCGCGTCGAACCGAGCGGCCATTAGGTCCTGGGTAATGAAAGTGGGGGGTAGGGGAACTCCGGCTCCTGAGCACGGGATCGATACTAATAGCAGCAGCGCGAGCCTCCAGGTAGGATACCTGGAGGCATCAAAAACTGAGGTACTACGGTTAGTCACACTTTCCTGCCGTTGGTCAGGATAGATGGGCCGGAGTTCGGAGACTCCGGCCCACGGTTGTTGCAAGAGCCTCCAGGTAGGATACCTGGAGGCATCAGACGCGTCAGAGAGTCCTACGGAGCGGCCCCAATGAGATACTCCACGTAGTCATCGGTGAAGAGGACCCTCACTCCACCGCCGGACTGTTCGATGTCTCCGACCTTCGTCGCGCCGACCGACACCTCGCCGGTCAGGTCCTTGTGCATATGGAACAAGACGCCGTCCTGGCTGGTAAGATCGAGTTCGGCCGTAGCGATATCGGTGCCGTCCGCATTGAACGTGCCGATAACCGTGCCGGTCAGATACTGGGTCGCCCAGCCGAGTTTGGTGACCGTGAGCGTGGCTCCGCCGAGGCCGTCGGTTTCGAATTTCAGATCAGCGTCGAAGTCCTGGTAATGCGCGCGCTTGAGCGTTCCGGTCGCGGTCAGCGTATAGTGCACTGTTTTGAGCGTGGGGTCGTCGCCCGGATTGTCCCACTTGCCGGTCAGCGCGCCGGTGAAGCTCGTTCCGCTGTGGGTGTTCACGTATGTTCCGTTGAGGCCCACTTCGGTCGGGAAGACGCTATCCGTGCCATCCATCAGGATCACCTGGCCCTTCAGGGACAGTGATCCCGTGGCCGTGACCTGGCCGCCATTAAGCGACGCGGAGAGGTTCGTGATGTTGAACTCCGTCGGGAAGATTTGATGAGCTATGTCATTCGGGTCGACCCCGCCTTCCGGATAGCTGATCTTTATGCCGCCACTGCCGGAAAGCGAGAAGGATTTCTCGTTTCCACTGACCGAGAGAGCGGCGTTGGTGAGGGTTATCTCGGTTGGCAGCGGGAGAAGATCATCCATCACTTGGGTCGGGGTCATCTTCATGCTGTAGGCGCCGCTTACAGTTGCGACGAGTCCGCCCGCAGCAAACCTGCCGTACAGGCTGTTCAGAGTGATCTCCGTCGGATAGTAGTAAGTGCTCCAGCCTTCGGGCGCGCCTACGGGCACCGTGGCCGGGAATTTAAGTGTCGTCTGCGAGGTTGCGTTCACCTCAAGGGATGTGAGCGTGCCGGTGAAGACTGCGGTGGTGTAAGGCCCGCCGTCGGGTCCGGCAAGGCTGACCGTGCCGGTCAGAGTGATCGGCGTAGTAATATACTTGTCCCTAAGCGATATGTTCGCCGTTATGGTCGGGTTCGCGCCAGCCGGTTCGCTGTCCGGCAGAATGACTGTGTAGTTCAGCAGGGTGTCCGCCGTGGACCTCTCGGTGAGCGTCCAGGTACCGCCGCTCTCCCTTGATGTGAGCGTAAGAGTGTCGCCTACGTTTTCCTTGATGATCGTTACGACGCCCGCTACGTTACCCGCCGGATAATCCTGAAGCTCATACTGATGCCCGGCCCTGGTGTCTACGAGTTTGTAGGCCTTGCCGACTTCCAGATTGTCGATGCCTATTGTGTCCGAACCGTACCAGTAGTCACCGTTGATTGCGGGGAAGAACATCTCGCCGAGCCGCTCTCCAAGGATTCGGTACTTGTCCGCGAAGTCTTCGAGGTGGACATCTGTGATCCCGTTTTTCGTCTCCTCAGCCACTTGCGTAAGGTCCGGCACCTCCTCGTCAACGAATACCTTGAACGGCACGCCCGCCCTGTTGACCATCAGCACGGCATTCTTGGCCTTGGCAAGGTTGTCGTCTATTGTCTCGGGAACCGCGGCGATGACATCGCCGGCCTTCTCCGGGTCTATGCTGCCCGCGGCGCCAAACGTGGTTCCGGCGACGAATCCGCCGCCCACTGACATATCGTTTGCCTCGTCACCCAGCAGCGTGGTCGCCGCCTCCAGAACGTCCTCCCACGTGCCGGTGTCGATGACTGTTCCCTTTCCATAGTACTTCTCCGCGAGGGCTTCGGCAGCCAACGTCTCAGCCGGGCCGGCGATATACTCCGAGTTGTCCTCGACCACCGCGGGGATGATCAGCGATAGGCGATAGGGCTTGCCGTTGCAGGTTCCTTTCACAACAACGGCCACAGTCTTGCCGGGCGGCAGGTTGATCGTGCCCTTGCCGTCAGTGCCGATCGTGCCGGTAGCGAGCAGCGCTCCCGTTGTGAAGTCGAATGCTTGAATCGTCGCGCCGGCGTCGAGCTTGGCGACGATCGCGGTGCCACGGCTGCGCGAGAGGCCTCCGCCTCCGGCTCCGGCGTCAGCTCCAATGGTCGCCAGGAAGCCGGTTCCCCCGGTGACTGCCCTGCCTCCGCCTCCGCCCCCTCCGCAGCCAGCCAGAATCAGCGCGAGAAGCGCGATTCCAGCTAGGTAGAGATAACGCAGACTTTTCATGTTCACTTCCCCCATCATCATTCAAAATTGCCGGCTGGCCACTTCACCAGCTCGACTATAGAACCCCTTACACAGTCTGGCCGCCATCTCCTTCTGCCGTCCGCGATAAATAAAGGGCAGCGATTCTCCCGTCGCTGCCCTGAGAGGAACACGAATTGTCAGGCCGTGAGACTACACGGGCTGGAGGCTGTCGAGTATCTCGCTCACGCTCATCTCGGCCGCGGCCATTACCTCGTCCGAGGCGCCGTAGTAGATCGTGACCGTGTCCCCTCGCACGATCGCTCCGCACGAGAACACGACATTGGGCTTGAAACCGGCAACCTCATAGGGAGCTTCGGGTTCGAGGATAGGGTAGGGGCTTTTCGCAATGACCTTCTCGGGGTAATCCGCGTCCAGCAGCACCCCGCCGAGGCAGTATCTATCATCGGGGGTGGCGGCATGATATATCTCCAGCCAGCCGCGCTCGGTTGCAAACGGCACCGCTCCGCCGCCGATCCTGCCGCCTTCCCACGTTCCCGACGAGCATCCCATCAGGAACTGATGCTCGCCCCAGTGAACCAGGTCGTTGGAGTAGGCGACCCACATGTTCGGCGCGCCGATCATCTTTGGCTGTGGGCGATGCAGGGCAACGTACTTCCCGCGCACCTTGGCAGGAAAGATCATCGCGTCCATATTCTCCGGCGGGAAGATGATGCCGTGCTTGGTCCATACCACGAAGTCTTTGGTGGTCGCGAGGCACTGAGTGATGCCGCTCGGCGCAACGCCTTTATACACGACGTAAAACGTGTCGCCCAATCGCGTGATACGCGGGTCTTCCAGACCGAACGACTCATAGGGCTGATCCGGCCAAAGCGATGGCGTGTCCTCAACGACAAAATGCCGCCCATCCCTGCTTCGCGCCAGCCTCAGATGCGAGATCGACGTCAGATACAGTCCTTCCGGCGCGCCGATCACTCTCGGGTCAGAGAAATCGACTCCCTCGTCACCCGCATGAAACTCCAGCACCTTGATCTTGCCTTCACCCTCGGCAAAGTCCATCACGGGCACTAGCGCCGTCTTTGGGTCATCCGACACCGGTCGCTCGGCCACGCGCATGAGCATCAGAACTTCGTCGCCATACTCGATCACGCCCGCATTGAACGCCGACATCACCTCCCAGCCCTCAATCGACGGCCTCACGTCAGCCTGCGTGACGATCGGGTTTTCGGGGAAACGATGGACTCTCATCTCATCTCCTGCCCGCCGGTGACGTTTAGCGCCTGGCCGGTCATGTAGCTCGCCTCATCGGACGCAAGAAACGCGACCACATTCGTCACATCGTCGTAGGAGCACCCCCGGCCGAGTGGAACTTGGTCCAAGTACTTCTGTCGAACTTGATCGACCGTCAGCCTCTGCGTCTTCGCGTATTGCTTGAAGAGGCTGTCCTGCCACAGCGTGCCGTCGAGCAGATTGCCGGGACACACGGCATTCACGCGCACCCCATACGGCGCCATCTCCAGCGCCAGGCTCTCGGTCAAGCCGATCCCGCCGAACTTGCTCGCCGAATAAGCCGAGTTGCGGAAGCTGCCTCTCTTGCCGGACTTGGAGTTGATCTGGATTATGACCCCGCTGCGCTGCTTCTTCATAAGCTGGCAGGCGTGCTTGGCGCAGATCATATAGCCTATGAGATTGACCTCGATCACCTGCCGCCACTCGCTGACGGGAAACTCGGTAAGCTCATACGCCTTGAGTATGCCTGCGTTCGCAACAAGTACGTCAAGCCTGCCGAAGTCACGCTCGATAGCGTTCATCGCGGTGTGGACCTCGAAGTCATCGGTCACATCCATCCGAAGTCCCACCGCCTTCGCGCCGTGCTTTTCCGCTATCTCTTCGGCCGCAAGCTTCGCGCCATCCTCGTTGATATCGGCGACAAGCACGATCGCCCCCTCGCTCGCGAACCTCTCCGCAATCGCCCGACCCAAACCCTGAGCCGCGCCAGTGACCAGAACAACCTTATCCTTGAACCGCATATCCCACTCCAATGGTCAATACTCAATAATCAATACTCAATAATCAATTCGTGGTGTCCAGCTTGCTGTTCAGCAATTCCTCTTCGGCTTCCTGCGTCCAGAACTTGCCGTCCCGCAGCTTGGCGTAGACATCCGGCGCGACCTTGTCAAGCTCCGTAAGCGCGGTCAAAGGCATTCGGATGTGCGGGAATATGACGGTCTTGCCGGGGAACCGCGCGTCTTTAACCGCGCAAACGCCGTCGGCCATTGCGTCGATCCCGCCCACTGCCGCCATCGAGTCTCGCGTCGGCAGCTCGCCGGATTCGGTGAACGCGAGCGTATCGACCATATCCTTCGGCCTCGACCCGCTCGATCCCACAAACCGGCTGCCTCTGAGATAGGTTGCGCTGAGGTCCATCGTGGCGATGGTGCCGCGCGGGACCCCCGCGAATATGTTCATCAGGCCGCCCTCGGCAAGGTGCTCGACCGCGCCCGCGATCAGGGCCGCGACCGGCGCGAGCACGACGATGTCATCGAACCCCTTGCCGCCGGTAAGATCGGAGATCGCCCTGCGTAGGCCATCTTCGCCGGTTTGCGTAGGATTCAGGAACACGATCTCGATTGCCTTCGCGCGCGCGGTCGCCTCGACGCCCGACTTCAGGTAATCAAGCCGAGCCTCGTCCACATCGGTGCACAGCATGCGGCCCGGCCCGCCCTTCATCATCACCGCGCGTTGGACGTGCATCTGCCCCATCGGCCCGCCCGCGCCGATAAACCATGCGGTTCCTCCTGGCGTAAGCTCGCTGTCGCGGCTGGACGAATACGCGTCCGCCACCGCGCGCGACCTCGTGCCCACGTAGTCGATGTCGTCGTAATGCACCCGCCCCACGTCGATCTTAACGGGCCTTGAGATCGGTTTGCTCGCCGCAATCGCCACGACGCCGTGCTTCGCCAGGTTCGCCCCGAGCGCCTCGACAACCTCCGGATCGGGCGCGCCGAGCACGATCACGTCGTCAAATCCCTGCCCGCCGGTGCGTTCTTGAGCAAGCGCGGTCACCGCATCCGCCGTCAGCTTACTGACTTCAATGATCTCCGCGCTGCACCCGCCGCAGCCGCAGATAGACGACTTGAGCTTATTGGGCAGCCCCGCCAGGATCAGCTTTGCGGGAGCGCCCGCCGAGCACACCGCGCCGGAGATCGTGTAGTCGCCATTCTCGACGCCGACGATCAGCGTTATCCCGCCGGGCTTGAGCGTCTTTCGGGGATGAATGCGATAGGCCGCGACTACACACGTCCACGGCTCCACCAGCGCCGCCTCCGCATAGCCCGTTTCGGGCTTGACGGCTATCAGATAAGACCCCTCATCGCCGTTCAGAATAGCCTCGCCCACTATCCCGAACTGCTGCATCCCGCCCGCCAGCGCGTAGCCGTAGGCCAGGTTCACGCCCTTGTAGTAAACATCGGCCTGCATAATATAGCGGCTGCCGGGCCTATAGGCGTCTGCCCACTTTGCCCCCGCCTCGACCACCGTAAGCGAGACCTCGTGGCCTGGGGTCACCGGATCTTTCACCAGATCGCGATTCGTAATGCGCGGGTGGCTCGATCCCTGGGTGATGAGTTTCACGTCCGAAAAGCAGAGGCCAATCGCGTCCACCCTCACCAGCACCTCATCATCGCCCGGCTTGGACAGAGGCAGCGCGTCGGGCCCGTCCTTGCCGAAGTTCTCCACCCCCGCCTCCCTCATCCGCCAGGCAAGGTTCGCGTGTGGCAATTCATAGCTCAGTGTCCTATATCTGCTTAGCGTATCGCTCATCGGTTCACTCAACCCTAAACCCTAAACCCTAAACTCATCTGAACTGCTGCTTCCTATAATGCTCGTCCGGCCTGGTGTAGATGCGCTTCACGTTCTCTTTGGTAAGGTAATGCAGCCCGCCAAAGATATGCGCGCCCAAAAGCGCCCGGCAGGTCTTGCACCACATCGCTGTTACCGCTTCCACCTCGTGGGCGGTCTTGCCGAGCGCGATCAGGCCGTGGTTCTGCACGAGTATGACCTTCGGCGTGCAGCCCTGTTCGTCGATGAACCGACACGCCCGCTCCCGGATGATGCGCGCCAATTCCAGCCCGGGATCGACGTATTCGATATAGATCGGCTCGATGCCGCAGTAGACGATCTCGTCCGGGAATATGCGGCTGCTCAGGATCTTCTCCGCGTTCACGCTGCAAAGAAGCGAGTTCACGGCGGTCGGGTGCGTGTGGCCGACGAAGTTGACGTCCGGCAGGCTGAGCAGGAACGCGTGGAACGTGGTCTCCACCGACGGCTTCATCTTGTTCGTGGGATCGGTGCACACGGCAAAGAGCGCGTCCTTGATCTCTTCGTCGGAAAGCTCACCCGCGTCCAGGATCGCAAGCGCGTCCTTGAGCTTGACCTTCACGAAGGTCTCCTCGCTCGACTGCGCCAGATACTTCCCGCTCGCCTTCACGAAGAAGAAGTCATCGTCGATCTTTGCCGACGTGTTCCCCTCGCCCAAGATCACGAAGTCGTTTTCCGGCTTGCCGAGCCACCCCGACATCCGCACCAGTTCCTCAAGCGCCGTCCGTTCGTCCATTTCCTGCCTATCCTTCCGCCCAACCGCCGGGCCATGCGTATTCTACAGCAATCGCCCCCGTTCAGTCCAGCGCGAATCAGGGCACACGCGTCTGATGGGGATCCCAGTCCGCGTAGGCGGACTTCGCACGGCGTTGCCTCGGATTCATCCGAAGGACTCTACGCCCGTGCGTCTAACAAACAACCATACACGAACCAATCGAGGTACTTCCAATGAGAGGTTTCGCCATTGTGGGTTCCGGGCTTTGGGGAGGACTGCACGCGCGGGTCTACTCGGAGTCGGCTAAGGTGCGGCTGGCCGCCGTGTGTGACGTGGACGAGCAGCGCGCTCGCGATCTTGGGTCTAAGTTTGCCGCAGAATCATATACAGACCTCAACAAGATGCTCGCCCGCGACGACATCGATGCAGTCTCGATCGTCACGCCCGATTTCGCGCACACCGACATCGCGCTTGCCGCAATCCGGGCGGGCAAGCACGTGCTGGTCGAAAAGCCGCTGGCTACAACCAGCGCCGACTGCCGCCGCATAATCGACGCGGCCAACGCCGCTGGCGTGAAGTTGATGGTGGACTTCCACAACCGCTGGAACCCGCCGTTCTGCTCGGCCAAGGCCTCCATCGACAAGGGCGAGATCGGCTCGGTGCGCCTGATCTACTACCGCCTCAGCGACACGATCTTCGTGCCTACCGAAATGCTTTCGTGGGCGTCGAAGTCCACTGTCGCCTGGTTCATCGGCAGCCACTCGCTCGACACGGTGACCTGGCTGATCGGCGACGAGGTCGAAAGCGTCTACGCGGTGTCGCGCAGCGATGTGCTCAAGGGCAAGGGCATCGACACGCCGGATTTCTACGAGGTCATACTCGAGTTCGCGGGCGGGGCGGTGGCGGTCGTGGAGAACTGCTGGATACTGCCCAACAGCCTGCCCAACATCATCGACCTCAAGTGCGAGATCGTGGGCAGCGAGGGCGCGCTTTATGTGGACGGCA
>Ga0315284_10004491_pt1 | contig 19798 bp, 11 predicted proteins | sample YL17G09_16_MG_FD_203696 | JGI IMG/M metagenome (GOLD analysis project Ga0315284, IMG submission 203696) | Sediment microbial communities from Yellowstone Lake, YNP, Wyoming, USA - YL17G09_16 | ecosystem: Environmental > Aquatic > Freshwater > Lake > Sediment | place: USA: Wyoming | collected... | reverse complement strand
AGCGCCCAGGTATCGTTGGCCTCGCCCAAGGTGATGAAGCGCCCCAGAAGCTTGGCGAGGTAAACGGAGTAGATGAAAGGGTGGGAGATCGGTAGGGCCGGTTTCTCCGGGTCGATGTTGAGCGGCGTGATGTACATTTCGAAGTGCGGTTTGACCTGGGAAACGTAGAACTTGCAGATGGCCTGGATCTTCATCCCCAGCCCCGGCTTGAAGGTGATCCGGGTCCAGGGGGAGAAGGTGTTCTTCTTCAGGACGATCCTCTGGCCGGAGACCTCGATCACGGCCTCCTCGCTTTTGGGGTCGACCGTGATGGCCATGGGCAGGCGGATCTCTTCGGCCTTCTTGAGGAGCGAATTCTCCGGCCCGGAGATGTACGTCTCGATCCGGCCGTCGGCGAGGGTGACGGGGATGTCCTGCCCGCCCTCCTTTCTTTCGAGTCTCGCCATATCGGTTGTGTAGAAGGAGAACGTTCCCTGACTGCCTTTCAGGTCGGGGGCGCACATGCCCGAGAGGAGGTGCCCCCTGAACTTCTCCGGCGGGAAGGTGATGGGCACGCGGAGGACCGTGCTGAAGATGCCTTTTTCACCCAGAATCTTCCAGAACGGGACGCTCTTGCGCATCCCGCGGATCTCGGGTTTAGACAATGGGATATTGTATTTCCCAAGGGACAGGACCTTCTTGGGGTTTCCGATGCGGGCCGACGAAAGATCGGGAAGGTAGGTTCGAGGGTCGCGGCTTAGGAAATCGAAGATATTGTGTTTGGAAGGCTCGGAGCCGGTCATGAAGGATGACCAGGCCACCGGTGAGATGGACGGGACCGTCGTCCGGAGCCTGGCGTAAGTCCCTTCCTTCTTAAGCCCCGCAAGGTTAGGGAGCTTCCCTTCCGCCATGAACTTTTCTGCCAGGGACGGCTCCATGCCGTCAAGCCCCAGGATGATAACCCTGTTGACCTTGCTCGTTTTGTAGGTCCGTTGTCCCCGGATGGCCTTCCAAATGAACCGGAACGGCCAGGACAGGAACGAAAAGAGGGCCAGGAAGAAGGTGAGGAACAGGACCAGGAACGAAGAGAGGAAGGCAAAACCGGCGCCCGGCCCGATGTAGGCCATGAGCGGGGCGGCCGAGGCCAGGACAAGGAGGGTGATCAGGACAAGATGTCTTTTGGCTTTGAAAGTTTTGTCGTTCATGAATAATTCTTCAGGATGATCCCGGCGAGGTCCTGGATGGCCAGGTCCTTTCCCGCCTCGGAGTCCGCCAGGAACAGGGCGTCGTCCCAGGTATGCATGCCCTGGAGGTCCGAGCGGCTGAAGACCTCTTTTTTCTTGACCGAGCCTTTCATGTCGAATCCATTCTCCCCGAGGACGATGAGGTCCGGCCCTTTGGAGGCGTGAGGTCCGGAATAGACATCCTCGGCCATGAAGACCTTCCGGACGACCCTCTTGCCTTCATGTTCCAGCTTTTCCAGCTTTCCGGCGATCTCTGTTTTGAGGCCTTTCTTCTCGGAAACGTCCACGGAACCCGATGGGAACTTCTTCCGAAGGTTCAAGTAGACGCGATTGGGGTCCAGGGCGAAGGCCTTTGTTTCGGCGGCGGCGATATTTTCCAGGCCCGCGGGGGACGGGGTTGCGAACTTGAGATAGCCTTCCCGTTCGAGCCAGGCGTTGAGGTAGACCTCCTGCTCGATGCCGCAGAAGCCGTGGTCCGACAGGATGTAAAGTCCTTCCTCGCTGCCGGTCATCTTGCGGTAAGAGGTGAAGATCTTCTCGATGATCCGGTCCACTTGCCGGTAATAATCCAGGAAGGCCTGATGATAGGTGTGGGTGGTGTCTTCATAGGCGTTCCAGAGGAAATGGTGGAGTCGGTCGGTCCCGGTGATGACGATCTCGAAATAGTCCCATTCCTCGCCCCAGAAGAAGTTGAGGGCCTTCTGGCGGCCGGCCATGGTCTTGGCCAGCTCCTGCCAGAGGAACTCGGGACTCTCCCGGGACCTTAAGGTATCGATGTCGATCTGGTAGCCCATCTGCTCCAAAGCGGTCCGGTAAGCGGGGGGATAGACGGCTTTGGCCATGTCGAGGGCCACGAAACCGGAGATCAGGATGCCGTTGATCTTCCGGGCGGGATAGGTCGACGGCTGGTTGATAATGATGCTCTTCTTCCCCTTCTCGCCGAGGACGTCCCAGAAGGTTCTGGTCTGGATATCCAGGGAATTCGGGAAGCGGATCTCGTAGGAGTCCGGCTTGAAATCGGTGAAGCCGAAGATGCCGTGAGCCCCGGAGTCCTTCCCGGTCATGAAGTTCGTCCAGGAGACCGCCGAGATCTCGGGGAGGCTGGCCTTCATCCGGTGGAGGTGTCCGGAATCGATGAGCCTGGCCGCCGTGGACATGACGCCTTTGCCGGCTAGGTCCAAAAGCATCGTGTAAGGGACTCCATCCAGCCCGATGACACAGGCGCGATTCCTCTTTTTGTTCTTAAAGATGGACATAAAGGTCACTTATTATACCCGGACGCCGAATTTTGTCAATCAACCTTTGCGGCGCCCTCGAACATCCGCATGAAATTGACAACGTCGGATGAGGTTGCTAAAGTGTTACCTTCGAAAGACACCAGGAGCCTGAGATCTAGAATGAACATCGATGGATTGCTGAAAGTCCTCGAATCCGGATACCGGGACAAGACCAGGAAGAGCCTCGAGATCTACCGCCGGGCGGAGAAAGTCATGGTCAAAGGGGGAAGCCACACGCTTCGCCTCTGGCAGCCTTATCCTTTCTTTATCGCCGGGGCGGGGGGACCGGAGGTCCAGGACGCCGACGGGAACTCCTACATTGATTATTGGCAAGGCCATTACGCCAACATCCTCGGACACAATCCGGAGGTCATCCGGGAGGAACTCGGGGAGCAGATCGGGAAGGGGGCTCTCCAGACCGGTTTCGAGGCGCAGCCTCAGATCGAGCTGGCCGAGACCCTTCTCCGCCAACTCGGCTACAGGGGGTATAAGGTCCGGTTCACCACGAGCGGCACCCTGGCCGCCATGTACGCGGTGATGCTGGCCAAGGCCCACACGGGCCGAGAATGCGTCCTCAAGGTTGGGGGCGGCTGGCATGGAGCTTCGCCTTACCTCCTCAAGGGGGTGAAGTATCATGCCGGAGTGGGATTCGAAGGCGGCGAATCGGCCGGCGTTTCCGATGAGATCCTGAACGAGATCTTGATCACCCGCTTCGACGACGGCGACGACCTCGCCCGGGTCCTCAAGGAAAAGGGGAAGACGATCGCCTGCTTCATCATGGAGCCGTTCATCGGCGTGGGCGGCTTCCTCCCAACCTCGCGGGAATACCTGGAGCTGGCCCGCCGCCTGACGGAAGAGCACGGCGTCGTCCTCATCTTTGACGAGGTCATTTCCGGGTTCAGGTTCTGTCCGGCCGGGGTTCAGACGCTCTACGGGGTCAGGCCCGACCTGGCCGTGTTCGGGAAGCTCATCGGCGGCGGGCACGCCGTCTCGGCCGTCGTTGGGAAGGACGAGATCATGGAGGAGTGCGAGGCGCCCGGACCGGGCAGGATGAAGGTCCTCTTCGAGGGCGGGACGTTCTCCGCCCACTCGGAATACATGACGGCCGGGCTCATCATGCTCAAGCATCTTATTGGGCGCGCGGAAGAGATCTATCCGCGGCTCGGCCGGGCCGGAGAGAGGCTGAGGCGCGGGATCGAAGCGGCCTTCGCGGAGGAAGGCATCGAGGCCCGGTGCACGGGTTACGGGAACGACGTGGTCAAGCAAAGTTCTCTCTTCATGGTCAACTTCCCCCTGGCGAAAACCGGTCTCAGGAGTCCCGAGGACATCTGGGACCCGGCGGTCTGCGCGGTCCGGCTCAGGGAGGAAGCCTTGAAACTGGCCCTCCTCGGCCGCGGCGTCCATGTTGTCCATGGAGGCGGAGCGGTGTCGACGGCCCATTCCGACGAAGTCATCGGCCGCACGGTCGTCGCCTATCGGGAAGTCGCGAAGACGTTCAAGAAATACTTGTGATCGTCAGAGCATCATATTTTATCCGGCGCCATCGAGGGCGGGTTGTCGCCCAGCGGGTTCCTGAGCGATTCGCATTTGAGGGCGGACGGGGCGGACGGGGCCATGACGTCCACCTCACTGGGCCCGGGCGAGGAAGTAATCGGATACGTTGACGCCGTACTTATCGGGGTCGAGCGCCTTCAGGATGGTCCTGAGAAACTTTTCCGTTCGCGGGTCCTTATCCGTGAGGTCCACGACCTCGCCGTCGACCTTGTTTCCCCGGGTGTCGGTGATGAGCTTGACCTTCGGCCTGAGAAGATACAGCGTGTCGGGGTTGGTATCAAAGACGATCCCGACCTCGCCCGTGTTCATGTGGACGAGCGTGCCGATCGGATAGGCCCCCATCATGTTGACGAAGGCCTTCAGGATGACCGGGTTGAACTCCGTCCCGGAGTGCTCGAGCATCATGCCCAGGGCCTCGGCCCGCGTAAAGACCCTTTTCCGGTAGATCCTCTTTGTGGTGATGGCGTCGAAATAGTCGACGACCTTGACGATCTTGCTGAACAGGTTCGTCGTTTCCTTCTTGAAATATCGGGGGTACCCGCTATCGTCCTCCCTATTGTGGTGCTCGAGGGCCACGTGGATGGCCCGAAGAGGGAGGCGTTTGAACTCCTTGAGCTGGATAAGCTTCTCGGCGCCCTGGCAGGGATGCTGTTCCATGATCTCCCGCTCCTCTTCGCTCAATCGGGCCGGCTTGTTCAGGATCTCGACCGGCGTCTCGAGCTTTCCCAGGTCGTGGAAGAACGCCGCCATCCCCAGGTCGACGAGCTCGCCGCGGGTCAGGCCGAGCCTGCGGCCGAGGGCGATGGAGAGCATGCAGACGTTGACCGAGTGGTTCAGGGTATATTCGTCGTGGTTCTTGATGTTGGTCAGGCCATAGACGAAGGATTCGTTGTCCGTGATGTGGTTGAAGATGGACTGCATGAGGCGGCGGGTCGTGTTCAGCTTCAACTTTTCGTCCCGCTGGTCCTTCTCGAAGACCTCCTTGAGGTGGAGAATGCTCAGAAAGAAAAGCCTGGAGGCGTTCTTCTCGAGACTCGTGAACGTCTCGTCCGGATGGAATTTTTCCAGGACGATGCGGGCGATCCCGGCTTCCCGGACCTCCCCGGCGATCTCTTCGAAGGAGAGGGATGCCTTCTTCTCCTTCTTGGAGAGGACCATCATGAACCGGATGAGCTCGTCCTGGGTCAAGCCGCTGAGGAAGCTCATCGCGCCGATCTCCCTCTTTCTGAACTCTTCCATGACGAACTTGAAGATGGCGTAGTTGGAGAGGACGAACTTGACTCTGAACCCGTTGAAGAAGATGGCGCCCTGGCGGACCTTGAACGCGGCTTCGTCCTCGGCGGCGGTCACGTCGCTGATCCCGTCGAACAGCAGTTTGGCCTGTTCTTGGAGCATGTCGTTGTTGGACTCGTAGAGCTTGGAGATCTTGAGGACGATGTGAAGGCGGATAAGAAGGTCGACGGCGGTCTTCTGCATCGCTTTGAAGTCCTTGCGGTCGCGGGGGGACTTCGGTTCCATGATGTTTCCGGCGTTCTCGCTCACGACCTCTCCTCATGCCCGGCCGTCGCGGGCGCCGAGGCCATCCGGATGAGGGCGCCGGAACAGGCCTCCCGGATTTTTGTCCGGCGGAACGCCGTCCCGCGGCGAAGGACCTCCACGGCCGCTGTTGTGGCCATGTTTTCCAGGCCTGAAACGGCGCACAAGCGCATCTCGATCCGGCGGGCAGACGGCAGGAGCCCAGGTCTTTCGAGGAGCGTCTTCAGGAAGCGGAAGGCTTCGTCGGTCCGCGACCTTCCCAGAAAGTTGATGATGGCCTGCTTTTCTGCGAGGCTCTTCCTTCGGAAAGACCTTGTCGAAGCGTCCTGAATGATGGCCAGGATCCTTGACGCATCCCCGTGGTATTTCAGTTTCAGGGCGGCCTGAATCCGCAGTTCTTCATCACGGTCCTTGAGGAAGCCGGCCAGGATCTTGTCGGCCATCTCGTCGTCGATGCGCCCGAGGGCGTGGATAGCCTCTATCCGGATGTCCCTGTTCTGGAAGCTCAGAAAGACCGCCAAGTGTTGGGCCGCCTTCCGGTCGCGGCCCTCGTCCAGGAGCCGGATGATCTCCTTGGACAGGTCGGGTCTGGAATCGTTAGCCAGGCTGACCAGCGGACCGAGGTCCTTAAGCTCGAGGCCCTTGAGAAAGCCGAGGACCTTCGCCCGGAACTCCGGCACGGGATAGGCCTCGTAGATCTCCGCCGCCAGCGGCAACGCCTGGTCCCCCAGGAGCCTGAGGTATTCGAAAAAGGCGGTTACGTCCACTGACGGATTCTTCTTGAACGTTTCTTTTATGGCGGCCGTGGTCTTTTCGCCGGTGACCTTCTTGAGGAAGTCTTCCAGAGGTCCGGCCTTCTCCGGGTTGCGCTCCGAAAGGAACTCCCTGAGCTCCTGGACCTTGTGGATGATCAGGATCGGGACCTGGAAATTTCCGTTCTGGAGCTGGTCGACATGGTAATCCATCATGACGTCCAGGTTCGACTGGAACCGGGATATGTCCTTCTCCAGGTAGACGAGCTCGATCATAAGGTTCAGGAACTCCTCTTCGGGCGAGGTTTTCCGGCTGTCGTGGATGAGGGCATTGATCGTGTCGACCTCGCGATCGCTGAGTGTCGCGTCGTGGGCTGCCGCCGCCCCCTTAGGAACGCCATAATCGCCTCCCGGCTCCTCTTGGCCGGCCATTTCGAGCACGATCTCTTCGCCTTCTTCCAAGCCCTCGCCTGCGACTTCGATCCGTCCCGTGCTGAACTGGGAAGTGTCCACCTTGACGTCGACGATCTTTGCGGCCAGCTCCGCCGGCAGGGTGGGCGCCCCGGCCTTTGTCTGCCGTTCCGCCCGCTCTTCCAGAATCTTGTTCTCTAAATAATCGTCCGGAGCATAATACTGGATGTTGGTCAGGTCCTTCTCCCACATGGCGGTGACGATATCCGCCTCTTCCAGGGGTTTGTGCGATTCGCGCTTGATGAGCCAGAGGAAATCGGCGATCTCTTCCTGTTCCAAGCCATCGTAGAAAAAGAGCTTCTGCATACCATCCTTGAAGAAAAAGAAGGGGAGGCTCTTGATGGAGAGCTCGTCCTTGTAGACCGGTTTCCCCATGAACGTGAAGACGAACTCCTCGATGTCGATCTCCAGCTTCCCGTTCGTCTCCAGGAACGCCCTCATCTTCTTCGCCAGGTCTTCGACGAAGTTCAGGACCGTGGCGTGGTTGGCGGGGAAGATCTTTATGGCCGAGTTCGTGTTGGCCAGGGCCAGCATGATCTCGCGGACCTTCTCCACCTGCTTCGGGTCGGGGGAGATCGTTTCGGGGTCCATGCTCATCATTAAAAATAAAGGATTTTCGGGGCTTCGTCAATCGGAAACAAGTCCCTATGAGGAGACGCCCGGGAACGGGGATTATTCTCGGAGGGGAAGAACGAAGCCGCCGGCGCTTATCGTTTGTTCAGGACCTTCTTTTCGTAGTCCGCGATCTCATCGTGCCAGCGGCCAGACGGTGGAACGCCGGACCTGAGGCAGTGCTGGTCCCAGACGGCCCCGAAAGGCAGGGCCTTGAGCCTCTCCAGGAGGGCAAGCCGCCTGAAGTTGTCGTCTCCATCCTCGGCCCGGCGCATCTCGGCGGCCGGCTCGAGGAGGGCGATGAGCAGTCCCTTGAGCAGGGCGCGGGCGCCGATCACCCAGGCTCCGATCCGGTTCATGCTCGCGTCGAAATAGTCGAGGGCGAAATGGACGCGTTCCAGGCACCCGCCGCGGACGGCTTCCTCGGTCAAGGCTCGGACCTCGTCGTTGAGGATGACGACGTGATCGCTGTCCCATCGGACCCCCCGGGATACGTGCAGGAGGAGCTCGTCGGAGAACTGGAGGACGGCCGAGATCTTGTCCGCCACAGACTCCGTGGGATGGAAATGCCCCAGGTCCAAACAGATCATTTTGCCATGGCTTATCGCGTAGCCCAGGTAGAACTCGTAGGAGCCGACGATGTAGGACTCGCTCCCGATTCCGAAGAGCTTGCTTTCGAGGGAGTCCTTCATCTGGGAGGGGCTGTACTCCGTGTCGAAGATCTCGTCCAGGGATTCCTTAAGGAGCGCCCGATGCGTCCAGCGGTCGAGCGGAAGGTCCTTGGAGCCATCGGGGATCCAGAGGTTGTGGATGCAGGCGGCTTTCAGCTCGCGCCCGATATAAGCGCTGATCTTGCGGCAGCACTTGACGTGCTCGATCCAATATTTCCGGACGTCCTTTTCCTTGTGGCTCAACGTGAAGCCGGAAGACGCCTTGGGGTGGGAGAAGCAGGTCGCGTTGAAGTCGAGCTTAAGGCCTTCCTGCTTGGCCCATTCAACCCAGCCCCGGAAGTGGCCGGGTTCGATGGCATTCCGCTCCACGGGCTCATCGTTGAATTCCCCGTAAATGGCGTGGAGGTTGAGGCGGTGCCGGCCCGGGATGAGGGTCAAGGCCCGATGGAGGTCCTGGCGCAACTCGTCGATGTTTCTGGCTTTGCCGGGATATCCGCCTGTGACCGCGAGCCCGGACCCGGCCAGGCCCGCCGGCGAAGCCTCGAAACCCCCGACGTCGTCGCCCTGCCAGCAATGGAGGGATATGGAGATCCGGCCGATGGCCGCCAGCGCTTTTTCGGTGTCCACCCCGATCTCGGCATAACGCTCCCGGCTCAAGGCATAATTTTTCTCTGCGGCTGAAGGGTCCATTCAACCCTCCTTTCAGGTTCCCAGTTTCTGTTTATAGCTCCTCCCGCGCCCGGTGTCAAGAAAATTGACCGCCGTCAGGGCTGATCCGGCAGGTTGCTTGGCTGTAATAACCGGCCTGGATGAGGCTCCAAGGTCTGTCGCGTTCTCTTTTTGTAGACACAAATTAACGAGGACCCTCCCGGCTGGTCGCTTGTTCCAGCCTTTATAAAATGAACGTTGTAAACGGTCATTCAAGGAGCGGCTTGAACCGCCGATAAGCTTCATCCCAAGCCGTTGATGGCCTGGATTCGTAGACATCGAGGACGAAGGACCGGCGGGTGATCCCGCGGACCTCTTCGAGGTTCCGGACGCACCCCGCGGCCATGGCCTGGACCAGGATGTTCCCGGCCGATGTCGCCTCGGCGGGGCCGGCGACGACAGAAAGCCCGGCGGCATCGGCCGTCAGCTGACAGAGAAGCGCGTTTCGAGATCCGCCGCCGATGATGTGGACGGTCTGGAACGGCCGTTTCCTCGTCGGCTCCAACTGTTCGAGCACGTGGCGGCACTTGAGGGCCAGGCTTTCGAGGATGCAGCGCGTGTGGGTTGCGATCGTTTCCGGAGGGGCCTGGCCGGTCTTTAGGCAAAACGAGGAAATAGCTTCGGGCATGTCGGGCGGGTTGAGGAAGTCCGGACTGTCGGGATCGATCAAGGCCCCGAAGCGTGGGGCCGCTTCCGCCGCGGCCATAAGCTCGCTGTAGGTCCATTTCCGCTCCTTTTCCCAGCTCTTGCGGCACTGCTGGAGGAGCCAGAGCCCGGCGATGTTCTTTAGGAACCGGACCCGCCCCCCGACGCCTCCCTCGTTGGTGAAGTTGGACTCCCGCGACTCGGTCGTGATGATGGGCCCCGGGACCTCGATACCGACGAGGGACCAGGTCCCCGAGCTGATGTAAGCCCAATCGCCGCCTTCGGCCGGGACGGCGGCCACGGCCGCGGCCGTGTCGTGGCCCGCTGTTGCCGTCACCGGCACGCCCGCCAGACCCATCTCCTTACCGAGGCGCTTTTCGATGGGCCCGATGACGGTCCCGGGCTGAAGGATTTCCCGGAGGATCCCGGAGGGAACCCCCATGGCTTCAAGGAGTCCTTTTTCCCAAACCCCCGTTCTTGGATTCAGAAACCCGGACGTCGACGCGATCGTGGCCTCCGTGGTCTTTTTGCCCGTGAAGAGATAATTAAAAAGGTCGGGCATGAAGAGAAGATCGGACGCAGCTTCGAGGAGGGGAGACCCCTCTCGGACCAGGGAGAATAATTGGAACAGAGAGTTGAACGCCATGAACTGGATGCCCGTGAGACCATAGAGCGTTTCCCGGGGCACAAGATCGAAATAGGGCTCCATGGCGGTCTGGATCCCGGGGTCCCGATAGGAATAAGGAAGGCCGAGCATCTCTCCGTTGCGGCCGATGAGGCCGAAGTCCACGCCCCATGTGTCCACGCCGATGCTCTCAAGCCCGCCGATCCCGGCGCAGTCCTTGAGGGTCTGCTTCATCTGGTTCAGGAGCCTGGGAACGTCCCAATGGAGGCGGCCGGCGATGCTGACGGGGCCGTTGGGGAAGCGGCGGACCTCCCGCGCGGCGAGCCTTCCGTTTTCGAGGGTCCCAAGAACGGCCCGTCCGCTTTCCGCTCCCAGATCGAAGGCCAAAAAATTCCTCGCGTTCATGTTGTCCGCATTTATATTATCACAGCATCTTACGCATGGAGCATTTCTTTGAATTTCTTCTCCCACAAAGGGAGATATCTCGAGGGAGTAAAGGCAACATCATACCGGCCGACCAGGACAACCTTTTCGTTCCCCGTCGCGTATTCTCAAGTGAGCGTTATTCCCACAAGCTATAAAGGGTAGGGATATGTTTAGGAATTATTTGAAAATCGCAATGAGAAACCTAAAACGGCAGAAGGGGTACTCATTCCTCAACATCGCCGGACTCGCTGTCGGGATGGCCTGCTGCATCCTGATCCTCCTCTGGGCCCGGGACGAGACGAGCTACGACCGCTTCCACGCCAACGTTGACGACATCTACCGTGTTCTCCAGGAAGTTAAGTTTTCCGACCACGAAACGACTTGGGCCATCACTCAGGGACCCCTCGGGCCGAGCCTCGAGAAAGACTTTCCTGAGATCGTCTCCTCAATCAGGTTCAAGGAGCGGCGTTTCCAGGTCCGGCAGGGAAGCGTCTGGATTTCGGAAATGATTTCGTTGGTTGACCCGGCGATTTTCGAAGTGTTCACGTTCCCGCTCGCCGCGGGCGACCCGGCCACGGCCCTGGCCGACCCCCACTCCATTATCCTCTCAGAAAGAATGGTCGAAAAGTATTTTCCGGACCGAAACGCCCTGGGCCAAGCGCTCCGCGTCGACGACCAATTTGATTTCCGCGTTACCGGAGTGATGAAGGCGATCCCCCGGAATTCCCACCTCCAGTTTGACTTTCTTGTCCCCTTCGCCTTCGGCCGGGAGATCAACTTGAGCGTGGACCGGTGGAACAACAGCACGTTTACGACCTACGTCCAGCTTCAAAAACGAACTCAGGCCAACGCCGCGATCGGGAAGATCGCGGGCTATCTCAGCGACAAACCGACGATCGAGAAAGGCACCCGTCTCACCCTCCAGCCCCTGAAGAGGATCCACCTTTACTCAAACTACGAGTTCGATTCGGCCCACGGCGATATCCGTTATGTCCGTATCTTCTCCCTGGTGGCATTTTTCATCCTGCTCATCGCTTGCATCAACTTCATGAACCTGACGACGGCCCGCTCGGCCGGCCGCGCCCGCGAAGTCGGCATGCGCAAAGTCTCCGGGGCGCGCCGGGCCGATATCATCGGGCAGTTCTACGGCGAATCGGTCCTGCTCATCCTCGTGGCCCAGGCCCTGGGCCTGGCCCTGGCCAAGCTCCTGCTTCCCGCTTTCAATAACCTGGCTGCCAAAGAGCTCACCCTCGACCTCTTCGGGAGCCGCGGGCTATTAGCGGGCCTGGCCGGACTCGCCCTCGTGACGGCGGTAATCGCCGGAAGCTATCCCGCTTTTTTTCTGTCCGCGTTCCGGCCGGCCCGGGTCCTAAAAGCCGCTCCCTCATCGGGCGCCCGCGGCCGGGCCTTTCGCCGGGCCCTGGTCGTGGTTCAGTTCTCCCTGACTATTCTTCTCGTCATCTGCACTGTATTTGTGTACGGCCAGCTCATCTATATGCGCAACTCTAAGCTGGGGTATGACAAGGAAAATGTCATTTTCATGACTATGCGGGGGAACATGCGGAAGAATTTCGCCGCCGTAAAGAACGAGCTGCTGCGCAATCCGAACGTCATCGATGTCGCGGCCAGCGAGACGGTGCCCACGTACGGCTATTCGTTCTCCAATAGCCTCTGGACCTGGGAGGGCCAGGCATCCGACAGTGAGATCCTGATGCGGGCGGGGTGCGTTGACGAAGGGTATTTCGATGTTCTCGGTATCGAGCTGTCTCAGGGTCGGACTTTCGACGGCCAAACGCTGTCGGAAGAAAACCCCCTTTTTATTATCAACCAGGAAGCAGCCCGAGTCATGAACTTGAAGGAGCCGGTGGGTCAGTGGCTCAGCGACCGTAGCGGCAAATTCAAGGGCACGATCGTCGGGGTGGTCAAGGATTACCATTTCACCCCGCTCCGCCAGAAGATCGAGCCACTGATCCTCATCTACTATCCTCCGGATTGCAACGTGCTGCTGGCCCGGCTCAAACCCGGAAACATCTCGCGGACGATTGCCGATATCGAGTCCGTCTGGAAGAGATTCGCACCCGGGTTCCCTTTCCGCTTCAATTTCCTCGACGAGGCCCTTGACAATCTCTATCGGGCCGAGCAGCGGGTGGGGACCATCATCCGGTCCTTTTCCTTGCTGGCCGTCGTCGTATCCTGCTTAGGCCTTTTCGGCCTGGCCTCTTTCACGGCGGAAAGACGGACAAAGGAGATCGGCATCCGCAAGGTGCTGGGCGCCACCAGTTCAAACATCGTCTGGCTCTTCTCGAGGGAATTCTCCCGATGGGTCCTTGCTGCCAACTTCATCGCCTGGCCCGCGGCATACGTCGCGGTCTTTAAATGGCTCAAAGGCTATCCTTACAGGATCACGATCGGACTGGGACCGTTTCTCTTCGCCGGGACCCTGGCTCTCCTGGTCGCCGCCCTTGCCGTCGGCTATCATTCCATCCGTTCGGCCCGGGCCAATCCGGCCGGCGCCCTTCGCTACGAGTAAAAGGGCAGCGGGCTTCTGTTTAGCCAGGTCATCTTATCGTTGAAGGATTTACTGGCAAAGACATCGGGCTTCGAGGCCGTCTCCCGGAAAGACAAGGCCGGCTGGTTCCATCTAGAACTGAAAAAGGGATCGTAACCGGACCGCTATTCGTAGCGAAGGCTTTCTACGGGATTGGCCGCAGCCGCCCGGAGAGTCTGCCAGCCGACCGAAAAAAGAGCGGTCAGAAGGCCGATGACTCCCGCCAGGGCGAAGACGGGGAACTCGACCGGCGTCCGGTAGGCGTAGTCCTGGAGCCAATGGCGCATGATGAAGTATCCGACCGGCCATGCGACAGCGTTGGCGACGACGACCAGCCTGATGAAATTCATCGAAAAAAGCGAAACGATCTGTCCCGACGAAGCACCGAGCGCTTTACGGATGCCGATCTCCTTGGTCTTTTCCTCGGCCATATAGGACGAGAGGCCGACCAGGCCGAGACAGGAGATGAAGACGGCCAGGGCCGCAAAGGAAAAAAACAGCCGCGACAGCCGTTGCTCGTTGGCGTACATGAGGTTGAGGGATTCGTCCAGGAAATGGTATTCGCAGGGAAAGCCCGGATTTATTATCCTCCAGGCTTTGCGGAAATGTTCCAGCGCCGCAGAGGGGTTGCCCGGCTGGAGTCTCAGCAGAAGGTAACTCCGGGCCGCGTTCCGGGTGTCCATCGTCATGACCAGAGGGGCGGTGGCGAAGGCCACGTGCCGGTTGGAGAAATCCTTGACCACGCCGATGATCAAGCCCTTGCGGCCCAGGAAATTGAGCTGCTTTCCGACCGGATCCTTGATTCCCATCTGCCTGCGGGCGGTTTCGTTGATGATGAAATTTTCAGCATCCGTGGGGATGTCCCTTGAAAAATCGCGGCCGAGGAGAAAATTCAGGCCGCAGGTGCGGGCGAAGTCGTGATCGACCGACATGAACGAGAAATAAACCTGCCGGTCGGCGGGCCGCCCCTCCCAATCCAGATAGCCGATCCAGCCGACGAGGTCGAAGGGCAGCTGGCTTGAGCTCGAAACGCCGGCTATGCCGGGGTGCTTGAGAAGCTCCTGTCTCAATACGTCCACGGAGCCCCGGGACTTTTTCTGCATAAGGACATAGACCAGGTTGTCCTTGGCCATGCCGAGATCCCGGTTCATAATGAATGCGACCTGGGAATTCACGACCAGCGTCTCGATGATGAGCACCGTCGACAGGGTGAACTGGAGGATAACGAGGCCCTGGCGCAGGAGGACGCCGCGTCCCCCGCGATGAATGGCGGCTCTGATGCTCCGGACTGGGGAGAACGACGAGAGGAAAAGGGCCGGATAGAGCCCCGAAATGAGCCCGGCGCAAAGGGTGATGGCGGCGATTCCGCCGGCGATGCCGGCGTGGCCGAGGTCCAGTCCCAGCCGGCGTCCGGTGATACGGCTGAAGAAGGGCAGGGCCAGTCCCACGAGGAGCAGGGCGGCGCCCAAGGCCAGCGCCGCGTGGAGAAGGGATTCGCTGAAGAACTGCCGGATGAGCTGGCCGCGAGTCCCTCCGAGCGTCTTTCGGAGTCCGACCTCTTTCGCCCTGCCCTCAGAGCGGGCCGTGGCCAGGTTTATGAAGTTGACGCAGGCAATGAGAAGGACGAAGCCGGCGATCAAGGAAAAAACGCGGACGTAGCGCATCGCCCCGTCCGTGCCGTCGGGCTTGTAAAGGTGGATGCGGCGGAGCGGCTGGAGCCGGAGGACCCTCTTCCGGTCCGGGACGTGCGGCTTCAGGAAACCCGAGATCTTCCTTTCCAAGAGATCCGCCGAGCTTCCTTCCTTGAGCAGGAGATAGAATTGATAATTGAAGCCTTTCCAATCGGCTTCATAGGTGGTCAGGTCGACGCCGAACAGGGGATAGGCCCGGAACGAGAAGAAGAAATCGAACTGAAAATCCGAATTATCCGGGATGTGAACGATCCCGGAGACGGTAAGATCCGCTCGGTCGCTGAGATTGAGGACTTTCCCGATGGGGTTTTCGTCCCCAAAATATTTCGGGGCCACGGTATCCCGGATGACGATGGAGGCCGGGTCGGCGAGGGCTCGGGTAGCGGCTCCTTCGACGAACCGGAACGAGAACATTTCAAAGAAAGCGGGATCGACGGTCAGGAATTCGGTCTCTGTGTAGGCTTTGTCCTTGTAGCGGACGACCATGTCCTCCGGGGCCCACCTCGATACGGCGGCGATTTCCGGGAAATCGTTTTTCAGGGCGGGACCGACAGGGAAGGGAAGCCAGGGATGGAAGGAGACGCCGTCGGCCCTGTGGTCCTCCATGACCAGCCGGTAGATGTCCCCGGCGTGGGCGTGGAACCGGTCGTAGGAAAGCTCGTTCCGGACCCAAAGAAGAATCAGGATGGAGCAGGCCATCCCGGCGGCAAGGCCGCTGATATTGATCAGCGAATACCACCTCTGCCGGCGCATTTTCCGCAGGGACACCTTGATGGAGTTGAGGAACAGGGCCGGCGTGAAGCCCGTCGTCCGCCCGGACATAACAGGGAGGAGTCCGCGGGAATCGCTCTTGGAATACTCCGCGCCGATCGCGTCGGGGGCCTCGACGGATGCCGTCACTTCGCGAAAAGCCTCTTCGGGATTCTTCCCCTGCCTGATGAGGTCCTCGACTTCATCCCTCACATGGGCCTCGAGTTCGGTGATCGTACCGTCTTCGAGCGCGTCGCTGTGCCTCAGTTTCCTGCTCCATTCGGCGATGGCTGTGTCGAGATCGAAAGCCCGAGTCAGACGCTTTTTCATGACCTGGCCTCCGTCGACACCCACAGCCTGGAAAAAATCGTGCTAACGGCCAGCCACTGGCTCTTCTCCCTCTCGAGCTCACGGCGGCCAGCATCGGTCAACCGGTAATATTTTCGAAGCCTCTCCTTATTAGGAGATTTCCAGGAGGAAGCGATGAAACCTTCCTTCTCCAGCCGGTGCAAGACGGGATAGAGCATCCCGAAGGACCACTCTAAATGCCCCCCCGAGAGAAATCTCATCTGTTTGATGATCCTGTAGCCGTAGGTCTCTCCGTCAAGAAGGATCGAGAGGATCAAAGGTTTCGTCGAGGCCGCGATCAGGGCTTTTGAAATCATACTTTCCCTCACCAGCTTAATATATAGCACCTCTATATATGCAATCTGCGTGCCAACTCGAGCCTTCGGAGGAGTATACCGGATTCCGATTAAAGAGCGGCCCGTTTTGTTCGAAAATGCACAGGAGAATGTCCGGATGCGGACGGGGAAAGGCTTCAATACTCCATTAAGCGCGGTGGATATCCCTTGCGGTCCGCCGTTTTCACCGAGGTGATCCGGCTCTGTGTCGATAGACCGTCTGCCGTCAGGGCGTTCGGGTCACGGAGAATACGACCGTCGTCCCCGCTCGCTGCAGAGGCGATTCGAGATAACCTGTCGACCGGGCATCCACGTGCACGTGGAGACGCCGCGCGTCCCCGTCTTTCTCGACCGCCCAAGCCACGAGACGGTGCGGGACGGCGGTCCCTTGGGCCCACACGGCAAGCCCCGACACTTTCGCTCCATCCCCCCACGCTGGCGGAAGGTCGAGAATAAGAAGGGCCCGGGCGTTGAATTGCCCCGTCTCGGACATGTCCGAGGCGAACGTGTCGGCGAAAGAGCTTTTCAGCCTCGTGTTCCGCGCCGAGGCCTTGACATCCAGGCCCCGGCCCGACTCGTGGATCGTCACCGTGAAGGGAGGCTCGGAAAAAGCCTCGACCGGGATCGCGGCCGGATCGCCGAACAAAACGCGCGAGGCCGTGCCGTAGAGCATGATCTCCGCCGGCCCCCAGGCCGGGCTGTTCATCCCGTCTTTGATGACCGGGGGGTCGAACGGCAAGGCCCCGGAGGCTAGGATGACCATGTCGTGGGTGCAGCGCATGATCTCGCCCAGAGGCGCTCCCGTGAACGCCATCCGTTCCATTTCCTGATAGACGGGGATGCCGTGGTCGGGATGGAGGGCGGCCAGGTAGGCGACTGCGTTGTTAGCCAGGACTCCCAGGCAGAAAGAGAGCTTCGAGTCCACGCGGTGTTCCTTGACCTGTACATCGAACTCGAACCAGCGGCCGGTGACCCCGGTATAGCAGGCGCCGTTGAAGAAGACGCACGGGGCAAGCTTCAGCCTACGGACGTACGGGCCGTTCAGGCTGTCGACCACCCGGTCCGGATAGCCGTGGCCCCCGTAGTGGATGATCCCCGCGCCGTCCATCTCCCCGAGTCGCTCCTGGGAGAACCCATGTGTGCCGTGGGAAATGCTGGCCGCGCCGAACCGGCTTTCGTAACAGGGGATCATGAAAGCACCGGGCGTCTTGTGCCAGGCCGTCTTTTCGGCCATGGGGTTCGGGCCGAGATTGTCGATGAGTCTCCCGGGCAGGCGGAGACGCCCCTCGGCCGCATCTAGGATCCGTTTGACGAAGGCCGCTGCAGCTTCGGGCGACTCTCCGGTGATGAAGCCGGTCCGCGTGTCGGCGAACGGGTCGTCATCCAGGGAGGAGACCAGCCTGAGCCACGCCCATGCGAAGACGACATCCAACTCTCCCGGCTTCAGAGCGACCATGACGTATCGCGGGAGCCGCCGCTCCAGCGCGTCGCGCGCGCTTTCCGGCCGTCCCGGATCGAAGGTCACGATCTCGGCTTCCGGGTGGAGCTTTTTGGCTAGGAGGAGGGCTTCCGCGTAATCGGCCTTCGCCGCGTCGGAAGCCAGGATGAGGTAAGGGCCGTGGCGGTCGATTCGAAACGCCTGGGCCGTCCCCGGATCCGCCGCGCCCGAGAGCCGTTCCATTCTCGCGTTCTTCCAGACCCACGCGGCGACGCCGATTCCCAATCCCAGGACCACAAGGATAAGGCTGATTTTCTTCATGTCATAAGAATCATAAAGCAGGGCATGTCCGGGCGTCAATTGGTGATCACAAACCGGGCCCCTGACCGGACGGCCTAATCGGCGGCGACATGCGGTTCTGTGACCGGCTGATCCGGGATAGCCCGGACAAGTTAGAGCCTGGGGTCGATCGAACACTTTCGGGCGGGCCGGAGTGATTTCCAAGGCCGAATAGGGAAAGACGGAGAAAGAATGCCAATTTCCGCTCCTAGATCGAAGGCCAGGAAATTCCGTGCATTCATTTTGTTTGCCTTTTTCTTATCACAGCATCTTACGGATGGAGGATTTCTTTTCGTATGATTATGAGACGTCTGGAAATGCCGAGGCAATTCCCTTATGATAGAAACCGAACCTGGAAAGAAGCGAGATCCGATGACCATCAAGAGCGAACTCAAGCTTCTGAAGAAAGAGCGGGACGCACGGGACCGCTCCCGGAAGGTCCGGGACACATGGCAAAAGATCGACCGGGACGGAGAGAACCTGACGACGAAAGAGAAGCTGGAACGACTCATCAGCCTCAGCCGCCGGGAAAAAGGCCCCGCCGGAAAACCCGAACCCGCCCCCGTCGAGCCGGGACATCGCGAGCCCGTCCAGTTCTTCGAAAACCCTTATACACTGGGCGCCCGCTACGGCCAGGTCACGATCTCCCTGGGGCTCGAGATTCCGGGAAAAGCGCTCGCTTTGCTGAGCCATGACGCCGCGTTCGAAGGCCTGTCGCTCGATTCGGCCCTGTTCCTCGACCTGGAAACGACGGGGCTTGCGGGAGGGACCGGAACCCTGCCCTTTCTTGTCGGTATGGGCTATTACCGGAACAGCAGGTTCAATGTGGCCCAATACTTCCTGAGCGAGATGGGCGACGAGGACCGGATGATCCGCGAACTGGGACAATTCTTCCGGGAGATGGATTTCAAGTCCGTCGTCACTTATAACGGCAAGGCGTTCGACATGCCCCTCCTGGAGACCCGCTTCGCCCTCCAGCGGGAGCCTTTTCCGCTCGCAGGCTTGCCGCACCTTGACTTCCTCTTCTCGGCCCGCCATCTCTGGAAACACAAGTATGAGAGCTGTCGGCTCTTCCACCTGGCCCGGGAGATCGTCCGGGCGGACCGGGACGAGGACATCCCCGGCGCTGAAATCCCCATCCGGTACTTTCAATATATCCGGTCGGGGGATTTCTCCCTCATCGAACCCATCCTCTATCACAACCAGGAGGACATCCTGTCGCTCTTGGGGGTCGTCATCGAGGGCGCTCTTCTTTTCGATCGCGGCCGGAGGCCTTCTCAGGATGAGGCGGACGCCATGGACCTGGTCGGCATCGGGAAACTTTACGAAAGCGTCGGCGACATGGAGAGGTCGGCCGAGCTTTTTGAAAAGGCCCTCGAAGGGGAATTGTCGGGCGAAGTTTCCATCCACGTCCGGACGAAGCTCGGCCGTCATTTCAAGAAGAGCCGGGCCTGGGACAAAGCCGTCCCGCTCTGGCAGAGTGCGGCCGGGGGGGATGCGCTTTCGAGTTTCCGTGAACTGGCCATGTACTACGAACACAGGGAAAAGAAGTACGAAGAGGCCATCCGGGCCGCCGAGGAGGGGCTGGCTTGGGCGACGGGCGTTTCTCTTCCGTACGAGCAGGACTTCCGGAAGAGACTCGAACGCCTCAAGATTAAAGTCCGGAGGCGGCAGGAGAAGTCCGGGAGATAGGGCGGATTTGAAAAATTCGTTCTGTTGGGCTATATTAACTCCGCTTTCCGGCTTCCGTAGACGTGCCGGACGGACACCTGCGCGCCCGTAGCTCAGTTGGATAGAGCGTCTGACTACGAATCAGCAGGTCGGGTGTTCGAGTCACCCCGGGCGCGCT
>Ga0315284_10004490_pt1 | contig 19799 bp, 19 predicted proteins | sample YL17G09_16_MG_FD_203696 | JGI IMG/M metagenome (GOLD analysis project Ga0315284, IMG submission 203696) | Sediment microbial communities from Yellowstone Lake, YNP, Wyoming, USA - YL17G09_16 | ecosystem: Environmental > Aquatic > Freshwater > Lake > Sediment | place: USA: Wyoming | collected... | reverse complement strand
CGCCCGAGGGGCCGAATAATGATTGGGTTGTGCTGGTTCGAATAAAAAAATAGACGTGAAAAACGGTAACGACTGAGTTATCTTATATGTATCGAAATATCAGGTGTTTGTAATGAGATTTGAAAGGAGCAGATGAAATGGCGTCTTTGCACAGTATATGCAGATGGACGTTTAATCCGGGCAAGGGCGGTTTTGTGCCCGGTGATATGAGGCCTGAGTGGGGCGGCAAATTCGGCACACCGGAAATGATTAAATTAACAGCCGACAAAATTCGGCCTAGGTTGCCGGGTAATGTCGAACTTGGTATCGAGATGCACTATGACGCCGAAGTGGACGATAAAAATGCCGCGGCTGTCGCTGATGCGCTGGTTGGCAATAAATTGCATCTGGCGATGATAACACCGGGGGCGCATAGTCACTTTGCATACGGCGGAATAGCGTCGATTGACCCCAGTGAGCGAAAGGCCGCTGAGGATTTAGGGACAAGGACGGTTGATTTGGCATACGGGACACTGAAGAAGGCGTGGCATCCAGACATTAAAAAGGCGCCGGCGTTTGTTATATGGAACGGCTCGTTCGGATACGATATTGCGACGGTGGCTGTGAAGAAGATGTATCAGAACCTCAAGGAAAGCGTGGCCGGTCTGTGCAAATACGAGCAGAAAAAAGGCGGCAACCTCCATATAGGATTCGAGCCGAAACCCAACGAGGGACATCCGGCGATGCTGATACCGACGGTGGCAAGCGCGTTATTGTTCTGGAGGAGAATCGAGGAGGAATTCGGCGTTTCGAGAAAGAACAAGGGCGTGAACAAAGAGTTCGGCCATTCGGAAATGATAGGGCTTGACCATATATACGACACTGTCGAAGAATTAGACAATGATATGATGGTGCATATGCACCTCAACAGTCAGGGCTACAACGATGGGATTATTCTGGGCGGGCCCGGCAAATACGATATCGACCACGGCGCGCGAGTCAATGGTATGAATATCGCAATCGCGGGGCTTATCCAGCAGGCCGGCTACGCCCGCTGGAAGGGCCACGATATGCAGACGCGGGCCTATGACAACGCCGAGCAGGGTATCGACAGGGTCATCAGGAGCGTCCTGAGCTGGGAGGCCTGCGAGAAGGCCGCCAAAGAGCTGGATACAAAGAAGCTGATGGCCGTGCTCGCCAAACGCGAAACCGCAAAGGCCGAGGATATGATGCGAGGCGCCGTTGTTGCCGCTCAAAAGTATTTCGACGAGATGTATAAATAAGCGCAAATGTAGCGTTTAGTTAGATAGATTTTATGAAGGAGAAAAAACAAATGCAGCACAGAAAAATGTATATAGCCGCTAATGTCAGTTTGGTAATACTTTTGGGATTTGTTTTAGTTGTCGCTTCCTGCAAAAAGAGCGCTCCGCAGGCGTCAAAGCCCGCGAGTGTGCAGGCCCCAAAAGCTGAAACGCCGGCCCCTAAACCCGTTGCTAAGCCGGATGCCAATGTTGCCGCTGTCCCCAAACCAGCCGTTGTCCAGCCGGATGCCAACACTGCCCCGGTTCCGAAACCTGCTGCTGCCCAGCCGGATGCCAATGCGGCTGCTGCACCTGTTGCCGCCCAACCCAAACCCGCCGGCGACGTGGAGCCGATTCCTCTGGTCTTGCCCAAGCCGAGATTTACGGGCACGCCGGAGCGCATTCAGGGCGTCGCAAATCTTGAAAAACCCTTGGGCAGAGCAAGAGACCCGTTTTATGCCCCGAAAGGGACCGCCAACGTTGCCCTCGGTAAGCCGGCAACCAGTTCGGATGAACAACCCATCATCGGCGAAATCAAAATGATTACCGATGGGGACAAGGAAGCAACCGACGGCAGCTACGTCGAGCTGGGGCCGGGTAAGCAGTATATAACCATCGACCTCGGAGCGACTCACAGCATCTACGCAATCGTTATGTGGCACTACCATAAGCAGCCCCGTGTTTATAAGGACGTTATTGTGCAGGTTGCCGACGACCCCGACTTCATCACAAACGTCCGGACCGTTTTCAATGACGACGACGATAATACGTCGGGTCTTGGTATAGGGAGCGACAAAAGTTACGTCGAGACCGCCGAGGGCAAACTAATCGATGCCAAGGGAGTGGTGGCCCGCTACGTTCGGTGTTACAGCAACGGCAACAGCAGCAATGATATGAACAATTATACCGAGGTCGAGGTTTACGGCCTGCCTGCGGCGAAATGAAATGGCTGATGAAATTTTTGTGTGCAGCTTCGGCTGTCCTGATTGTCGCCGTCGCATTGCGTGCCTGGCGGTTGGACATCCGCCCGATGCACGGCGATGAAGCGGTCCACGCTTATAAGTTCGGCCAACTGCTCGAAGAAAACTATTATCGTTACGACCCGCAGGAATTCCACGGGCCGACGCTCAATTACTTTACGCTGATTCCCGCCCGGCTTTCCGGTAAACACACTTACGCCTCTGTTACCGAATCGACGCTGCGCGTTGTGCCGGTCTTTTTTGGGTTACTGCTGGTTGTGATGCCGCTGTTGCTTGCCGGTGGTCTGGGCAAGCCAGCCGCACTGGTTGCCGGGGCAATTACCGCGATTTCACCCGCCTTTGTTTTCTACAGTCGATACTATATTCAGGAGATGCTCCTTGCCTGCTTTACCTTCGCGGTTATATCAGCCGGCTATAAATACGCCCGGAGCCGCAAGGCGATATGGGCGCTGCTGGCGGGCGTTTTTGTGGGCCTTTGCCACGCAACAAAAGAAACCTGTGTTATCGCCTTCGGCTCGATGCTCCTTGCTTTGTTTTTGATAATGCTGATTCATCGTCGCGGTTCGGTTTCTGAAATTGGTTTGCCTTCAAGGATAAAACTCACTCATCTTGTCGCGGCAATGGTTCTGGCGTTTTGCGTCTCAGCCGTTTTCTTCTCTTCGTTTTTGAAAAACGCTTCGGGTGTGCTCGACTCTTTCAGAACTTATGCCGCTTATTTCAGCCGGGCTGGCAATAACCAGCATCACGTTCATCCGTGGTATTATTACCTTCAGACGTTGCTCTATTCGAAGTCCGAAACCGGTCCTCCCTGGACCGAGGCGTCCGTCGTTATTTTGGCTGTTATTGGCGCCATACTTGTTGTTGCAAGAAAGGGCCTGGGCAAACTTGACGTCCGCCTGCTTGATTTCCTGGCCCTGTATACGGTGATTATGCTCGTGGTTTACTCGGCAATACCTTACAAGACGCCGTGGTGTCTGTTGAGCTTCTATCACGGGATGATACTGCTGGCCGCGGTCGGTGTCGTTACGATACTGAATTTGCTTGGGCGGGTTCTGACTCGTGTAATTGTCGCTGCGTTTTTTTTGACGGTCGCGACAGACCTCTGCTTACAGGCGTTTCTGGCAAGCACTGTCTGTTATGCCGACCTCAGCAACCCTTATGTTTATTCCCAGCCGACCGACGACGTTCTTAAAATTGCAGCGCGAATCGAGCAGGTTTCGGATGCTCACCCCGCCCGGCGAGAAATGCCGGTTTTCGTTGTTTGCCCCGAGGGCGATTATTGGCCGCTGCCGTGGTATCTTCGTTCATTCAGAAACGTCGGCTGGTGGGATGGTGTTAATGAGATTAGCGGGCCAGCCCCTGTTGTGATTGCTTCTCCCGGATTTGAGAGCCGGCTTATCACCCGGCTTTATGACCTCTCACCGCCGGGCCAAAAGAATCTCTATGTCCCGTTGTTCGATGCCTATGTCGAGCTTCGTCCCGGCGTTGAGCTGCGCGGGTATGTAACAAAGGACCTCTGGGACCAATACCAGCAACAAAATGCCGGCCGCTGATATTCAAATTTGCAGAGTATGACTGAATCGCAATCCGAAACCAGCTCGTTCGACAAAGACCTTTGTGGTATTGCGAACCTTCGCCGTTTCAGGCACAACGCGATGGCGGCGCCCTTCGACGTGTTTGTGGTTCATCAGGACGCCGTATATGCCGAGCAGGCCGCCTGGGCCGCGTTCGAGGAGCTTGACCGCATAGAGAGCAATCTCAGCCGATTCATAGAAAATAGCGACGTTTCTCGCATCAACTCCCTCGCTCCGGGTCGTCCCCTTCAAATCGGCCTTGAGACATTCGAGTGCCTCCGGATAAGTATTGAAATGAGCAAACAGACAAACGGCGCATTCGATATAACGTTTGGCTCTTTGCATACGGGCAGTAATCTGCTCAAGCTCAATGAAGACGACCACACGGTTGAATTGCAGACCGAGGGTGTCCGGATTGACCTCGGCGCCATCGGCAAAGGTTACGCCGCCGACAAGATGGGGCAGGTGCTTCGTGACTGGAGCATAGATACTGCTCTTATCTCGGCGGGTCAGAGTTCAATTCTGCCCATCGGCACACCGACGGGGCTGCCCGGCTGGCCCCTGACGCTGTCGGACCCCACCGATTACAACCGGCTTTTGGCCAGGATTCATCTGTCAGGCCGGGCCCTCAGCGCTTCGGGTTTACGCAAAGGCCCGCACATAATCAATCCTCGTTCCGGCAAACCCGCCAAAGTCAGGTTAGCCGCCTGGTCCGCCGCGCAAACCGCTGCTGCCGCCGACGCTTTGTCAACCGCTTTTATGGTGATGTCCGTTGATAAAATCAGGGCTTTTTGTTCGGCTCATCCCGATACCGCTGCTTTGCTGGTGAATAAAAAGGTTGGCGGACGTCTGTTGCGATTTGGACAATGGGACAAAGCCGACTTTTGTGGTTAATGAAGCGTTTTTCTTATCTTCATTAGCTCGGCGAGAATCCGCCAAATGCTCCTCGTGGGGGACAATCGGCTGTCGGGGTCGCAGCTCCAGTCGATGGGAAACTCCTTTATCCGATAACCCTGGCTCAGTGCCCGCAGGATTACCTCAATATCAAACATAAATCCGTCTGTTACACATTCGCCGTACAGACGGCGGGCGACGTCGCCGCGGTAAATCTTGAAGCCGCACTGCGTATCGGTGAGTTCGGCGGAGATTCTCATTGCGTGTATCGCAAACCAGTGAAAAAGAACTGAACAGAGATGTCGGTAAAACCCCTGGTCTTTTATGATGTGTGCCCCCGCTATTTTGCGAGACCCGTGTGCTATATCGCACCGGCCGGCCGCAAGCAGTTTCAGTCCCCGCAGGACATTTTCGTAGGGAACGCAGTTGCCGCTGTCTGCGAACATCACGTAATCGCCGGCTGTCTGTTTTATTCCGCTGCGGACGGCGTAACCCTTGCCCCGGTGATGTGTATTGCGAATCACCGTCGTCTCGATTGTGCCGCGACAATTCCGCCCCGCTTTTCCTGCCTCCTCGGCCGTGTTGTCTTTGCTGCCGTCATCCACGACTATAATCTCGCCCTCATAGCCGTTTGTTTGCAGGAACTGGCAGGCGGATTCGATATCGCCTCCGATTTTGCCGCCCTCGTCAAATGCCGGTATAACGATGGATAGTTTCATCCGGTTCCTTGCTTATGTGCAGCGCAAAAGTGGAGGATTTGCCGCAGGGATTAGCTTGCCTGGAATCGCACCTTGGCCTGGCCTATCAAATAGAAGCTGCCTGTAATACAGATGAGGTCCTCCTTGCCCACCGCGCTTTTGGCCATACGCAGCGCCTCTCCGAGACCGGCTGCGCTTTGGCACATCTTGCCTGATATCGCGGCGTATGCCTCTACCAGCTCATCCGGCGACATCGCCCTGGCGGAGCTGCTGCGGGTAAATATCACCTTGTCTGCTCCGAATTGCAGCTCTTGAAGCATTCCTTTGACGTCTTTGTCTTCGTTGCAGCCGAAGATTACTATCATCGAATCGTAAGGGATGTTTTGCCCTATCGCGTGCATAAGCGCCCGGATGCTGGCGGCGTTATGTGCCGCGTCTATCAGGATGCGGGGGTCCTCGCAAATCATCTCCATACGACCGGGCAGTTTGACCTTCGAAAGCCCCGCGACTGTTTTGTCGTTGTCGATGATGTACCCGCAGCCCTTTAGTTTGTCTAACATCGCAAGCGCCAGGCCGCAGTTTATGGCCTGGTGTATTCCATGCATGGGGACACGAAGGTGCTCGAATTTGCTGGTGGGCGTTGTCAGGCAGACGCGATTGTGCGGCCCGTGTTCGGGCGACGTCTCAAACCGATGTGAGAAGTCGATGTCCACGCCGGTTACACTCAGCGGCGCCTTGACCGCCGCCGCCTGCATTTTCAAAATCCGCATTGCGCCGGGGTCCTGCGGCACCGTGACAATCGGGACACCGTGCTTGAAAATTCCCGCCTTTTCCTTGGCGATTTCTTCTATCGTGCTCCCCAACTGCCGCTGATGGTCGATGCTCAAGCTGGTAATGCCAACCACTTTGGGTTTGATTACGTTGGTGCTGTCCAGCCGGCCGCCTAAGCCGGTTTCGATGACCGAAATATCTGCCTTGACGTCCGCGAAGTGCATAAAGGCAAGCGCCGTCATTATCTCAAAGAAAGTGGGACTGCTGTCTTTTGAGACTTTCTCAACGGCTTTGTATATGCGGTTGAGCAGCCCGAGCATCGCGGTTCTGCTTATCATTTCTGAGTTGACCATAATCCGCTCGTGCAGGTCAACGACGTGTGGCGAAGTATAAAGGCCTACCTTATAGCCGTTCGCCTCGAGCATTTTTGCCAGCATCGATGCCGTGCTGCCTTTACCTTTTGTGCCGGCTATGTGGACTGTATCGATTTTCGTATGGGGGTTGCCCACCAGCGAAAGCAAATGCTCCATTCGCTTGAGATTAAATGTGTCCACGTTGTACCGCAGGTGCTTTTCCTGCTCGTAATTAGTCCTGTTGTAAAGATACTTGATTGCCTCATCGTAGGTCCTGAAGGGCTTATGTGAGACAACTACCGCAACCTTGGTTGCGCGGCCTTTGCCCTGTTTCTTCCGAGTTTTGGAGGCGTTTTTTGTCATTAAACAACCACTATAACACAATACCTCGTGCATTTCAATCCCTTAGAGCCACTAATCGCATAAAAAGCGGCTCGGTTTGCTCTGGGAAGATATAACCTCTTGTTACCAAAAAGGTTGAATACTGGCTGATTTACAGGTGTTCTCTTGCAAGCAGGACATGTCATTAGAAAACCTGAATACGCGATTATCTTTGCTTATAATCCAGCTCTTTTTGCCTGCGGTAAGCAGTAACGCTTCACAATACGATTATTTTGGGGCTTTGTTCATTTGCCATTGGTGGGGACAGCCGGTTGATTTGGCTTGACCTGCCGAGGCGGGCGAATATACTGCTCGGCAAGTTGCTGTGTCCGTTGTTGATGAGCCGATGATGTTGAAGCCCCACCCAAACTCACCAGACATTGAGAAGTGGTTGAAACTGACAGGTGCAGACGGCGTCGGCCCTGTTACTTTCAGCAAGTTGTTAAGTCACTTCGGTTCGCCTGAGCGTGCCCTCGGCGCGTCGGTTAGCGAATTGACAAGAGTTGATGGCATAGGCCCTCGCACCGCTGAGCGGATTGCTGCCAGTCGGGATAAGGTGGATGTTGTTGCCGAAATTGAGCTGGCAGTCAAACTCGGTGTCTGGATTGTCCATTTGCAGGACGAGCGTTACCCGGTCCTGTTAAAACAGATTTACGACCCGCCGCCCGTGTTATACGTCAAGGGGACAATCACCGAGGCGGACAACCTTTGCGTGGCAATTGTGGGTTCGCGTCGGTGCAGTTTATACGGCAGCGAACAGTCGTCCCGATTTGCACACATATTGGCAGCCGCTGGTTTTACAATTTGCTCAGGAATGGCTTACGGCATCGATACCGCTGCGCACCAGGGCGCCCTTGCGGCAGGGGGGCGCACCTTTGCGGTTCAGGGCTGTGGCTTGTCCAATGTTTTTCCGCCGGAGAACAGGAAACTATTTGAAGCGATAGCCGAATCCGGCGCCTGTGTCAGCGAGTTTCCTCTTCGTTACGAGCCGTTAGCGGAAAATTTTCCTCCCCGTAACAGAATAATCGCCGGGCTGTCACTGGGGACAATTGTTATTGAGGCCGGCAACAACTCCGGTGCGCTAATCACCGCCAAAGCCGCACTCGACTATAATCGCGAGGTTATGGCCGTCCCCGGCAAAATCGACTCGCCGCTTGGCAGGGGGTCGAATCGGCTGATAAAGGAGGGGGCGAAACTCGTTGATTGTGTTGACGACATAATGGAATCGCTGGGTTGTATCGGTTCCCGGCTCAACGAGCATATAAACTCGACGGCTGCCGCGGTTACAGCCAAACTTGAGATGCCTTTGTTCGACGTCGGCCGATTAAACCTCAGCGCCGCTGAAAGGTCGGTGTATGATTGTCTGCATACCGACCCTGTTCATATAGAACAGGTTATCACGGAGTCGCAGATGCCGGCGGGCTCCGCCAGTGCAGCGATTGTCTCGCTTCGACTCAAGGGGCTGATAAAGCAGTTGCCGGGCAATATGTTTGTGCGAAGATAGGCGAAATGCCCGTGTTTGGGGGGCCGCCCTTGTTCCTATAATAACTGGCTTGACTGCCGGCAGGAATGCCCGCAGAGACGCGGGCAGTGTTATTGACGTTAAAACCACCGAAGGCAGAGGTTTGTTTGCCCGCCACTGGTAAAAGTGCTTAACTTATGCAGATAGTTTTCCGTATTGTATAATATGCTATGGTTTCAACAGAACAGGGAGGTTTGTGTAATTTTTCAAATGAGGTGTGGCAATGAAGAATGGGGTTTTGGTCAATCGGATATTTGCGACCTTTGCGGTCGTAGTTTTTACGGGTCTGCTTGCTGTGGGTGTCAGCCGGGCGGCCGATGATTCTGATACGAGCAATGATGCTCAGCACCAGGATTACGGGATTGCCGAGCTTCAGAGGCGTGCGGAGGGAGCGATTAAAGAAGTCAACGAGTCCGAGCGGCTTGCGATAGAAAAGACCGAGGCCGTCAAAAGAGAGCGATACAATGAAGAGCTTGGTTACGTGCCGACGGGGAAATTGCTTTCGGATGAAGAGCTTGCTGCATTGGAAAAGCAGCGTGCGGAAAAAGAGAAGGCCATTCGGACCAGGGCCGAGCAGGAGGTAAAGTCGCTGGAAGAGCACAAGGCCCGCGAGATGGAAACCGTCGCGTCCAGCCAGCCGGTTGAATCCAAACCTCGTCTGCCGGCCGCGACCCTGACGGCGGGCACAGTAACCGGCATCGTCTTCTTCGAGAAGAAAGGCGCCGCACTTTTGTTCGGTGACATCGTGCGAGAAAACGATGTGATACGCGGCGTTAAAGTGCTCAAAGTGCTCCCCGACTACGTGGAGTTTGAAAAACAGGGTAAGAAATGGAAGCAGGAAGTTGGCCAGGCGCCGCCTGCGTCGGTCTGGGAGCAGCAACCTGCGCCCGACAAACAGTCTTCCACCAGTCCCAGTCCCAACCCAAAACCCAGCCCCAAATCCAAAGCCGGACGATAAAAATCCTGCCCTGTTGGTCCTGGCACAGCGTTGTCCTGAGGGGCTGTATGGGCCTTTGGTCGATATTGCGGCTGCACGGTTTACCTGCCTGTGCGTCCCCGTGATTATCCCTTTTTTTGCAGACCGGTTTTTGTTTTGACGGCTCTGCACTCCCCCGGTATCCTATTGCATAACTTAATGGCACGACGACCATTTATGGATGAATTCATTGATGACAATGAAGTCCTCGAATTGGCTGTTGCCCGCGAGGTGGATGCCAACAGGTTTTACTTGGCGCTTGCGGCGAAGGCGCAAAATCCCCATATACGGAAGGTATTCAACGACCTGGCGGCTGAAGAGCTTGAACACAAGGCCAAACTCGAGCTGGAGATTATGAAGACGGGCAGGGTCGTTAATACGGACAGGGAACCGCTCGGTCTCCAGGATGACCTGCCTGATTATACGGCGCTCGAATATGAAATAGATTACAAGGATGTACTGCTTATAGGAATGCAAAAGGAGGAGGCGTCGTTTCGGCTTTATGTCGAGATGGCGGGTATGACGGCCGACCACGATTCCAAAGAAATGCTGCTTGCGCTTGCTCAGGAGGAGGTCAAGCACAAGCTGCGGTTCCAGACCGTTTTCGATTACTTGTCCAAGGGCACATAGACGCCGGCTTTTAAATTTTTTGCAATTTTTGGAATTTACCTGTTGACTCAGTAGCACTAATTTCATATTTTTATGCTGTATCGCAACCTTGCTTGTATGAAGAGGATTGATTATGGAAGTTGAGTTGAACGCCTTGACTATTACCGCGGCCTCGATAGGTTTTTTACATACGCTTCTCGGCCCGGACCATTACCTGCCCTTTGTTATGATTTCCTGGGCGAGGAAATGGTCGGGCACCAAAACAATGCTCGTTACTTTTCTGTGTGGAATAGGGCACGTCGGAAGCTCAGTTGTAATCGGGCTTATCGGCGTGGCGCTTGGCATAGTGGTAAGCAAGCTTGAATTTCTCGAATCTGTTCGCGGCAGTATTGCCGCCTGGCTGTTTATAGGTTTTGGAATCGCCTATCTTGTCTGGGGGCTTCGCGCCGCCTACAGGAACAAGCCGCATAAGCATCTTCATTTTCATACCCCTGGTATCGAGCACGAGCACGACCACGACCATCACCGGGAGCATATTCATATTCACGACAACGCAGAAAAGGTAAACATCACTCCCTGGGTGCTTTTTCTCATCTTTGTCTTTGGGCCTTGTGAACCCTTGATTCCGCTTCTTATGTATCCTGCTGCCAAAAACAGTATCTCGGGTATGCTTTTAGTAACCGGGGTCTTTGCTGCTACGACTATAACTACGATGCTCATTATCGTTACGCTGGCCAGGCGAGGCGTCAAATTAGTCGAGTTTGGCTGGATGCAGCGTTACTCTCACGCCATCGCGGGCGCAACAATCCTGATTTGCGGCCTCGCTATTCAATTCCTGGGACTGTGAGTTATTTAGAGCAACGGCCGCTCTAAAAGGTAATTTTGAAATCAGTGAGCTTCGGGTCGGGCGTTGCCGGCTCGACGTCTGTCTGGCGGACGTATCCTGCGAACGAATCCTGAATGTCGCGGACACAACTGTCAATTATTTCCGCCGGTCCCTGCGCCAGTATCTCCACCGCGCCGTTCGGGGTGTTGCGCACGTATCCCGTCAGGTGGTAGCGGTTGGCTATGTTCAGCGCCGTGAAGCGGAAGCCCACGCCCTGAACACGCCCCGAAAACACGATATGTTTTGCCGCCAGGTCCATTTCTTATTGAATACCAATATCCTGAAAAAGCAATACTAACTCAAAGACCGTTATTATACAAGCATCGCTTGACGGCCAATTTGATGTTCACGTCCGTCCCGGCGTCGGGTATAATCCCACGATTATCTGTTGCGAATAAGATTACTGTTTTTAGCACAATTGTTCCCGGGATGAGTAGATATTCTCTATGCCGGAAAAGACAAGCGAACAAATTGAAAGAGACGAGCAGATATACCAGATAACGACGCTGGTAGCTGGTCGCTTTACGCTTCAGGAGGTGCTCGATAAGCTGGCTGAGGCGGCGGTCAAAATAACCGGCCTCAAGGCCTGCTCGATACGCTTAGTCGACGAAGAGGCCGGCGACCTCAAGATGCGCAGCACCTACGGCCTGAGCGAAGAATACCGCAACAAGGGCGTTGTCAACAAGGAAGACCCCGTAATCAAGGCGGCCTTTGCCGGCGAAGCCGTCGTCCTCGATGATATGCGCGATGATGACAGGGTCTCATTCAAGGAAGCCACAATAAAAGAAGGCCTGGTCGGCCAGCTCACCGTCGCAATGAAATTCAGGGACAAGCCCATCGGCGTCCTGCGACTTTACAGCGGAAAGCCCGTGCACTTTGAGGATGACGGCATCGAGCTTGCAAGGGCAATCGGTTCGCAGTGCGCCGTCGCCATTACCAACGCAAAACTCTACGCCGAGGCGATTGAGGCGACGAGAATTACCGAGCAGATGCGCCTCGCGGGGCATATCCAGCGGCGGATGATTCCGGATAAGGCGCCGCAGGCGCCGGGCTTGGACATTGCCGCTATGTATATCCCCTGTTTCGACGTGGGCGGCGACTTCTATGATTTTCTCCGGCTGGATAATAACAGAATCGGCATCGCCATCGCCGACGTCATCGGCAAAGGTATTCCCGCCGCCATTATGACAAGCTCCTTTCGCGGTGCGCTGCGCGCCTATTCGGAATGTCACTGCTGGTCGGATGACCTCCTCGAAACCGTCCGGCGACTCAATAAAATGGCCTGCGAGGAATGTAGCGCGGGTGAATTTATCTCGCTGTTCTACGGCGTTATCGACGTCCCAAAAAAGACCATAACCTATTGCAACTGCGGCCACGAGCCGCCCGCCTTGCGAAGAAACGGCCGTATAGTCGATTTGAATAAAGGTGGCCCTGTGCTTGGTGTTTTGCCGGACGCCGAGTACCAGTCCGAAACGGTTCAGCTAAACGAAAATGATTGTCTGCTGTTTTATACCGACGGCCTAATTGACGCTGCTAATTTTGACGGCGATACCTGGGGCAGAGACTGCCTTCTTAAAACTTTCGGCAGGTGCGGTGTTGGTTCCGCTGCACTGGTGATTAATAACATCCTCGCTTTTAGAAGACGCTTTGTAGGACTGGCACGCCAGGTGGATGACACGAGCATGGTTGTTGTCAGGATGACGAAGACAGACGGCACTGAACGCTGATATGTCCCGACTTATCGTTACTATCGATGGTCCCGCCGCCAGCGGCAAAAGCACGGTCGCTCGCCTCCTCGCCCGGAAACTTGACGCGACGTTTCTCGATACAGGCGCTATGTATCGTGCAGTCACACTTGCGGCAATGCAGAAGGATGTCGACCTCGCTGACCAGCAGCAGCTTCTCGATGTCCTGAACAATGCGGAGTTCAAGTTCACTGCGACGCAAGCCGGGATGCTGGTCCATATCGCTGGCGTCGATGTCACCGAACAGATACGCGACCCTGAAGTTACCGCCAACGCCCGTTATGTCGCCGGTTCCGCCCCCGCCCGCCAACGCCTCGTCGAAATGCAGCGACAATTCGCCGACACACACCAGAGAATTGTCACCGAAGGCAGAGACCAGGGCACCGTCGCCTTTCCCGATGCGAATGTGAAATTTTTCCTCACCGCCGACCTCGATGAAAGGGCACGCCGAAGACAGGCGGAGTTGAATTCCAAAGGAATTGAACAATCCGCCGAGCAGCTTTGCCAGGCCATTCAGCAGCGAGATGCCAGCGACGAAAAAAGGTCTGTCGGCCCTCTGAAACCCGCCGCTGATGCAATCATCGTTGATACCACCGGCCTGACTGTCGAAGAGGTTGTAAAGAAGCTGGTTAGTATTGTGAAAGCTCGTCTCGGCGAAGGCATTTTTCGCCGCGGTAAAAAAATGAATTGAAAAACTCTGCGTGCTCTGCGGTGAGAATTGAGCCGCCGAGCCGGAGCCGGAAAAAATGCTCGGCGAAACGATAAAATCGAATTGGTGCTTGTTTGCCCGCTGGTGGTGCAGATTGTTCTGCCGCCTGTTTTTCCGTATGCGATTTACCGGTCTGGAAAATGTCCCCTCGACCGGCCCCTTCATTCTCGCCGTCAATCATCAGAGTTTTCTTGACCCCCTGTTTGCCGGGATTGCGTTGAAAGGACAACTTTGCTTTATGGCACGCGATACCCTTTTCAAAAGCAGAATCTTCGGCCCGCTGCTTTCATCCGTCAAGGCGATACCCGTCAGGCGCGGTCAGGCCGACATCGCCTCAATCAAAACGATTATCGCCAAATTAAAGCAGGGCGAATCCGTCTGTCTCTTTCCTGAAGCAACCCGCACAACCGATGGCAGGATAGCTGACTTAAAAGGGGGCTTGGCCCTTTTGGCACGCCGCGGAAACGCCCCCGTCTTGCCCGTTTTGATTGATGGAGCTTTTGAATGTTGGCCGAGACATAAAAAATTGTTCAAACCCGGCTCGGAGATTACCGTCTCCTATGGCCAACCCATCTCCGCCGAACAGATAAAAGGGATGGAAGACGATGACTTCGCCCGCCTCTTAACGAATACGCTCCGAAATATGCAATCCGAAACCCGTATTACCGAAGGCAAACAACCGTTCAATTATTCTTGAAACCTTGGCGGTTAGCCCCCAGGCCTGCCTGGGGGTTTGTCATTGCGAGGCCTTTACCCGCCGATGTCCGAAAAGTAGTAATCAAGATTGGAATTTGAGCGACTACCGGTAGGATTTCATAAAATCCTGCTGCTTGAGCCAGGCAATCAATTCGTCGGCTAACTTGCGGTCTTCGGCAACTCGCGGGTGGTTCATTGCCTGGTACTTGAAGACAAAATGGCTGATGCCTTTGTCGCCCGCCTCAAGTTGTGTGACTATTGTCTTCCACGCCTGGTTAAGCGGCTCGCTGTGCATACCGCCGGACATACCTCCTCGCAGCAAAACGATGTGTGCCTTCGGATAGGCGGCGCGGATTTCTCGCACAAGCGATACGTAACTATCGGTAAAGTTCACAGGAAACGGCTGGTTGCGGGTCCTCGTAAATGATTCGTCGTTATCACCCAGGTTCACGAATACAACATTCGGCGTCCACGCATTCAGGTCTGCAAGCGGCGATGACACTTTCGGGTAAATGCGATTCCACATCTCGCCTGCCTTCACATCGACGTAGCCGGTGATAATCCCCATTCCGCTGACGGAGATATTGCGGTGGTCCGCCGAGAACGCCTCCGCGGTGAACGCGGCGTAGCTAAGCATGCCATTATGCGTTCGCCGGTTGTCCCACTGGTCTGTGTTGCCGTCTTCATTGCACGCCCCGACGGTCTTCGAATCGCCAATGAACTCCATCCTGAGCTTATAGGCAACTGGCGCCGGCTTCCAAACCTTAGCGCCTTCGCCAATCTGAATGCCATTAAAATGCACGCTGCCTGCGTTGGCCTCACTTCGCTTGAAAAGCACAAGATGATGACGCCCTTTACCGAGGCCGGCAATCGTCGCACCTTTCGGCGGCATCCCTTCATTAACCTCGACTATCGTTGCAGAACCATCCACCTGCACGTTGAAGAAGTTTTGCCAGTTTGGACGGTCAAAAAGCAGTGTGATAGTATCGCCCTCAAAATCGATACTTATCCTGCTTGCCTGCCAGATTACGACCGGCGAATTGGCGTCATTGAAGTCGAATCGGCCTTCGTATTGAAATCTCTGGTCCGAAGGCAAAATCGTTTGAACTCCGTAAGCTGGTGCAGCTAAGCAACCGGCCAGGAATAACACACCAAAAATAAAAGCTGTTTTCGTTTTCATATACCGAATTGAATACCAGTGTCTCGCAATCTTGTCAATCAGCTTAAAATATGTCCTTTGCGAAGAGCGTCCCGCAGTGTATATTTTACGTCCTGATATGGCCAATGAAGAAGGAAATAGCGATGAGCGATAACAGAACTCTTATTATCAAATTGAAAGATTTTACGGGGCAGCAAGTATCGCTGGCCGGGTGGGTGTACCAGGCGAGGTCCAGCGGAAAGGTGCAATTCATAATTCTGCGGGATGGCACCGGCCTGTGCCAGTGCGTCGTCGAGAAGGGCAAAATCGCAGATGAACTGTTCGAGAAGTTAGAACACTTGGGACAGGAATCATCGTTGACGATAACAGGCGTCGTGCGGGCGGAGCCGAGAAGCGTCGGCGGATATGAACTGGCGGTTACAAACGCAGAGGTGATACAATCCGCTGTGGATTATCCTATTACGCCGAAAGAACATGGAATCGATTTTCTCCTCAAGCACAGGCACCTGCACCTGCGCTCGCAAAGGCAGTGGTGCATCGGCAAAATCAGGCACACGGTAGTTGACGCAATCAGGCGGTTTTTCAACGATAATGGCTTTACACTTATCGATACGCCGATACTTATGGCGGCCGCCGGCGAAGAAGAACAATCGCTTTTCGAGGTCGATTACTTCGGCTCTCCCCTGTTCCTGACGCAAACGGGACAATTGCATCTCGAATGCGCCGCCGCGAGTTTCGGCAAGGTATATTGCTTCGGGCCAACCTTTCGCGCGGAAAAAAGCAAGACACGAAGACACCTCACCGAATTCTGGATGGTTGAGCCGGAGGTCGCGTTTATTGATTTGAATGGTCTCCTTGAATTGGCCGAAAATTTCGTTTCTTATATCGTCTCTCGCGTCCTTCAGAGTAATAAACCCCAGCTTGAAACCTTAGGCGCCGATATCGCCGGCCTTGAAAATATCAAACCTCCTTTCTACCGATTGACCTATACCGAAGCGGTTGAAATCCTGACGGGCGAAAAGACCGCCAAATTTATGGCTGAACAGCTTACGCAATTGAAGCAACAAAATGCAACAATAGAAAAAAGGATTGCCGAGCTTGAGACGGAGCAGAAAGGACAAATCAAACAGTGGAAGCGGGACAAAAACGCCGCCGAATTGATCGATTTACGCGGCCAACTCGAAGAGGCGAACATAAAAATCGAGAATAACCCAAAGCACACGCAGTCGGCAGCGGAATTCAGGTGGGGCAAAGACCTCGGCGGCTCCGATGAAACTATAATCTCCCAAATGCACGATAAGCCCGTTTTTGTTACTCACTATCCGAGGGCGGCCAAGGCGTTTTATATGAAGACCGACCGCGGCAATGACAAGGTCGTGCTCAATTTCGATACGCTTGCGCCAAAGGGTTTCGGCGAAATCATCGGCGGCTCGGTCCGCGAAGACAACTACGATATGCTCTTGAAGCGAATCGAAGAGCAGGGGCTGAAACGGGAGAGTTACGACTGGTATCTCGACCTGCGAAAATACGGTTCAGTCCCTCACGGCGGCTTCGGCCTCGGCGTCGAACGCACAATCGCCTGGCTCACCGGCGAACCACACATCCGCCAGTGCATCGCCTTCCCAAGAATGATGGACAAGGTATATATTTAGCCGTTAGTCGATGGAAGAATGGACAATACAGAAGCTGCTGCTGTGGACAACAGAATACTTTACTAAGAAAGGGATAGATTCGCCCCGGCTAAGCGCCGAACTATTACTGTCGCACGTCCTCGGACTAAAACGAATCGAGCTTTATACACAGTTTAACAAGGTTGTTGAACAGGATAAGCTGTCAGAGTTGCGCGGTTTAGTAAAACGGGCCGGTGAGCACGAGCCGATTGCATACCTGACTGGCAAACGCGAGTTTTACTCACTCGATTTTGAGATAACGAGAGATTGCCTCATCCCCAGGCCCGAAACGGAACTCCTTGTCGAGCGTGCCATCGAGTTTTTGCGAACACGCGATGGTAATCCGTATGTCTGCGACCTCTGCACGGGTTGCGCCTGCGTGGCAGTCGCCATAGCCAGGAATTTCGCCAACTGCCGGATTGTCGCTACTGATATTTCCGATGCCGCCCTTGAGGTCGCCGCACGAAACATCTCCAGGCACGGCCTGGGTGGCCGCATAGAGCTTCTGCGGGGGGATTTGTTTGAACCGATTATCCCAATCGGCCCTGCAAAGTTCGACCTGATTGTGTGCAACCCACCGTATGTCAGCCAGGCGCAGTTTGAGAAGTTAGCTAAAAACGTCAAAGATTTCGAGCCAAAGCTCGCCCTTGCCGCCGGAGCAGATGGCCTTGATATCATTAAAAGAATCATTGCGGACGCCACGCAGTTCTTGAAGCCCGCCTCTGCCCTGATGCTGGAGATTGGCAACGAGCAGGGGCCTGCCGTCCGCAACCTGCTCGAAAATATAGGCCGCTTTGCCGCCATAGCCATTGAAAAGGACTACCAAAACCTCGACCGGCTGGCTGTCGCCGTCACAAAATCCTCTGGTTAACGGCTTCCAGACCCCGGCAGCTCCCAAAATTAGGAACAGAACCAGCCACCTCAAAAAAAGGCCCCAAACAGGAAAACCCCAGATAACCGGCATAAATTGTTTTTTACATAACCAACTCTGGATACACAACTTATGGAGCGTCCGTGAAAAGATGCTCGAAAATGACCAGAAAACTTTTGACAACTTATAAGGCGCGGCGGTAGATTGCGCCTGCGTAAGGCGAGGGGCCTTACAATCAGTAAAGGGTATGAAGAGAGAACGAAGTACGGGGAGTTGAGACGATGAAGAGCACACACCTTATATTTGACGCGAGAGCAATATTCCATTTCTCTGTATTTGCCCTGCCCGTTCTGGCCGTTTGCGCAGGAAGAGGTAAATTCAAAGTTTTCAGCAGAGCAAAGAAAGTTAATAGTGGTTTAGAGAAGGAGCAAATCTTTGTTTACAGAAGGGAGGAGGTTATGCACACGCCCAAATTTCCTTAGAGCGCACCAGCCGCGTTGCGTATGTGTGGTGCGGGTGCAAAGAAACTCCAAGACGCAAAAATGCTTTGAGAAGGAAGGAGAAAACTCAAATGAAAAGATTATTAATGATTTGTGCAGTGGCAGGTCTGCTACTAACTACGAACGCGGTGGCCGGCCTCAGCCAATCAAACGAAACTCCAGGCCCAGGGCCAGAGGACCCGCCAATGCCCTTAGACGGCACCTGGGTCCGGCTTATTGAGGTTATGGCAGCGCCCGACTTTTTCACGGGCACTTATACCTGGAATTCGCCCCTTCCGGTCGAGTTTACCATTACAGATTGGGCTGTAGTTACTGACATTTTCGAAGTTTATGATTTCGGCAACCTTAAAGCAACCACCCCTTCCCTGCCCGACTGGGACGCGTTGGGTCTTCCAGACCCGTTAACCTCGCCCCCATGGACAGTTTATCCGGATGTGGCCCTGGCTGATGGCAGGTTCAGTTCTGCCGTAATCAATTTCGCAGCGGGTGCACATTCTATCACCATCAGGGATATCCACATTCCTCTCAGGTCGCAGGGAGGTGTGCCATTTACTGATGGAACTGTCGCATTCAAAGCGGTTGTCGTTCCTGAACCGACCACAGTTTGTCTTCTTGGCCTGGGCGGATTGGCTTTGCTGAGAAGAAGGAGGTCATAAAATGACAAAAGTGAAAAACAAAATATTAATTTACATGGTTCTGTCTGTAGTTGTTACAGGTTTAACGCCGACCATCGCTTCTGCAGCATATGTTAAGGGCTGGGGATCTATGGCCGTCGACAGCAACGACTTTATCGGCAGCCGATTTACCGCCATCGCGGCAGGAGGAGCCCACTCTCTTGCCCTGCGCAGCGACGGCTCAATCGTCGGCTGGGGCTGGAATGAGTATGGTAAGGCGACGCCCCCTGCCGGAAACAACTTCATTGCCATCGCAGCAGGAGGATATTGGAATAATGATGGGCATTCTCTTGCCCTTAAGTCCGACCACTCAATCGTCGGCTGGGGCGACAATACTTATGGTCAGATCAATGTGCCTGCCGGAAACGACTTCAACGCCATCGCGGCAGGATGGAACCACTCTCTTGCCCTGCGCAGCGATGGCTCTATCGTTGGCTGGGGCGACAATTGGCAGGGTCAGGCGACGCCCCCTGCAGGAAACAACTTCATCGCCATCGCGGCGGGAAGGGAACACTCTCTTGCCCTGCGCAGCGACGGCTCAATCGTCGGCTGGGGGGAAAATATTGGCGGCACGCCGCCTGCCGGAAATAACTTTATCGCCATCGCGGCAGGAGGGTCCTACTCTCTTGCCCTGCGCAGCGACGGCTCAATCGTCGGCTGGGGCGCTTGCGGGACGCCCCCTGACGGAAACAACTTTATCGCCATCGCGGCAGGAGGGCCCCATTTTCTTGCCCTGCGCAGCGACGGCTCAATCGTCGGCTGGGGCAACAATTATTATGGTCAGATCAATGTGCCTGCCGGAAACAACTTCATCGCCATCGCGGCAGGAGGAGTCCACTCTCTTGCCCTGC